>Ga0070687_100000481_pt1 | contig 13315 bp, 7 predicted proteins | sample KBSS33LmetaG_FD_64678 | JGI IMG/M metagenome (GOLD analysis project Ga0070687, IMG submission 64678) | Switchgrass rhizosphere microbial communities from Kellogg Biological Station, Michigan, USA - KBS S3-3L metaG | ecosystem: Host-associated > Plants > Roots > Rhizosphere ... | reverse complement strand
GGGCACGCCTACTTCGAGTCGGCGGCGATCATCATTCACCTCGGCGAGACGTACGGCCGCGAGCGCGCGCTCTGGCCGGCGTCGGGCGCGGCCCGCGCCGACGCGCTGTCGTGGACGGTGTGGGGCACCGTCGAGCTCAACGTCTATATGATGCAGTGGCTGTATCACGGCGTGGACACGCCGGTGTCCTACGCGCCCGCCGATAGGAGCAAGGCGACCGCCGACTACAACCGCGGGCAGTACCTCCGCCTGCTCGACGCGCTGGAGGCGCGCCTCGCGGGCCGCGCGTTCGTGCTGGGCGACGCGTTCTCGCTGGCCGACATCCCGGCCGCGTCCGCGCTGCTGGTCGGGATCGACCTCGGCGGCAGCGTCGAGCGCCGCGAGAACGTCGCAGCATGGCTGGAACGCTGCCGCGCCCGTCCCGCCTTCGCCCGCATCGGCGGCGCCGGCTGATCGCCGTTGACAGCTCGTCCGCGGCCGTTCATCTTTCGTCGCCCAACAACACTCCGGGGCGTGGCCGACCCTGGGGCCTACCGCAATCGGCCGATGTGAGTGTTCCGATGTCAGCTGTGTCGAGAGGTCGTTCCACCTAACACCCGGCCGATTCGGCGCGTCGTCGAGACGCGCGAGCGGCAGTACCCGCACCGCCCGAGAGCGAACCGCCACGTAAGGTTCATCCGGCACCCCAAATACTGGGCGTGGAAAAAGCGAGTCGTCCGGCACACCGATGACCCGGGGGGCGTCGGCCGTGAGGTCGTCCGGGAGGTCGCGCTGTGCGCCGCCTGCGCCGCGGCGGTGGCCGCCGAAGAAAACCATTGGAGCAGACACGCGCGCGGTCCTCCTCTGGCGAGGGTGATGATCGGATCTGCTCTGCGCCTCGCCCCCGTGAGGGGGAGAGGCCGGCGGGCCGCGAGGGGACCTGAGCTGGAAGCGCGACCACAGTCGATAGCCCGGCGCCGGCCGGCGATCGTATAAAGTCCGTCCCAACGTGCGCGCGGTTCTGCTTGCCTGCTTTTTTCTGTCCGGGTCGTCGGGGCTCATCCTCGAGAACCTGTGGACGCGGAAGCTGGGGCTGGTGTTCGGGTCGACGACGCTGGCGATCGCGACCGTGCTGGCGACGTTCATGGGCGGGCTGGGGCTCGGGGCGTACCTCGCCGGCCGCCATGCCGATCGCATCAAGAATCCGGTGCGCGCCTACGCGGCCGCCGAGGCGGGCATCGGACTCTTCGCGCTGCTGATCCCGGTCATCCTCTGGGCGTATCCGGGGTTCAACGCCTGGATGTATCGGGTGTTCGGCGATCGCTGGCTGCTGCTCTCGATCGTGCGCTTCGTCGGGTCCGCGGCGCTGCTGCTGGTCCCCACCACGCTGATGGGCGCGACGCTGCCGTTCCTGGCGCGCCACTTCGTGATGCACCCATGGGAGCTCCGCCGCTCCGGCCTGCGCATCGGCACGCTCTACGCGATCAACCTGTTCGGCGCGGTGGCTGGCGCGTTCTTCTCGGGCTTCGTTTTCCTGCCCCTCTTCGGCGTCACCTGGACCAACGTCACCGCCGCGTCGTTCAACCTGACGCTCGCCGCGGCGATCGTGCTCGCGCGCCGCCGGATGCCGGACGCGGTCGAGGGGGCGGCCACGGCCGACGAACGGTTGGACATTGCCGCGGTCGAGGCGCACCAGGAATCAACGGCGCTACCGCCCCCGCCCGTGATCGACGAGCGCTCCCGCCGCGCGGTGCTCCTGGCGTTCGGCGTGTCGGGCGCGACCGCGATGACGCTCCAGGTCCTCTGGACGCGCACACTGGCGGTGCTGCTCGGCTCGTCGGTCTTCTCGTTCACGCTGATCCTGCTCGCCTTCCTGACCGGCCTGGGCGCGGGCGCCGCCGTGTTCGCCCGCGCGAGCCAGCGCACGCCGCACCCGGTCCGCTGGCTCGCGGCCCTGCACCTGGCGACCGCTCTCGCGGTCGGGCTCACCTACCTGTTCACGGACAAGGTCCCGTACCTCTTCACCTACCTCATCAAGTCGAACGTCAGCGTCGACGCGATCCTGTTCTGTCAGTTCGCGCTCGCCTGCCTGACCGTGCTGCCCGCGACGCTGCTGATGGGCGGCGTCTTTCCGCTGACCGTGCGCGTGGTGGCCGGGGGCCTGGACTCCGTCGGCCAGGACGTCGGCAACGCCTACGCGCTGAACACGGTCGGGGCGATCGTCGGCTCCTTCGTGTCCGGCTTCTTCCTGCTGCCGAAGCTGGGGCTCGAGAAAGGCATCTACATCGCGGTCCTGTTCGATCTCGCGCTGGCCGCGATGCTGTTCTGGGTCGCGCCCCAGCTGCCGCGCCGCCGGCGCCAGGCGGGCGTCGCGGCCGCCGTGGGCCTCGCGCTGCTCGGCCTCGTGATCCCGCGCTGGGATCTGGGCAGCTTCACGTCCGGCTTCTTCCGCGTGTCGATCGCGCGCGAGTACATCTACCGGAAGGTCCACAAGCGCAACTGGCAGACGCCGGAGCTGATGTTCTACGAGGACGGCATGGCCACCACGGTCACCGTCGACCGCTGGGACAAGGTCTACTCGCTCAAGAACAACGGCAAGGTCGACGCCTCGAACGACGCCGACATGCCCACGCAGATCATCGTCGGCCTGCTGCCCTTCCTCTTCTATAACCAGCCGCACGCGCCCAAGGCCGCGCTGGTCGGTTACGGCTCCGGCGTGACGGCGGGCGCGATGACGCAGTACCCAATCGCGTCGCTCGAGATCGTCGAGCTGGAGGCGGCCGTCTACCGCGGCGCCCGCTTCTTCGAAAACGACAACCACCGCCCGCTTCAGAATCCGAAGGTCACGGCGCGCGTCGGCGACGGGCGCAACTTCCTCACCCAGCGCAGCGACAAGTTCGACGTCATCGTCAGCGAGCCGTCGAACCCGTGGCTGACCGGCGTCTCCAACCTGTTCACGCGCGAGTACTTCAAGCTGGTCAAGACGCGCCTCGCCGAGCACGGCATCTTCTGCCAGTGGGCGCAGCTGTACGAGATGGCGCCCTGGAACATCAAGAGCATCCTCGGCACGGTGCGGTCCGAATTCCCCTACGTCTACGTGTTCGCCGCCGAGGACTGGTCGTCGGACACGGTCCTGATCGGCAGCATGGATCCGCTGCCGCTCGACTACGACATCGTCGAGCACGCGTTCCGCGATCCGATCACGCGCGCCGAGGCGAAGCGCGGCGGCTTCCAATCGCCGCACGACGTCTTCGCCTACGTCCTGCTCGGCCCCGAGGAGCTGGAGGCGTTCACCGCCGGCTCCCCCATCAACACCGACGACAACGCGCGCATCGAATTCGCGGCCCCGCGCGATCTGCTCGGCTATTCGAAGTTCGAGCCCTACCGCGCCAACGTCTACGGCCCGATGTGGCCGTACGGACGGCTGTCGGAGCTGGTGCGCGGCTACGACGGTCCCGAAAAGAGCAGCCGTTGCGGCAAGCTCGCGCGCAGCCTGCTCGCCCACGGCAAATCGCGCGAGGCGGAGCTGTGGACCCGGCGCGCCGAGGCGGCCGGCGATTCGCCCGACGCGCGCCACGCGCGCCTGCTGCTGGACCTGGTGTCGACGCGCCTGGATCGCGATCCGGAGATCCCGCTCGCGCCCGGCGAGGAGCTGGAGCCGCCCACCGTCCCCGGCTACCTGGCGGGCAATCACCCGGAGCTGGTCAAGAGGGTGAAGGAGGAGTACCCGGAGGTGCTGGCGCACTACCGCTCGCGGCGCTTCGTCACCGGCTACAAGGTGCTGGAGGGGTGGCCCGAGGATCTGTGGGCGGGCCTCGGCAAGGACTTCTCGCTGCTGACGGGGTTCCTCGATTACAAGGCCGAGATCTACGCCGATGCGATTGACGAATTGAAAGCGCTGGCCGACGACGCCGCCTACGTCGCGCGACGTCCGGAGCTTCTCTATTACCTTGGTCGTTCTTACTACGCCGCCTCACAGTTCACGAAGGCCGTCGACGCGCTCGAGCGTTTCGTGCGTTCGCAAACGGTTCTCGGGCGCGAAGTGCTACCGACTAAGCTGTAATTTTTTCCGAAGCGCGAGCCGTTGCTTGCCTCGGCGGGCTGATGCCTGTCGAATCCTCGGTTCGGAAACCGAGAAACGACGGAGGACAAACATGGTGAGCGGCAGGCTTCGATTGGGTTCGACCGTGGGACTGTGGGCACTCGCCGGGCTGCTTGCGGGCGGCGCCGGCTGCAAGGGGAAGGATGGTACGAGCCTGAACCTCGCCAAGCTGCTCGGCAGCTACGAGCCCGATTGCAACGATCCCGACGCCAGCGACCGCGCCTGCACCGAACCCCGGCGCGACATCATCGACGACGCGCACGCCTCCGGTTACCCGTATTACATCGGCCACGCCGAGCCGACCGCGCTGTTCTTTTCGCGCGCCGGCGCCTCCGGCTACAACATGCAGTGGAAGTTCTCGCTGCCGACGACGGATCCGGCGCCCGCGCAGGACGGCAGCAGCGTCGCCAACTTCGAGCTGATGATCGCGCACTGGTTGGGGCTGGCGCTGTGCGATCCCAACTCGAACCCGTTCGGCGCCTGCACGCCCCTCAGCGACAGCAACAACCCGTCCACGGCGGGCGCGGCGTTTTTGGAGCTGCAGTTCTATCCGCCGGGTTTCAACCTGTCGAACACCCAGTGGTCGGTGCGTCTCCACATCAACACCCTCCAGAACAACAACGCCTTTCAGAAGGCCAACTGCTTCGAGCCGACGACGCAGCAATATCTCACCACCGACGGCACGCCGGGCGGCACCAAGCTGCTGCTGTCGAACGGCGACAGCCTGCGCGTCACCATCCGTGACACGTCGAGCGGCCTCGAGACCGTCGTCGAGGATCTCACCGCGGGGACCAGCGGCTCGATGATCGCGAGCGGCGCCAACGGTTTCATCCACAACAAGGACCTGACGACCTGCGACACCGAGGCGTTCGACTTCCACGCGATGTACGCGACCGCCTCGCCCGGGCAGGTCGTTCCGTGGGCGACGCTGGGACCGAACGTCGGCTTCGACTTCGAGATCGGCCACTTCGAGCTGTGCGGCGACGCCTCCTGCTCGATGCTGCCCGACGGCGGCGACGCAGACGACGCCGGCTGCGGGACGATTCGCGGCATCGGCGGCTGCACCGCCTCCGACAACGATCAGGACGGCGTTTGCTACAACCCGAACTGGCCCGACGGAACGTCGGCGCATCCCACCTCTTTCATTCTCGGCGCGCCGAACGATCAGGGCGTCGGTCCGATGAGCACGACGACGTCCGCGCTCACGACCTTCGACGAGGGCTACACGCGCATCCTCTTCCAGACCACCGAGAGCACCGCGACGACCTTCTATCCGTTCTTCACGCAGGCGGGCACCGGGCCGTCGTGCCGTTTCAACTTCGGCAACGACATCCCGGGCACGACCACCAACAACTTCGGACGGGCGGCGCAGTACGGCACGACGATCGACAATCCGTGCTTCCCCGGCCTGCGCACGACGACGATCACGTACGACGGCGTGCACGACGCTGATTGCCGCGACGACGCGCTGGTCGGCGCGACCGTGCGCGATCTCGACGGCGCGCCCGTCGTCGGCGTGACCGTCGACTTCACGCTCGGCTCGCAGACCTGCTCGGGCGTGACGAATTCGCTCGGGCGCGCGACCTGCACCATCCTGGTCACCCAGTCGGCGGGCAGCACCACGGTCACCGCCAGCTTCGCTGGCGACGCGGGCCATCGGCCCTCGAACACGTCCGCGGCGTTCTCGATCAGGCTCGAGGAGGACACGCTGACGTCGACGACCGCGCTGCAGGTGTTCGCGCAGAACGGATCGGCGACGTTGTCGGCGACGCTGCTCGAGGACGGCGTCACGCCCATCGCCGGACGCACTGTCACGATCACGCTCGGCAGCGGCGTCGGCGCGCAGTCGTGCAGCGGCGTCACCGACGCCGCCGGCGTCGCCACCTGCACGATCTCGCCGGTGACGTTGCCGCTGGGTCCCCAGCCGGTGACGGACACCTTCGTCTCCGACGGGTGCTTCAAGGGCAAGACCCACGCGCAGCAGGCGCTGGTGTTCGGGTTCCTGCCCGGCGGCGGCGCGTTCACGCTGGGCGACCAGACCGCCGCGGCGGCGCTCGTCTCGGGCGCGCACGTCACCTGGTGGGGAGCGGAGTGGTCGCAGGCCAACGCGCTGTCGGGTGGCGCGGCGCCCGCATCGTTCAAGGGCTTCGCGGACGTCACCATGCCGGCCACGCCCGCGTGCGGCGGCACGTTCACCACGCGCCCCGGAAACAGCTCGGCGGCGCCGGATGCGAGCGTCATCCCCGCCTTCATGGGGGTGATTGTCACGTCCGAGGCCAGCAAGTCGGGCAGCACGATCTCCGGCCCGATCTCCCGTATCGTGGTCGTGACACCCGACGCCGGTTACGCGCCGAACCCGGGGCACCCGGGAACGGGGACCGTGGTCGCCACGTTCTGTCCGTGAGGTGAGCATGCGCAGAATCGCGCGGATCTCGTTACTCGTGATGTTGGCCCTCGGCGCCGGCTGCAGCAGCAGCAACAGCAAGAGCGACGGGGGCGGCGTCGACGGGTTGAACTGCCCGGCCCAGATGCCGAACAACATGGGCACGGCGTGTACGGGGTCGACGGTGTGCGAGTACGGTCAATCGACCTGCTGCGGGATGACCTACTCGTTCATGACCTGCACGTGCCGAGACGGCACGTTCGACTGCGTGCAGACCGTCGAATGCAACTTCGTCTGCCCGGACGCGGGCAGCGGGGGATGACGTCGTGAAAACCGGCCAGCGCGTTCGCGCGATCCTCCTCTGCGGCTTTGTGGCCGCGATGGTGGCGGGCGCCTGCAGCAGCGACTCGTCCGGGGGACCCGGGACGGGGGGATCCGGCGGGCACGGCGGGTCTGCCGGCACCTCGGGGGGCGGCCGCGGAGGGGGTGGGGGCGCTGGCGGCGCCGCCGGAGCCAGCACGGGCGGCACGACAGGAACGGGCGGCGCGGCGGGAACGGGAACGGGAGGCGGCGCGGGGACCACGGGCGTCGGCGGCGGCGGGGGCGCGGGTGGACGCGGCGGCGCGGCCGGTGGCAATGGCGGCGGGGGCGGGCGCGGCGGCGGCGCCGGCGCCGGCGGTGGTGCGGGCGGCCGAGGCGGCGGCGCGGGCGGTGGTGGCAACGGTTGCCCCGCGACCCAGCCGTCCGAGGGCGCCACGTGCACCGGGGCATCGCTTTGTCCTTACGGCCGGGCAACCTGCTGTGGCGTCGAGACGTCGGCCTTCACCTGCCGCTGCCAGTCGGGGACCTTCTCCTGCGCGATGACCGTCGAGTGCAACATCATCTGTCAGGACGCGGGCGGAGACCGCTGACGCTTCCCGGCCACGCCGATGTGATACTTTCGAGAGGATGACCACTCCGGGAGGCCGCGTCGTCGGGCTCGGGCAAGCCACCGTCGAGCAGATCGGCGTGGGGCCCCGTTCGTCCGAGGCGGTCGTCGAGCTGGAGACCTTCAGCATCCAGGCGGGCGGCGCGGTCGGAACGGCGCTGGCGACGGTCTGCGCGTTCGGCGGACACGCGAGCTACTTCGGCCGGCTGTCGGACGACGAGTTCGGATCGATGATCACCCGCGGCCTCAAGGCCTTCGGCGTCGACACGTCGATGGTGTTGATCGAGCCGGGGAAGATCTCCCCGACGTCGTTCGTGCTGGTCGACGAGCGGACCGGCCGGCGGCTGGTGCGGTACACGCGCGGCAGCACCACCGCGCTGGACCCCGGCGAGCTGCCGCGGAAGCTGCTGGACGACGCGCGCATCCTGCTGGTCGACGGGCGCAACCCGGCCACGCACATCGCCGCGGCGGAGAAAGCCCGCGCCCAGGGCGTGACCGTGGTGCTCGATGCCCGGCGGCTGGGCGGCGGCATGGGCGAGCTGCTCGACCTGTCGGACATCGTGATCGGCAACGAGCGCTTCGCCGCCGAGTTCTCGCACTCGTCGGACATGAAGCGCAGCCTCGTCGAGCTGACGCAGATGGGACCGCGCATCGCGGTCATCACGCTGGGCGAGGAGGGCGTGATCGCGCTCGAGGGCGAGACGCTTGTGCGCCAGCCGGCGCTGCCGATCGACGTCTACGACTCGAACGGCGCCAGCGAGGTGTTCCGCGGCGCCTTCCTCTACGGGCAGCTGCAGGGCTGGCCGCTGGATCGCTGCCTGCCGTTCGCGAACGCCGCCGCCGCGCTGAACTGCCGGCACCTGGGCGGCACCGGCGGCATTCCGACGCTGAACGAGGTCACGCAGGCCGCCGGCATGTCAGGGGGATAGGAAAGGGCCTCAGGCCCGAGGCCCCTCAGGTCACTTGGCGGGCGTGGGAGGCGCTGCGGGTGCAGGTGGCGGACCGCCCGGGTAGAACGACACGATCATCATCGTCAGTTTCTTGCCCTTGACGCTCCGGCCGTGGACCGTGCCGTGCGGGATGAACACGAGGTCGCCCTTGCCGACGTCGACCGTCTTGGAGTTGGTTGACTTGGGCGCTCTCCATTCCCCGGCCGAGATCTCCCGCGGCGCGACGAGGTCGCCGCCCAGGATCAGGCTCGCCTGACCTTCGGTCACGAAGAAGACGTGATCCTTGCCGTCGTGCACTTCCAGATCCGCCTGCTCGAAGTCCTCCTCGTGGCGCCAGGCGATTTCGACGGCGGTCGCCCCCGGCTTGAGCAGGTCGGCGGCGTGGCCGCCCTTTCCCTGGAGCGTCTTCTCCGCCTCGGCGAGCGACGCGGCGCTCTTGACGAAGTAGGGCGCGGGCGCGGCGGCGGGCTTGCGCGCGGGCGCGGTCCGCGCCTCCCGCGCGCCCGCGACGAGACATGCGATTCCAACAACCACCACGAGAGCCGGAGCAACGGTGCGAGTCATGGTCTCCTCCCCGGCGGAACGTCGCACGGAATCACCGGCAGGGCGCAAACTTTGACACCCGGCGGTGGGGAGCTGACGGTCGGGCGCAGCTTTTTCGGACCGCGCCGAGCGAAGTCCGCGATTTTCCGGCTCGACGGGCTGGCACGGACGTTGATGTTCCATGCCAATGTGAAGACCGCGTCATTCATCGCAGCCGCTGTCGCCGCGACCACCGTCAGCCTGGCCGCTCCGGCCGCCCGCGCCGCCGACGGGCCGCTCCTCGGCTTTTCGGTCGACGGCTACGTGTCGCCGACCTGGGATCACAGCGTCACCGACATGCGGAACGGTCAGCCCCACAATCCCACGCGGAGCGCGGCTGGCCTGGCCACGCTGTTCAACGTGGACGATTTGGTGTTCGGGGGTGTCGTCGACGGGATGCCGGGCATCCTCGGTGATGGCCGGCTGTCCGTGGGCGGTGTGTTCGGCTGGCAGCCGCGGTCGGGAGGAGATCGCTACCAGCTGCTGGGCGAGCTCGGCGAGGAGCGCTTCAGCGACGTCGGTGGGAACCTCCTGACCACGCCGAGCGTCGACGAGACCACGCTCGGTTACGTCGGCGCGCGCCTCGGCATGACCCACACCTTGACCGCCGACGGCCGCTTCGAGCTGGGCGTCTGGGCGTTCGTCCGCAAGGACATCGGCGACGCGGTCGTCTCAAACACATCGGGCAGCTTCGGCGGCGAGGAGACCGTCACGCAGTATCGCCTGGGCGGGTACTCGGGCGGCGTTTCGCTGCGCGTCGGCCTTCGCTTCGACCAGAAGCGCTCGGTCGAACCGACCGGGACCGAAGTTTCGAGGATCTGAGCGCTAGAGATCGTCCCCGGGGTCGGCGCGGTGGTCGGTGGGGAACGCGTGCGGCGTGCCCTCGGCCTCTTGCTCGTCGTCGTCCCAGGGGTTGTCTCGACCGCCCATCGGCTGACCTGACTCGGGGGCGCAGGCCACCTGCTCCTCGTCGCTCAAGGCGTCGTATTCTGCGCGGCTCACAGCACGAACGTGGATCCGCCGCGCGTCCGCGCAACCTCGGGGGTAGCCCGCCCGCCTGAGGCCCGAGGCCTGAGGCCCGAGGCCCTTTCTTACTTCGGCCCGCCCGACACCGGCTCGGCGCCACGATGGCCGGGCGGCCCCGCGCTCGCGTAGAACGCTTCGTTCACATTGGCCGCGGTTCCCCAGCGCGACTTCGACCAGGTGGACTCGTAGGCGTAGAGCAGGCCGAGCACGCCGCGCATCCCGCGCAGGGCGATCGGGTGGTCCGCCGCGACGTCCTTCTGCTCGCGCGGGTCGTTGAACTCGTCGTAGAGCTCGATGCGCCCGGGGCCGCGGTGAACCATGCGGTAGCGCTGCACCTTCAACCCGCGCGATACCTGTCCGTCGACGGTCAGCGCGGCGCGCGGGCAGGAGCCGATCTCGTCGCGGGCGAGCGGCGCCAGGCTGGTTCCCTCGACCGTCGGGCCGGCCTTGATGCCCGCCAGGTCGAGCAGCGTCGCGTACAGGTCCATCACCTCGACGTCGGCGTGCACGACCGCGCCCGCCGGGAAGACGCCAGGCGCGCGGATCATCAGCGGCACGTGCACCAGCTCCTGGTAGACGGTGTCGCCGTGGCCGACGCTGCCGTGTTCGTAGAACTGGTCGCCGTGATCGGACACGACGACCAGCGCCGACTTCTCGTAGAGATCCATCTTCTTGAGATCGGCGATGAAGCCGGCGAAGGCCGCGTCGCTCTGGGAGATCTCGGCGTCGTGCAAGGCCTCCAGGTACTTCTTGTCGTTGTCGTTGACCTTCAGCTTGCCGCCCTTGATGAGCCCCAGCTGGACACCCGACTGCACGGGCTTGATTGGCCCGACGTACGGCTTGTCCCAGTACTTCACCAGGAATTCCTTGCGCGGCGTGTACGCGACGTGCGGCTCGATCGTGGCGAGGTAGGCGAACTGGCGCTTGGCGGCGATGGGCGCCAGCCACGCCTTCGCGGTCTTCCACAGGTACTCGGAACCGTTGGGCAGTGATTCGCGGATGAAGTTGCGGTTGACGTCCCAGCCGCGATCGAACCCCCACTTCGAGGAGACGTAGCCGTTCGACGAGAACATCGCGGTCTTGAAGCCCGCCTTCTTCATCTCCTCGGCGACGAACGGGACATCCTTGGACAGCTTCGCCTCGTGCGCCGTCGCGCGGTGTACGGTCGGGTAGACGCCGGTCAGCAGCGACGCGTGCGACGGCAGCGACCAGGTGCCCGGGACCTGCGCCCACTCGAAGCGGGTCGCGTCGGAGGCGAACGCGTCGTAGTTCGGTGTCGTGACGCGCGTCTTCCCGTTGTAGGCGTGCACCTTGTCGGCGCGCAGCGTGTCGACCATCCAGACGAAGATATGATCGAACTTCGGCTGCACCGCGGCGGCGGCGGGCGGCGCGGGCGCCTTGACGACCACGCGCGGCTCGCCCCAGGCGAAGTCGGCCTTCGTGTCGCGCGCGGTGAGGTCGATGCGCGCCGCCTGCCCGCTGGCCGCGCCCAGATCGACGAGCGCGTCCGACCAGGTGGCCGCGACGTTGCCCTCGTGGACCGTGCGCGCCGGGCTCCCGTCGACGGCGACCTGCGCGACCACCGAGCCGCCGGGCGTCGCGGCGCCATAGGAAAAGGCGAGGTGCGCCCCCGCCGGAAGCTGAATGTAGAAGGACACGCGCGAGCCCGCACCTCCCGGCACCAGCGCGCGGTGGCGTGCCCCGCCCAGGTCCACCTCGCGCGCGGCGAGCGGCGCGAGCGCGTCCGCCGGCGCTCCCGCCGCGGCCGGGCCGAGCGCCAGCGACGTGACCGCCGCCGCCGCCCGCTTGCCGCCCGCGATGTCGACCGCGCTCTTGAAGGTCAACCGAACCCTGTTGTCTCCGGGGTGCAGCAGCGCCGCCGGCACCGCGACGTCGTAGCGCTTGCTCGCCTTCTCCACCTCGATCGTGGACAGCGGCTTCTCGTTCACGAACAGCGACACGCGCTGCTGGGGCGCGAGCGCGCGCATCGTGATCGACAGCGTCGCGTCGCCCGCGGCCTCGTCCCAGGGGAGGAACGCCATCGCGGACAGGCCGGCGACCAGCGCGGCGGGGTGGCCCTCGTCCTTCTGGCCGAGCAGCCAGGACGTCTTCCAGCCGCCGTCGATGTACTTCAGAAAGTCGAGACCGCCGGCGTCGACCACCAGGCGCCCCCCGCGGTGCAGAACGGCGTGGACGCGGTTGGCGTAGAGATCGATGGCGGTCCGGAAACCGGTGGCGTCGACGGCCTTCGGCGCCGGAGGCGTCGCCGCGACGGCGCCGTCCACGGCCGGCGCCTGCTTTGGCGTCGAGCCGCAGGCGGCGACCAAAAACGCGAGCGCGGCCGTCAGCCGGGGATGACGCCCGAGGAGGCGGCGGCGCGGCTGAGGTGACGGTTCGGTCGGCGTGCGGCGCAGCAAACGCCGCAAGTATCGCGGTGGCTCGCGCGCCGTCAACGGTAAACGACGCGGATCCGCTGGTTGTGCGTGTCGGCGATGTAGAGGTTGCCGGCGGCATCCAGGGCGATCCCGCCGGGACGGTCGAGCCGCGCCGCCGCGGCGGGCCCGCCGTCGCCCGCGAAACCGGCTGAGCCGCACATGCCCGCGACTGTCGCGATGACGCCGTCGTCGCGGACGACCCGGACGCAGTTGTTGTTGGTGTCGGCGATGTAGAGCCCGTCCGGCCCGACCGCGACGTCTGCCGGGCTGTTCAGCGCGGCGCCGCTCGCCGGGCCGCCGTCGCCGCCGGCGCCCATCTGCCCGTTGCCCGCCACGGTCGTGATGATGCCGGCCGTGTCGATCTTGCGCGCGCGGTTGTTGACCGTGTCGGCGATGTAGACGTTGCCGGTGGCGTCGATGTCGATGCGACCGGCCGGCCGCGCCGACTGGCCCTGCGGCAGCGAGATGAACGCGCTCGTCGCGGGGCCGCCGTCGCCCAGCGCGCAGTCGCCGCACGGTCCGACGCCCGCGATGGTGCTGATCGTCTGCGTGACCGCGTCGACCTTGCGGATGCGATCGTTCGCCTGATCGGAGATGAGCATGTTGCCGGCGGCGTCGAACAGCGCTGCGACCGGCAGGTTCAGCGCCGCGTCGGCCGCCGGGCCGCCGTCGCCGGCGAACGCCCGGGCGCCGCTGCCGCAGACGTTGACGAGGCTGCCGGTCACGGGGTCCAGCATCTTGATCCGGCTGTTGTGCCAGGCCGCGATATACAGGGTCCCGGCGGCGTCGAAGGTCACCTGGGTCGGATGATTGAGCCGGTCCGTCGAGGGATCGTCCGCGGCGGGCCCGAGCTCGCCGATGCCGGCGACGATCTTCAGCGTGTCGTCTTCCTGCCGGACGCGGATGCGGTGGTTGTTCCAGTCGACGATG
>Ga0070687_100000480_pt1 | contig 13325 bp, 26 predicted proteins | sample KBSS33LmetaG_FD_64678 | JGI IMG/M metagenome (GOLD analysis project Ga0070687, IMG submission 64678) | Switchgrass rhizosphere microbial communities from Kellogg Biological Station, Michigan, USA - KBS S3-3L metaG | ecosystem: Host-associated > Plants > Roots > Rhizosphere ... | reverse complement strand
TCGAGCGCGACGCCGACGACGAAGCGGCGGCACCGGAGCCGACCGCGAGCGCGCGCTAGTCGATCCCGGTCGGGATCTCGACGCCCTCGAGATTGATCACGGCGGTCATCGGCGCAGCCAGCCCGAACCAGTCGATGCGGACGCTCATGTCTTGTCGGACGCCGAGGCGCTGACCGACGGGGCATCCGATGACCAGGTCTCGCAGCTTGTACACCCCGATGATCCGCATGCCAAATCGCAGCTCGACGAACACGTTGTCAGCGGTGCCGAGATCGCGGTCGACCTCGGCGTAGATCTGGCGGACGTCGAAATGAGCATCGAAGCACGGCATGCCAGCGCATTGCAGGTTGGTCAGCCCGATGTTGCCGACGTTCGTGTTGCCGAACATTCGCCACGATCGATGGAGATCCGTCGGCGCGATCGTGATGGTGTCGTACACCTTGCCCCAGCGGAGGTGGCGCTCGGCGCCGACGAGCGATATGTCACGCGGTCGGCCGCGCCAGACCGCCTTGTCGCCGGCGCTCGCCTCGGACCACCGAACCTCGCCAGCGAACACCGCCTTCACGCGCGGAACCGCCTCCGCGTAGATGTCGCCGAGGCTGAGCCGGTTCTCCCAGTCGCTGTTGACGCCGTGCTCGGCCTTGAACCACTCCAGCGCGGCACGCTTGATCGGATCCATCGTCATCTCGGATCTCCTGAATCAGAAGTTGGTGTTGTACGCGAGCAGGAGCGCGGTCTGTTGCGCGGTCGTGATGTCCGGTGACGTCGGCGTCGGCTTCGCGCCAAGCCAGCAGATGCGGTACACGTAGTCCGCTGCGGCAACGAGGTCGCCGTATGGCACGACCACGACGCCAGGCTCCGCCTCGGGCGGCATCTGCTCGGCCAGGGACGCGATCACGATAAGCCACGCCGCGATAGGGAGACCGACCGCGTCGGACTCCGGGAACGTCGGAAGTAGCGCCTCCTCGAATTGCGTGACGGCGTCCTTGAGCGCACTGGCGCCAAACTTCCACAACTCGAACAGGTTGTCGAACGCCTGGCCGGCGGCCTCTTCAAGGGTTGCTGCAGCTGCCATGGTGTCCTCCTCCTACGATGGGGTGTCGCTCATCACGATCTCGAACGGCGTGGGCCCCTCCCCCTCGCTAACGTTCACCTCTATCATGAGCGCGTCGAACACGCCGTGCGTCTGAGCTCGCACGAGCGTGGTGTGGTTGTCGCCGACGTTGAGCGTGTCGATGTGTTCGATCTCGGTCTCCGTCGCCTTGTGCTGATCGTTGGGGTAGTACGTGATGCCCGTGACCCGCCACGCTACAGATCCCGTCGACTGATTGTCGATCCGGCACGACGCGTACTTGCGTCCCCAGAACGGGAGGATCAGGAACGTGTTACGTCCTTCTGATGTGTCGATCTGCGGAAACCGGAACGTCTTGTCGTTGCGAGCTGGCACCAGCGACTGCTGGGGCTTGAAGTACTGGATCACGTCGAGGACCGGCGTGATGAACGACAGCGTGTCCTGATCGGCAACAAAGTTCGACGGAACGAACGCCGGATCGTACAGATCTGCTGGCCAGATCATGATCCGTCCTTTGCGTCCCGACGGTGCGTACGTCGACTCGTTGCGGGCGTCGATTCGCCCGGTGAACGAGCGAGGCGGCCCCACCAGGGTCTGCGTCAGGAACGTCGGCGCCTGGTCATCGAAGTAGGCGACGTTGACGTTCGCCACGTCCGAGTCGGGGCCGATCGCCAGCGCGTGACCCGACTGCTCGGACAGGTAGATGTCCCCGGGCGTCGCGAGCTTGGTCAGGAGCCTAAAAAACTGTACGCCCTTGATTGCGTACTCGTTGCTGCTGGGCTGCGGGTAGGACATCGCCTCTCCTCCTCGCCAAGGATAACGCGGATCGCGCGCCCAGGTCACTTCGAACGTGACGTCATGCGGGTCATATAGCGGTCGAGCGTCGGCGCGTCATCGTTGATGATGCGGGTCGCGCTCGCCTGCGTCAGGAGTTTTACGCGCCAGCACGCGTCCGGCGGCAGCATCGCCATGATCCAGTGCGGGACGAACCCCGTCTCCGCGCGCCAGTAGATCGCGATAGCCTCGAGCCAGATCACAGACCGTGTTCAAGCGCGACGACCAGGAAGTCGGCCGCGCGGTTGACCGCGATCATCTTCTCCTCGGACCCGCCCTGCAGATCGGGGTGGTACTTGCGAGCGAGCTTGCGTCGGCGCTTGTCGACGTCCTCTTTGGTGATCGGTTCTGTGGGACCGAACCCGAGGATCTTTCGCGCCTGGCGCGCGGCGGCAGCGGGGTCCCTCCGCGGGGGCCCCTGGGGGCCCTGTCGAGGACCCTGACCAACGCCGGGGGTACCTCCGATGCCACCGGTCCACCCAGGCGGAGCCCACGGCCCCCTCTGGGCCCTCCGATGGGCGTGCCCCTCGGACTCGCCGTCGACGACGTCGGGATGGTAGTCGGCCCCCATGCCCCCCATCCACTGCGCGAACACCGCCTCGGCAGCCCCCAGCGTCGACTCGATGTTGATAGGCTTGCCAGCGAGAAAGTTCGCCATGGCCTCGGCGAGGACCTCGGTGGGTCGTCGCGGTCGAGTGGCCTCGGCGACCGCCACTCGGTGGGCCGAGCAGAGCGGCGGGTTGCCGTCGCCGTTGCGCTGGCAACGACGGCTGCCCTCGCGGTAACTGCACTTGTACTTCCGGGCAGGCACGGCTACTTGGGGAACCGCTTGTCGAGCGCGGCGTCGGACGCCGCGTCGTTCGACGCGATCTTGGATCGCAGGTCGGCGATCGCCTGCTCGACCGTCTCGTGGGTGATCACACCGCCGCCCTCGAGCGCGCCGATCACCGCTTTGACGGCGACCTGGATGGCGTCCAGAGCGTGGACGTACTCATTGGCATAGCTCGTCTTGTTCAGCACCTGGCCTGCCAGCTCGCCGATCACCTCCAGCGCGGTGATGGCGTACGAGGCCCCGGTGAGAACGTGCTTGGCCTTGTCGGCTGCGGTCGACATCACTGACCTCCGATGAGCTTCTTGGCAGCGTCTACGATCTCAGCGGCGGCGGTGAGCGCCGCCTTGAGGCTGGGGTCGTCATTCTGAGTGGCGGCGACCGCGATCAGACGGTAGGCGAGCTCAAAGCTGTCCGCGACGGTCTTGCGCCGCTCGCGGTACGCGGCGAGCTGCGCTTCGCCGTCCTCGCGGCTGGTCGCCTTGTCGACGATCTCCTGTTGGTGGTTGCGATCCCACGCGGTGAGGCCATCGCGCGCCGCGTTGACCGCGACGATGCTGTCGTGCAGCGTCTCCTGGCGTCGGTTCTTGGTGCATGACACCGACGACGCAAACAACAGGAGGAGCGTCAACAGCAGGATGAAGTACGCCGAGAGCGGTGGACGAGATCTGGTCATGTTCCTCACGATAGCGGGGTGACGGGTGGGGGCGTCGGAGGGACGGTTACCGGCGCTGGCGGCGCCGGCGGCGGATGCACTGGGCGATGCTCCATGTACGTCTTGAGCATCCCGAATAGGCCGTCGATCATGTTGGTCTGGCCCTCGCGGGTGTTCGCGCCGATCGTGGCGGCAGCGGTGGTCACCGTCTTGCCGGCCACGTAGGTCACGAAGATCCACTTGCTGTAGTCGAGCCACTGGTCGGCCGAGATGACCGACATCCCGGCGAGGACCGTGGCCGCGCCGATGAGCGCGATGGCAACGATCCCGCGCTCGCTCGCCCACAGATCCTTGAGCGCGCCGAACATCTACTCGACCTCCTGTGGATGGCCTTCGTTCAACCAGTTCACCTTGAAGGGGTCCCTCATATTGCCAGTGTCAACGAACCGGACGGGGACCGCAAGGTAGATCCCCCCATCAGTCGAACGTAGGTAGATCACTCTGGCGGTGTCGGACTGATCTCGGCGAATTCGCTGCACTCGGTCCACACGCAGTCGGGCAGCGTCGGGTTCCAGCCGGGTCTGTACTGCTGGCTCTGAATCACGCCGTAGACCGCGCCGCAACTCTGACCATCATCGTCGACACGGCGCATCGCTGGCACCCAGATCCCGATCCGGTCGTGGAGTACCCGGATCTGCTCGCCGCCGATCGTCAAAACCGGATCGTGAAACGGGTCGGAGATGTGGCAGAGGAGATTCTCGACGTACTCGACGTGCCCCTGGTAGAACTGGCACGTGAGAGGGTCGCTCGAGATCTCGGGCTCGGGGCAGTACTCGGAGTCAGAGGCGGTGGTGGCGCAGCCCATGATCGTGATCATCGTCAGTAGCAGGATCGTTTTCATCGCGTGTTCCTCGTTGGTTGCTTTGCAGCTTCGTCGCAGTCGTAGCAGTTGGTGTCGATGGTGTGTGGTTCGCGGTCGGTGAAGACGAGCAGCATCGCGACGTGTCCGCGCGGGCAGACGTGACGCCACCGCTCGGGCCATCCCAGTACGCCATCGCACCCGGGGGTGGAGCATGGGATGTTGCCGGTGTGGAGAGTGTAGGCGCTGTATCCGCAGGACTTGGTGCAGACGCGCACCAGTCCTTGCGGCATCAGGGTGCTCATCGCTTCTTGCTCTTGGGCTTGCCCCCTCCCTTCCCCTTCCCCTTGGACTTGACAGCCTTGTCGGCGGCCTTGTCGGCCTTCCCCGACGAGCTCTGGACGTGTGCCAGGTACTGGTGCCACGGCTTGCTGAACGAGCCCGGGTCCTGGAGACCGGTGGCCCACTTCGCGCCCGCGAGGATGCCACGCACGTAGTCGTGCGTGGGCGGGGTTCGCTTGGCGGTCCCGACGAAGTCCTCGATCACGGCGAACGATGGCGGCTTGCGGACCGGTGCTTCCGGCGCCGGCGCCGATGCGGGCTTGCGCGCCTCGGGCTCCTTGCCCTTGCTCGCGGCCGGCTTGGGATCGGCCTTGGGCTTGGGGACCGGACCCGGCTTGGGCGCGCGATCCGGCGCTTGCTCCTGGCGATGCTGGATCGCGCGCTCCTTGGCGATGGTGCGTGCGCCTGCCTTGTCGCCCGTCCGGCTGGCCTCGATCACGCGACTCGCGGTCTCATCGTCGCCCTTGGCGACGGCGGTATCCTTGAACACCTCATCCGTGATCTCGCCGATCTTCCACGCGTGGAGGAGCTTGGGCGGAGCGTTCTTGTAGGCCGCCAGCATCCGGCTCACCCAACTGACGTGGCGACCGATGGTCGCGCCGATCTCGACCAGCGTGTACTCCTTGCTGGTCTCGGGGTTGATCATGTCGCGGAGGCGACGCGCGTTCTCGGTGAGCTCGTACGAGCTCAGACCGGCCCGGTGCGCCACCGTCCTGAGCGCGTGGGCGAGGTACTTGGACGCCAGCGCCGGCGTGAAGGTCACGGGCTCGGGCTCGAGATCGATCACGCGGACCAGCGTGTCGTCCTGGTCGAGGCCAGCCAGTTCCATCGCCCTGCAGCGGCGCTGGCCGTCGATCACGAGGTCGTAGACCGATCCGTTGTCGAGAATCTTGACGACCTCGAGCGCGACGCGAACGCCCGCGTACGTCGCCGTCTCGTCGGTGACCGTGCCCGCCTTGATGGTCGTGGCCATGTCCTGAAGCTCGTCGTCGGCGAGCCCGGTGACCGTGCGCGGGTTGGTCCAGAACTTGTGCTCGAGCCGGAGGTTGCCAAAGCGCGCCCAGCGCAACTCTTCGGGCTGCTGCTCGGGCTGCGTCGTAGGTGGATCCGAGGACTCGGTGACGTCCGATGAAGATGGAGAGGAATCGGTGTTCATGTGGGCTCCAAGGGAAGAGAGCGACGGCGCTATAGCCGTCGTAGCCGTCGCGCTTCGATGACGTGCGCGACATAGCCGGGGAGAGAAAGGGAGAGCGGAAGCATCTCGTAATCTCGGGCGCCCATCATGGACCCCCGATTTGCCAGTGGCAAGTCCTAGCAGGTGCAGTGGTCGACGTGGTGCGCGATCTTGCAGCCGAGGTCGACCTGGTCGGTGGCCAGACCGTTGTCGCCGCAGTCCTCGCAGCCCCATGCGAACTCCGTGCTTCCAGCCACGCGGCAGATATGGATCTGGCGGATTCGCGGGTTCAGGGTCATGCGCTGGACAGCGGGCTCCGGGGTGAGGTCAACGGCGGGCATGGCTTCAGACTGCGACATCAGATCCTCCTATCGTTTGGCCTTGCGTGCGCGCCGCTTAGGCGCCCCCTCAGGACGCGCCGCGTCCTCACGCCGCCCGGTAACAGGAATCACCCCGACCCGACCTTGCTGCTCGGTGACCAGATCCACCTGATCCTTGTGGACATTAGTCAAGACATCGTTGCGCGGATGCCACGCCGTGTAAATCGGCGACCGCGCCTGCGGCTGGTCATCCCAGATGAGGACCAGATCCCCGCGCCGCAGCGACGTCAGCGATCCTCGGATATCGCCACGCACGCGCCCCAGCAGCGGCCGGACGTCGCGGCGCGCGGCGACTGCGCCGGACAGGCTCTTGCGGGCGAACGCGCGCCAGGCGGTGCGGAGTCGCTTCGTGGTGCCCGCTGGAGCTGGTGTCAGATCGGGCGGCGCCATCATGCGCGCCGCGATCGCCGCGCGCCGGACGTTCTCATCGCGCGCCGTGCGCTGGCGCTTGGTGCGGCGGAAGAAGTGATCGTTGTTCACGGCGACACCTCGGGTGCCAGCTCGGCCTCGGCCGCCTGGAGCGCCTCATTCAGGGAGGCCGCGACCTGCGGATCGCCGCCCTTGTCGGGGTGGGCGGCGGCGATCGCCTTGCGGTGGCGGCTCCGCACGACCACGAGCAGATCCTCCGGGGGGAGCGCCTTCATCTGGGCGAGGTCGACATCGAAGATCTCGCGCCAGGTCGGCTTGGGCGGCGGGCCCGCGGGCAGCGCAGAGAACCCGGCGACCACGCGTCCGACGACATCGGCCATCCCCCAGCGCTCGATGCCGCGCATCGCCTCCACGGACAGCGCGATCGCGTGGAGGTTGTCGGACGGCTTGCTCCACTTGTCACACGCGAACACACGCTCGTGCATCGTCCCGACGGCATCGGGCATGTGAAACCACACCGCGATCCCCGGGTCCTCGCTGCGATCGTCGCTGTACGGCAGCCCGTCGGGACGGGTGGGCAGGAAGCTCGTGATCACGATGCAGACCGCGCCCAAGCGTTCGAGCTCGGCCTTGAGTCCCTTGGCGGCAGCGTGGGCGGAAGCCTGCTCGAAGCGAGATCGCTTTCGCTCGATCGGCAGCGTGCGGCGCCAGCCGTCAGGCCACTGGAGCGGGTACGGGGAGCGGGTCATGAGGAACTCCTATCTGGGAGAGTTGGGATTCGATGTATGAGCGGGCGAGCGCGGGGATGCACTCGAGGATCGTGCGATCGGGGAGCGCTTCGATCGCCATGCGGTAGACGGCGGCGTCATGGCCGCACTTCGCGGAGGTCCTATCGACGGCGGCCAGGAACCGGCGCTTAAAGTCCTCGAGCGCCTCGGAGACCTCCACCGGCAACTGATGGATCACAACACGTACTCGCGGCTCAGCAGACGTCCGGCCCATTCGATGTCGACCAGCGCGCCGATCTCCATCGTCGAGCGGTTGCAGCGCTGACACGTCCCCCGGTGGCCCCGGATCGCAACGCGCACCATCTCGGGGGGTAGCGGACGCATCCACTGATGCCGTCGCACCTCGTCGCAGGCGTTCAGCAGGCGGTGCAGTGACGTCCACTGCTCATCGTTGAGTCCCGGGTCGTCCTCCATCGACCATGCCATCGGGTCACCGCCGGTGATGCACGCGCGGATCGTTCCTGCGTGGCGAACCACCGTCGGACCCTTACGCGATCGGCGCGGGATCAGCGCGAACGGCTTGAACAACTCTTCGCGCGCGATGAGCAAAAGCTCACCCTCGGGAAGTGCGCCGACCTCCCACCGCTGGCGCTGGCTGAAAACGCCCAGCTTGAGCGCCTCCGTCTCCTGCCAGATACGGAGGTTGTCCTGGCTCATCTGCTGCTCGGTCGTGAGCGGGACCGCCGTCGCCCGCTTGACCTCGTGCGTCTGGATACGCGGACGGGCGCGCGCGACGCGCATCCCGCGCTCCTCGGCTTCCTCACCGCTATCGGCGTCGACATACACGCCGATGATCGCTGTAACCTCGACGTGGTACCGCTGTGTGGTTGACTGTGTCATCTCGCTATCTCCTGCCCACGGGCATCAACTCGTTTACTCGTTACCGCTTGGGAACCTGCACAAACACGTAGCCGTCTCGGGTGCCACCCATCACGATATCGTTCCGCTCCGACCACCCGAGTTGCTCCATGAGCTTCAGCGCAGCTGCGGCGTGGTTGGCGCTGGCGTCCAGCGCGTGATCCCACGACACCGAGATCCGCTTCGCCTCGCACCGCGCGATGACACGTGACCCGTTGCTGTCGGTGGGGCCGCGAAAGCTCGTCGTGATCGCCTGGCGTACCGTGGCCGCGAGCGCCTTCGCGCGGCCCGCGGGTGTGCGAAGCTCCATCTGGCGCCACAGGTCGTCAAGCGCCTCGCTTGTCAGGCTCGTGAGCTGATCGTCCTCGAGCGCCTTGCGACTCTCGTACGAGCATGCGCCGAGGGTGGCCATCCCGAAGAGACCATCATGCTCGGCTCGCACACGCACAGAGCACCACGCGTAGTGGTTTCCGCTCGCGAGTTGGTCGCGCACCCAGGCTTGATCCTCGGGATCTCCGAACTCACCCTCATACGGGATGTCCTCAGGTTCGGTGTGGAGCGTGATGGTGGCGAGTTGTGCGAGGGATTCGCGGGTGATCTTGGCATGCTTGGTAGACATGGTTGCCTCTGTTGTGGTGGTGAGTTAGTCGCGGCGTCCGGGAGCGATACCGGTGCGGGCGTACGCCTCGCGTTCCGCGGGCGTCATGGGCACGGGGCCATCATGGCGAGTCAGCCGATACCCACGGCGCGCCCAGCGCTCGGCCTCGATTACCGTAGCAGTCGCGATGGTGAAAGCGTCAGTCATTGGTCAGTTGTGGTGTGGGTTGTTGGTACTCGCGCGCTGGGCGCGCTGCAGGTCATCGGCCGTGATGTTGAAGATTCGACCCGATGTGTCGGTGAGAATGATCGCGCGGTACGTGGGGAGTACGACGCGCACGACGAGGGCGCGCCCGTGGTAGACGACCTTGACGCCGACGAGCGGGCTATCGCACGGCATGGCGAGCAACGCGGCGTGATCGTGCTCGGTGACCAGCGCCTTTCCGCACATCTCGCATGCGCACGGTGCCTCGCACTCTGCGTAGAACAGCGCGGCGTCTGCATCCTTCATGCGACGGATCCGCTGGCCGCTCAGGTCGCGGCCCGTGGTGCGCGCGCTCATGCCGAGGTCAGCGCCGCACAGCACCATTCCACCATCGCACTCGTACAGCGCGTCATCGTCGATCTTGGGCGCTCTGGTCATGGGGCTTCTCCTCCGCGACGTGCATGGGCAAGCATCGCGCTGTAAACGGTCTGGTCTCTCAGTCGCTCGAGGTCGGGATTGCGGCGCTTGAGGGTCGCGGCCTTCAGTTGCAGAACGAGCGCCAGGAGTCGCTCTGCAATCGGTGGTGCCTCGCGGTCGAGACAGCTATCGAGGTTGGCGCGGCAGTCTGCCAGCTCGTGACAGAGGTCGCGGAACTGCTCGGCGGATAGCGTGGCCATCACGGCGCCTTGGCGACGCGCGCGTAGCACCCGCCGTCGAATACCCGCCACTTGCCATCGACGAGCGTCTCGACAGTCACGCCACCACCGGATCGGCACAGCCATACGCGATGATCGGTGGCCTCGTACTTGAGGCTGCAGCACTGGCCGCTCGCGAGGTTGGCGAACACCACCATATTGCTTGCGACGTACTCGCGCGCCATGGCTAGCGCTCCTCCGCGGAGAGGCACGAGGCCAACTCGCGCTGCGCGAGGTCGCGCAGGAAGGTGAGGAGTTCATCCGGGCTGTCAGTCTCGAGGAGTGGAGGCGCATCCGAGATGTTGCGCTCGTTCACCATCTCGTGGAGTGTTGGTGGCTTCTCCGAGAACTGACGCGACGGATCGCCGTCGCAGAGCTGGCACACCACGAAGCGTGCCGACAGCATGTCGGACGTGCGGCATTCGGGAAGCATGTGGTCGACCCACACCGTGATCGGCGTGTTGCCAATGGCAAATGCGACGGAGTCAGTGGAATCGTTGCCCCACGATGAATCGTGGAAGAACTGAAAGGACCGCAGCGCCGACGGGTAGGTGTGACCATGCACGGACGTGACTGACATCTCACGCTCCGCCATCACTGCGCGGTATCCAGCGAGCATCCGCAACTCGTGGTGGTATCCGTCCGTGGCCTCTTCTGCCATCAACGCAGCATCGTACGCCCGGCGCTGCGCGTTGCATGCGAAGTCTCGCATCTCCGCCACGCGTGCCACCTGCTTTGACACCAGCGAAGCGATCTCTGAGGAGTTCAGTTGGCTGGCCATGGCTATTGCTCCCATCCTTCGATCGACTCGATCTCGATCTCGACATCGGCGAGGGTGCTCTGTGCGGTTGTCAGTGTGTAGCCGTTGTACGTGCCACCGAGTTCGCGCAGTGCTGCCACGATCTCGCGGAGATCGGTTTCGCGCGTCTTGAGATGCGTGGTGGCCAGCGCGACGATGGTGCGCGCGGTAGCGCGGCGCAGTTCGGCGAGCGTGGCGAACCGTTGCAGCGATCGCCCGTCCCACAGATGTAGTTGCAGCCACCCATCCGGTATCGCCTCGGGTGCATAGCACGACTCACACACGCTCTTGACGAGCATTCCAACCGACGTAGCGCCCCACGTCTTGCGGACGTCGGCGTAACACTCGCTCGGGGTGCCGAGTCTGCACATGTGGGTACCGTGGCACGACACCAGCCACACAAAGGCCTGATCAGGCTTGGTTGTGATCGCTGTCTTGTCGTGCGCGAGGTCGGAGTCGAAGCAACATCCGACATCGCCATTGCGCTCCTTGCGAAACGCGGCATGTGCGATCTTGAGTGCGAGGATCGCGGGGTGGATGATGCTCTTGCGGCGCGCCATGGCTACACCGCCCCATTCTGAGCGCGCCAACGGAGAATCTCGCTGGCCACGTCCGAGAGCGGAATTTCGCGACGTTCGGCGATCGGGCTGAATGGATCCCGCGCCAACACGCACGCTTCCCACGAAACCCACACCTGCGCCTCGCGCATCGTGAATCCGTTGCCGAATCGCTCCGTGTAGATCACGTGAGCCTGAGGAGGACGCAGCATGCCGCACGCGACAACAGCATCGCGCACGAGATCGCCCGACGCGGTGTGGTAGCCGCGAAGCTCCCCCTTGACGTCAAGGTTCCACAGACAGTCCTCGCATGCCGCGCGGATGCGCTCGTCGGACGTGGCTGCTTTCAGCGCCAGAATCTGATCACGGTGAAGAACAAGCATCTCGTACCTCCTTGCCCCCATGGGGCCGCATGTGTGGTTGCGGGTTGTATCGCGCCACCGATCGACTCGGTGGCAACTGGACAATTGCAACTCAGGATTGGTCGTCAGACTCGGGACACTTTGCGCGGTGGTAGCCAACCCCGGTGCACGAGTCGCACGTGGTGAGTGCCACATGGCAATCCGCGCAGCACCCCGTGCCATCGTCGGAGCACAACGATCCGGCTGCAGCCTCGTGATCCGAGGCAACCATCCAACGCGATCCGTCCGGGAAACTGATATCGGCGCGCGTCGTGTAGCGCGTGATACTCGGTTGTAGCTTCAGGCCAATCGCCTCGACCCCCTCATAGATCGCATCGTCGAGATCGTCTGCATCGAACGTCAGTATCACGTCGTTACCGCTGATCAGCGCGTAGATCACGTTACCAAGTCTCCCCGTGGCCCCTGCGCGCGTTCTTTCCCTGGGTCGTGATCTGGGTTGCCCCGTTCGCGGCGCGCTTGAGGTAGCCGCGCTGGACGAGCGAGTCCGCGATCGCCGCCGCGTCGCACGAGAACTGCCGCGAAATCTCCGCGAGCGCGTTCCGGCGGTACTCACCGCTCTTGAGCGCACCGTAACAGTACAGAACGCGACGGTCGGTGTCGCTCAGAGCGTCATCCGGTCGCCCGAGAAGCGCATTGACCGCATCTGTGCGACCTACTGCCATCGCATCGTGCACGATGTCAGCGTCCGCAGGAGCGGCGAATGCACAGAACTCCGTGGGCGCCATGATGACCACGGCATACACGCTCTTGCGACCCATGCGACCCACGATGATCGCTCCCTTGGCAGGAGGGACCACAGGGGGTGCAGTCAGGTTGTCAACGCGATTGGTGCCGCTCGCGATGTTGGGGCCACCCCACGAGCCATAGTAGGACTCGCGCTTGCCATTCTCGTGCAAGATCACAGCGAATGCCTGCTCGCCAGCCGCGCCAGCCGATGCGATCTGCACATGGTCGCGCGACTGCACCGTGATATCGGCCTTGTGATAGCCGACGTTCTGCAACTCCGCGCGGATCCGCTCAGGAAGTTGCGCAATACTCGTGACGACAAACGACATCGGTAGACTCCTTGCCCCCATGGGGCCGCTGGTGTTCGTATCGGGGTTCTGTTGAGGACAGCGGGCGCTCAGGCCACGCCTACTGCACCCGCTGTCCTCAACAGAACCGACCACTATCGCGTGAAAGAGAGTGGTCGGGGAATCAGTTCAGAGTGAGGTTGGCGAGGTTCGCATCGCGCATGTAGCGCGGAGTGTACGCGTAGATCTCGGTGCCCCCCATCGTGGTCGTCTCGACGCGGTACCGACCGTTGCGCAGCTCGGCCACCACCGTGCCGAGCGCGTAGTGGTCATGGATAAACACCAGCTGGCCCACGGTGTACGTGGTCGACTCGGGCATACGGAACGCCCGGCGGTGCGCTTCGAGCCGCACGACATCCTTGACGCCTTGCACGAGGTTCTCAATCATCGTTCTCAGGTAGATCCGCATAGCACCATCCTGCGCCCCCATGGGGCATCCTGTCCACGGGCGACCCTCGCCCGGGCGAAGAGGGGTAATGCGAGGGGTTTGCCAGTGGCAAATCGACCGGACGACCGGGGTTAGGCCTCCGGAGTGGTCGAAACCGACCGATCCCCACCACTCCGGAGTGGTAGTTCGGTGAGTTTTCACCACCCCCGACCCCCTCCTATCAGGTACTTAGGGCCCCTCCTGACACCCAGGTCAGCCCCTGGGCGGCCACCCCTAGGCCATGGACCCCAGATCCCGGCCCGTTAAAACCCCGTCAAAACCCCGCGGCAGTCCCGCGGAAACCCCGCGGGGATGTGCATGATGTCGGTCATGCGACATCGTGACGTGCCAGACGAGCTACAGGAAGGGTTTGAGGTGTCTCCGCTGCCG
>Ga0070687_100000477_pt1 | contig 13379 bp, 9 predicted proteins | sample KBSS33LmetaG_FD_64678 | JGI IMG/M metagenome (GOLD analysis project Ga0070687, IMG submission 64678) | Switchgrass rhizosphere microbial communities from Kellogg Biological Station, Michigan, USA - KBS S3-3L metaG | ecosystem: Host-associated > Plants > Roots > Rhizosphere ... | reverse complement strand
CGAGGGACCCTACTTCAAGCGCAGCTCCCCGGAGCGCACCTCGCTGCTGGAGGCGGGGATGGCGGGCACCCGGCTGTCGCTCTCGGGGCTGGTGCTCACCCGCGGCTGCCGCCCCGTCCCCGGCGCGCTCCTGGACTTCTGGCAGGCCGACGACTCCGGCGCGTACGACAACTCCGGCTTTCGTCTGCGCGGCCACCAGTTCACCGACGCCGCCGGCGCCTTCCGCCTGGAGACCGTGCTCCCCGGCCTCTACCCGGGCCGCACCCGCCACGTCCACGTCAAGGTGCAGGCGCCCGGGCAGTCCGTGCTCACCACCCAGCTCTACTTTCCCGGCGAGTCCCGCAACGCCTCCGACGGGCTCTTCCACTCCGAGCTGCTGATGGAGCTGTCGGGCTCCGGAAGCGCGCGGGAAGCCCGGTTCAACTTCGTGCTCGACCTGCCGTAACGGACGACGCCAGCCCCAGTCCGCGTGAGGGATTTCGGCCCGAAGGGGCGAGACCCGGCGGGGTAGTTTCCGCCGGGGCTCGACTCCGTTGGCGAGCGTAGTTTGCTCGCTTACGGAGCCGAAGCCCGACCCCGGCGCCAGCCGGGGGCACGCCCGAACCCGCCGTAAAAAGCCGTCTCAACCGGACCCGGTGTCACAGGTAGCTCAGCAGCCGATTGCTGCTGCGCGCCTTGAGCGCCGCGTACCACCGGCAGAACGGGTACAGGAGGACCACCACCAGAATCCACAGCAGGTAGACCACCGGCAGCGGGTTCGCCCAGCCCGGCGGCTGCGTGACCGGGAACTGGTCCGGTCGCGCCGATTCGAACATGTAGCGGGCGGTGCCGTAGCGGGCCAACGAAAAGACCACGGCGACCAGGTGCAGCAGGAGGATGTGCGCCAGGTAGTAGAACATCGGCACCTTGCCGATGACGAACACCGGGCGCAGCACCCCCCGCGGCGTCCATCCGTCCACCGCGCGCAGCAGCAGGAGCGCCGGCCCCAGCGTCATCAGGAGGAAGAGCAGCGACGGCGGGTACTTGGTCACGTTGAAGAACGACAGCACCGTGAGCGTCGCCGTCCGCTGCGCCGACCACGGCACCGGGTCCCCGTACACGTTGGCGAAGCGCAGCACGAAGAACCCCACGGTCAGCGCCACCCCCGCGCGCAGGAGGAGCCGGCGGCGGCGCTCCGCCTCCATGCCGAAGACCGCCCCCAGCGCGTAGCCCACCGCCATCACGCCGATCCAGGGAATGAGCGGGTAGGCGAGGATCACGATGCGGCCCGGGGCGGCGTAGAGCACGCCCGGGCTGTGCAGCACGTTCCAGAGTGGCGCCAGGCTCCCGAACGACGCCGCCTGCACCGGGTCGGCGAGGTTGTGCAGCAGGATCATCGCGCCCCCCACCGCCCCGGCCACCCAGGTGGGGAGCCAGACCAGCGCGGCCAGCGCGACCATGGACCAGCCCAGCGCCCACAGCACCGTGATGATGGTCACCTGGTAGTCCACGTTGAACTGCCACAGGAAGCGGGCGACCGTCAGCTCCAGGAGCACCAGCCACAGGCCCCGCGTGAGCAGGAACTTCGAAAGCTGCGGCGTGGTCCGGCTCCCGCGCGCCAGGTACGCTCCCGTCCCGGTGAGGAGACAGAAGACGGGCGCGCAGAAGTGCGTGATCCAGCGCGTGAAGAACAGCGGCGCGGTGGTCGTGGCGAGGTTCGTCGGGTCGATGGTCGAGCCGCCGAAGAAGTCGCGCGTGTGGTCCAGCGCCATGAGGACCATGATCACCCCGCGCACCACGTCCACCGATTCCACCCGCTGCCGCGGCGGACCGTCCGTTCGTGCAGTCATCGTCGTACCGGGTTGGAACTGCATGGGTTGGGCGTGCCCCCGGCTGGCGCCGGGGTCGGGCTTCGGCTCCGTAGCAGACGAAACAACCGTCTGCAACGGAGTCGAGCCCCCGCGAAACTGCCCGCGGGGTCTCGCCCCTTCGGGCCGAAATCCCTCACGCGGGGTGGGCAGTGGCGTGCGAATGTAGCGCGGGCCCCGCCTCGCCGCGAACCCCGCCCCGTCCCTCCTCCGCACTCCCGCACTCCCGCACTCCCGTAGGGGTCTCCCCTCCCCTCGCGTGTCTCCTGTTCAGCAAGGCACAACCAACCGCCAGGACAGGAGCAGGTCGCCATGGCACGTTCCAATTTCCGCCTGCGCCGCGCGGCGGGGCTCGCACTCGCGCTCCTCCTCGGCGCCGCGTCCGCGCACCCGGCCGCCGCGCAGTACTTCGGGCGCAACAAGGTGCAGTACGCCAATTTCGACTTCCGGGTGATGCAGACGCCGCACTTCGACGTCTACTACTACCCGGAGGAGGAGACCGCCGCCCGCGACGCCGCGCGCATGGCCGAGCGCTGGTACACGCGGCTCTCCGGGCTGCTGGACCACAGGTTCGAGCAGCGCCAGCCGCTCATCCTGTACGCCTCGCACCCCGACTTCCAGCAGACCGCCACGCTGGGCGGCGAGATCAGCGACGGCACCGGCGGCGTCACCGAGGCGTTCAAGCAGCGCGTCATCATGCCCTTCTCGTACAGCTACGAGGAGACCGACCACGTGCTGGGGCACGAGCTGGTGCACGCCTTCCAGTACGACATCAGCGGGCTGGGACGGGCCGGGAGCGGGATCGAGCAGGCGGCGCGGCGCTACTCCGTGCCGGGGTGGTTCAGCGAGGGCATGGCCGAGTACCTGTCGGTGGGCCCCGTGGACCCGCTCACCGCCAACTGGCTGCGCAACGCCGCCATCGGCGGCAAGATCCCCACCGTGGACCAGCTCAGCAACGACCCGCGCATCTTCCCGTACCGCTACGGGCAGGCGCTCTGGGCGTACGTGGGCGGGCGCTGGGGCGACGCCGTCATCGGGCAGATCCTCAAGCTCGCCGGCGAGGGCGTGCCGTACGAGGAAGCCTTCGAGCGGACGCTGCACGTCACCCTGGACGAGCTGTCCGACGAGTGGGCCGCCTCCATCCGCAGGGCGTACCTCCCCATGCTGCTGGACCGCAAGGAGGCGCGCGAGATCGCCCGGCCCCTGATCGCCGCGGCGGGCGAGGGCGGGCGGCTCAACGTGGGCCCCGCGGTGTCGCCCGACGGCAAGTGGGTGGCGTTCCTCAGCGAGGTGGACTTCCGGGACGTGGAGCTCCGCCTGGCCGACGCCGCCACCGGCGAGGTGGTCCGTACGCTCCAGAAGGGCGCCGCCTTCGACTCCCACTTCGGCAGCCTGCGCTACATCCACTCCGCCGGCGCCTGGTCGCCCGACGGCAGGCGCTTCGCGCTGGGCGCCCAGCGCGGCGGCCACGACGTGCTGGCGGTGCTGGACGTGCGCCGCGCCGAGCGGGTGCAGGAGATCGCCATCCCCGGCGTGGGCGAGATCACCGGGCCCACCTGGTCGCCGGACGGCAACACCGTGGTGGTGTCCGGCCTCAGGGGCGGGATCACCGACCTGTACGCGGTGGACCTGCGCACCGGCCGCGCGACCCGGCTCACCGACGACCGCTACACCGAGATGCAGCCCGCCTTCTCGCCCGACGGGAAGAGGCTGGCCTTCGTGACCGACCGCTTCGGCACGCGTCTGGACGCGCTGACCTACGCGCCCTACCAGCTCGCGGTCATGGAGGTGGCCACGCGGGCCGTCGCGCCGGTGCCGGGGATGGCGGGGGCCCACAACCTGGACCCGCAGTGGACGCCGGACGGCGCCGCGCTGTTCTTCGTGTCCAACCGCAGCGGCATTCCCAACGTGTACCGGGTGGCCCTCTCCGGCGGCGCGGTGTCGCGCGTGACCGACGTGTTCTCGGGGGTGAGCGGGATCACCGACGTGAGCCCGTCCATCTCGCTGTCGCGCGACGGGAGCCGGCTGGTGTTCACCGCCTTCGAGGACAAGGGGCACACCCTCTACACCATCACCGACCCCGCGAAGCTGGCGGGCGTTCCCGTGCCCCCGGGCGACGCGGACGGGGCCGGGCCTCCGGCCGCCGCCATGCTGCCGCCCATGCCGCGCTCCCCGGAGCGCCCGTTCAACCGCGTGGCCGCCATGCTGGCCGACCGGGCGTCGGGGCTCCCCTCCGCGGCGGAGGCCGCGGCGTACGCCACGGCGTCGTACCGGGCCCGGCTGGGGCTGGACTACCTGGGGCAGCCGCAGGTGGGCGTGTCCGTGGGCGGGCCCTTCGGCGGGGGCGTGTCGGGCGGGATCTTCGGGGTGTTCAGCGACGTGCTGGGGCGCCACACGGTGGGCGGCGCCATCCAGGCGCAGGGGCAACTGGACGAGATCGGCTTCGCCTTCCAGTACCTGAACCGCGGCACGCGCTGGAACCTGGGCGCGGGGGTGCAGCGCGTCCCCTCGGTGTACGGCTACTACGCCGCGGGGGTGGACCCCGCCGAGCCGGACGTGTACCGGCAGCAGCTGGTGCGCCTGCGCTACTTCGACGAGAGCGTCACCGGCGTGGCGCAGTACCCCATCTCCCCGGTGCAGCGGGTGGAGTTCGGCGGGGGCGCGCGGCGCATCTCGCAGGACCGGAAGATCTTCGAGGTGCTGTACGACGTGAACTCGGGCGTGGTCACCGGGACCAACGAGGACGAGGTGGACGGGGTGGGCTACAACCTGCTGGAGGCGTCCGCCGCCTGGGTGTACGACAACACCGTCTTCGGGTACACCGGGCCCATCGCGGGGCAGCGGGCGCGGGTGGAGCTGTCGCCGGTGGCGGGACAACTCCGCTTCACCGGGGTACTGGCCGACGCGCGCCGCTACTTCTACCTGCGGCCCTTCACCCTGGCGCTGCGCGGGCTGCACTACGGCCGCTACGGGCGCGACGCCGAGGGGGTGTTCTCCAACCTGTACCTGGGGCAGCCGTCGCTGCTGCGCGGCTACGGCTCGGCGTACAGCGACTGCGTCAACGCGGGCGCCGACTGCGGGCTGCTCAACTCCATGGTGGGGAGCCGCATCGCGATGGGGAGCGCGGAGCTGCGCGTCCCCCTGGTGCAGCGGCTGACGGCGGGGAACGGGCTGGGGCTTCCGCCCATCGACGCCATCGCCTTCTACGACGCCGCGGTGGCGTGGACGGCGGACACCCGGCCCACGCTGGCCCGCGGTGTGCCGGAAGACACGGACCGACGCGGCCTGCTGACCAGCGTGGGGGTGGGCGGGCGCACCAACCTGTTCGGCTTCGCGGTGCTGGAGGTGGACTACGTCCGCGCGCTGGAAAGCACCGGGGGGTGGCGCTGGGTGTTCGCCGTCCAGCCCGGGTTCTGAGCCGGCCAGACACGTGAAAGGAGAGACCGTGATGCGAAACCGGACCGGACCGGCGGGGCGGATGGGCGGGGCGGCGCTGGCGTGCCTGGCGCTTCTCGCGGCCGCCGCGTGCAGCGACTCCACGGGGCCCAGCCCGGTGGCCGACCTGAACATCGGGGGGGCGCCCGCCGCTCCCCTGCGGGTGGGGGACTCCATCACCCTTTCCATCACCCTGGCGAACGCCGCCGGGAACCCGGTCACCGACCGCGCCGTGTCCTGGCGGAGCACCGCGCCCTCCGTGGCGAGCGTCACCCAGGCGGGGCGGGTGGCCGCGCTCTCGGCCGGGCAGGCGTGGATCGTCGCCTCGGCGGAGGGGGTGTCCGATTCGGTTTCGGTCACGGTGGCGGCGGCCGTGTCGGCGGCGTGCCAGCCGCCGGCCGCGGCGCTGTCGCTGGCGGTGGGCGAGGCGGCCCCGGTGACGCTGGACGCCGCGGGCGTGGCGTGCATCCAGGCGCCCGCCGGCGGCGGGGAGTTCACGGTGGTCGCCTTCAACGGCCGCACGGCGGGGCGGATGGCGCTCGCCGTGCAGGGGACCGGCATCGCGAGCGTCGCGGCGGCGAGCGCTTCGCGCGCCGTGGCCCCGTGGGCGGCGGCGCTGGAGGGCGCCCCCGGCGCGCGCCCGCGCGACCTGGCGTGGGAGTCGGCGCTGCGCGCGCGGGAGCGCGCGGCCATGGCGGGCTTTGTCCCGGCCGCGCGGGCGGCGGCGCGCAGGCGCGGCGGCTTCCGCGCCAGCCTGGCGGCGGCGGATGCGCCAGCGGTGGGGTCGCTCCTCCGCCTGAACGCATCCATCGAGGCGTGCGACGAGCCCGACGACCGGGTGGGGCGGGTCGCGGCGGTCACCAGCCGGGCCATCGTGGTGACCGACACGGCGAACCCCGCGGGCGGCTTCTCGGACGCGGAGTTCCGCGAGGTGGGGCTGGCCTTCGACACGCTGGTGTACCCGGTGGACACGCAGAACTTCGGCGAGCCCACGGACATCGACGCCAACGGCCGGACCATCCTGTTCTTCACCCGCGCCGTCAACGCGCTGACCGAGGACGCCGAGGACGGGTACGTGGGCGGCTTCTTCTACGCGCGCGACCTGTTCCCGCAGGCCGACACCGGGGACTTCGGGGGGTGCGCCGGGAGCAACTACGGCGAGCTCTTCTACCTGCTGGCGCCGGACCCCGGCGGGCAGATCAACGGCAACCGGTTCAGCAAGGACTTCGTGCTGGAAAGCACGGTGGGCACCGTCGCCCACGAGTTCCAGCACCTCATCAGCGCGGCGCGGCGGCTGTACGTGCTGGGGACGGAGAACTACGACGAGGAGGTGTGGCTGAACGAGGGTCTGAGCCACATCGCCGAGGAGCTGGTCTTCTACCGCGCGTCGGGGCTGGCGCCGCGGCAGAACCTGACGGCGAACGCCATCCGCTCGTCGGAGCGGGCGCGGGTGGCGTTCAACAGCTACGGCTCCTCCAACTTCGGGCGCTTCGCCGAGTACCTGGCGGACCCGGAGGGCTTCTCGCCGTACGGGCAGGACGACGAGCTGGCCACCCGCGGGGCGGCGTGGGCGTACCTGCGCTACGCCGCGGACCGCCGCGGCGGCGACCAGTCGCTCCTCTGGAACCGGCTGGTGAACTCCAACCTGCGGGGGATCGCGAACCTGCGCGCGGTGCTGGGGGCGGAGCCGGTGGAGTGGGCGCGCGACTGGACGGTCTCGGTGTACACCGACGACCTGACGGCCGCCGCGTACCCGCAGTTCCAGCAGCCGAGCTGGAACTTCCGCGACATCTTCGGGGCGCTGTCCACCTCGGGCACCTACCCGCTGCGCACCCGCAGGCTCGTGGAGGCCACGCCGGTCCCGGTGACGCTGGCGGCGGGCGGCGGGTCGTTCTTCCGCCTGGGGGTTCCGGCCGGGGGACGCGGCGAGCTGCGCATCACCTCGGCCGGCACGGCGCCGCCGGCCGCCCTGTCGGTGACGGTGGTGCGGACGAGGTAAGGGGGACGCCGGGCCGGTCCCTCCACATCCGCCGCGGGCGCGCCATGCGCCCGCGGCGGTCTGCGTTCCGGGGGCGCCGCGCCGCGGCTGCGGGACCGGATCCTGCATGGGGCGCCGCACTCGTGGAGGGAGCGGGACAGCAACGGACTTCGACGCCAGGGCAACCGCATGGACCAGCAGCAGACCAAGACCCGCGGGGTCGCCGACATCGTCTTCCTGATCGACGTGTCGGGGAGCATGGCCCCCGCCATCGACGCGCTCAAGGCGAACATCGGCACCTTCGTGGAGTCGCTGAGCGCGGGCGAGGGAAACAACGTGTCGCCGGTGCGCGACTGGCGCGCCCGCGCGGTGGGCTACCGCGACTTCGAGCACGACCCGGAGCCCTTCATCGACAACCCGTTCGTGACCGACGTGGAGGCGCTGCGCGCCCAGCTCGCCGGGCTGCGGGCGGAGGGCGGCCAGGACGAGCCGGAGTCGCTCCTGGACGCGCTCTTCCGGGTGAGCAACGCGGGGCAGACGGAAAAGGGCGCGCAGAGCCTGGACCCGGCGAAGTGGCGCTACCGCAGCGACGCGGCGCGGGTGGTGGTGGTGTTCACCGACGCGTCGTACAAGCCCACCATGACCATCCCCGAGGCCAAGGGGGGCGGGATCCAGGACGTGGTCAACGCGGTCATCAACAACCGCGTCATCCTCAGCCTGTTCGCGCCGGACATGCCGGGCTACGACGAGCTGAGCCAGATCGACAAATCGGAGTGGGAGGCGATCTCCTACCCGGGGCTGGGCCCGCAGGAGGCGCTGGTCAAGTTCACGTCGGACCAGGCCAACTTCAAGAACACGCTGCGCCAGCTGGCCGCGAGCGTGTCCAAGTCGGCGGAGACCGTCGCGCTGTAGGCGCGGCGGCCCCCGCACGCCGAGCGCGCCATGGCGAAGAAGCTCAAGGAGGGCAACGAGATCAACGGCTACCGGATCACCCGCGTGTTCGGGCCCGGGGCCATGGCGATCTCGTACGCCGCCCAGGGCCCGTCCGGGCAGAAGGTGTTCTTCAAGCAGTACAAGTCGCCCGCCGTGACGGTGGAGTGGTACCGCGACTACGTGCGCTACCAGCGGGAGCTGAACCGCCGCATCGAGGAGAACCCGGCCCGCAACTACTGCGTGCGCGCCATCGACGCGTTCGAGGCGGTGTGGGGCGGACGCAACTACTTCCAGGTGTTCGAGTTCGTGGAGAACGGCGCGGACCTGGCCGGGATCTTCGAGCGGGAGCGGGCGGAGAACGGCGGGGGATCCCTCCCCGTCCCCTTCCCGGCGCGCACCTGGGAGCAGCACGTGATCTGGGCCAAGGTGTTCATGTCGGCGATCAACACGCTGCACGCGGCGAAGATCGCCCACACGGACCTGAAGCCGGAGAACGCCTACCTGATCGAGGACCGCTCCATCGCGGCGGGCTTCCAGCTCAAGCTGATCGACCTGGACTTCTCGGTCCTCACGGACGAGCAGGCGCCCTGGCACGGACACCAGGGGTACGTGGGGACCGACAACTTCCGCTCGCCGGAGCACTTCACCAAGGGCGCGGTTCCCGGGACGGCGTCGGACGTGTTCACCTGCGGGCTGATCCTGTACCAGCTCCTGGCGGGGCGGCACCCGTACTGGTCGGAGGACCAGTCGGAGTACGCGCGCCTGGCGCTGGGGCACGCGGCCGAGCGGCCGGTGCTGGGCGGGACCATGCCGGCGCCGGCCGGCAACGAGGCGGTGGCGGAGGTGCTGCACCGCTGCCTGGCGCCCCGCCCGCAGGACCGCCCCACCGCGGCGGAGGTGCGCGACGTGCTCACCGGGCGCGCCGGGGCGGCCAGGGCCGCCGCGCCGTCCGCGCCGCCTCCGGCCGCCGCGCCACCCGCCCCGGCACCGACCGCTGCGCCGGCTCCGACCGCGGCACCGGCTCCGACCACCGTGCCGGCCGCGCCTCCGGCTGCACCTCCCGCCGCGCCTCCGCGCGTGGCGGCGCCGCCGGCCGTGCCGCCGGCTCCGGCTCCCCGGGCCGCGCCCGCCGCCGCCCCGCCGTCGGGCGGGGGCGCGGTGCTGCGCTCGGAGCGCATCCGGCTGGTGGGCGAGACCGGGCACGCCATCAGCGTGGGCGTGCGCACGCCGCTGGGAAAGCACATCGTGCGGCAGTTCGGCGAGGACGCCAACGTGTGGGACGCCGAGCAGTGCGCGGTGGAGCGCGGGCAGGACGGCGCCTGGCAGCTGGTGCCACGGCCGGGGACCACCAACGAAACGCTGCTGAACGGCCAGGCCGTCACCGAGGCGCGTCCGCTCCACGAGGGCGACGTGATCGCGGTGGGCCGCGCCGCCAAGGGAATCGCGAAGCTGCCGCTCACCGCCCGCGCGGGCTGAAAACGGAGGGAGACAACGTGACCGAGAGCACCAGGGAGCCGGGCGCGCAGCCCGGGGAAACGCCGGCACCGCAGGGCGACGCGCCCGCGGCGTCCCCGACCGACGCGGCGTCCAGCGCGGCCGGCGCGGCTTCGGAATCCGCCGCGACGACGGCGGCGACCGAATCGATGGCGTCCGACGGCATGGCGTCGGCGGGACCCACGCCGGTGGACCCGACGGCGGCGGCTCCGCCCCCGGCGGATCCGGCCGCCGGAGGCGACGCCGGAGTGCCGGCCGCCGCGGCGGACGAGGACCTGCCGCTGACTCCGCCCGAGGTGGGCGCCAGCACGGAAACGTCCACGGCGGCGGACTCCATGGGAGGCTCGGCCCCTCCCCCCGTCGCCGGCGCCACGCCGGACGCGCCGTCGGGGACGGGCGAGGGCGGAGCGGAAGCGGCCGGAACGCCCGCGGACTCCGGGGACGTGACGCTGGAGATGCCGGTCCCCACCGGAACGGCCGATCCCGCGGCGTCCGGCACGGCCGGGGACGAGGCGCTCGCTCCCCCGAGCGGCACCCTGCCGGACGCGTCCTCCGGGGGGGCTCCGGCTACGGAAGCGACCGACGGAGTGTCGGCCGGTACGGGGCCCACCGGCGCGGAAACGACGGACGGGGTGTCGGCGGAGACGGCGTCCGCCGACGCGGCATCGGCCGGCGCCTCCGGCGCGACGGCGAGCGACGCGGCATGGACCGAGGCGGCGGCCACGGAGACGACGTCCGCCGAAACAGCGACCGACGCGACGCCGGCCGGCGGGGCATCTCCCGGAGCCGTGGCGACCGACGGGATGTCGGCGGAGGCCGCGGCGGCGGGCGCGCCGGCCGCGGGCGGGGCCGCCGGGGCCGGCGAGGCGCTGAAGGCGGAACGGATCCAGCTCGTGGGGGAGTCGGGGCACTCCATCAACGTGGGCGTGCGGACGCCGCTGGGGAAGCACATGGTCCGCCAGTTCGGCGAGGACCACAACGTGTGGGACACGGAGCAGTGCACCGTGGAGCGCGGCGCGGACGGCGCCTGGCAGCTGGTGCCGCAGGCGGGGACCACCAACGAGACGCTGCTCAACGGCGAGGCCGTCACGGAGCCGCGCCCGCTGCGCGAGGGCGACGTGATCGCCGTGGGGCGCGCGGAAAAGGGGATCGCGAAGCTCCCGCTCACCGTCCGCGCCGGCTGAGGCGCGCATGGCGTGGAAGTGCCCGCAGTGCGGCTTCGTCCACGAGGACGGGGCCGTGCTGCGCTGCGAGGCGTGCGGCTTCGTGCGCTCCGGCAGGCTGGTGCTGGTGGCCGAGGCGACGGCGAAGCGGCTGAGCGTGGGCGTGGACACCGCCATCGGCAAGCACCTGCTGTCGACCTTCGCGGGGGACGACCACGTGTACGCCGGCGAGCCCCAGTTCCTCCTTGCGCGCGACCCGGCGGCGGGCGGCTGGACCGTCGCGCCCGCGCCGGGGACCCGGAACCCCACCTTTCTGAACGGCGCCGCGCTGGGCGACGCCCCGGCACCGGTGGCGGCCGGGGCGGTGATCACCATCGGCCCGACGCGGCTGCGGCTGCGCGTGGAGAACGAGGCGTGACGGAAAGCAACGACCCCGGGCCCGCCCCGGGAGAGGGCGCGCCACGGGACCTCGCCGCGGAGGGCGGCGCCCCGGACGGAGCAGCCGCCTCCGCGGAGGCGGAGCCGACGGGCGGCGAGACCGCTGGCGCCGAGCCGACGGGCGACGGAGCGGGCGGCGAGACCCCTGGCGCCGAGCCGACGGGCGCCGGGGCGACGGCGGGCGGCGATGCGGCGGCCGGCGGGACCGACCCCGCCGCCGGGGCGTCCCCGCCCCCGCTGCCGGCGCAGGCCGCGCCGATCGAGGAGGCCGTGGCGTCCGCCGCGCCCGCGGCGGCTCCGGCGTCCGAGTCGTCGGCGCCGGCGGGGCTGAGCGTGCTGGAGGTGCGGGGGCTGGACTGGAACGCGGTGCGCGCCGCCGTGGCGGCCCCCGTTTCCGGGGAGCGCGCAGAGCGCATCCTGGCGCGGATGGAGGATCGGCTGGCGGGGGGCGGGCCGCTGGGGCTGGCCTTCGAGGAGTACGCCGCCGGGCCCGGCGACCTGGCGATCCGCCTGGGCGAGGACTGGCCGGTGGGCGAGGTGTGGTTCGTGGGCGACCTGCACGGCGACCTGCTGGCGCTGGAGGCGGCGCTCCAGCACATCGACCGGAGCGGCGGCGGCGCGGACGCGTGCATCGTCTTCCTGGGCGACCTGTTCGACGACGGCGCACACGCGGCCGAGGTGGTGCTGCGCGTCTGGGAGCTGCTGCTGGACGGCCCCATGCGCGTCACCGTCCTCGCCGGCAACCACGACGAGGCGCTCGTCCACCGGGACGGGCGCTTCCAGTCCACCGTGCTCCCCTCCGACTTCACGGACTGGCTGAACGCCAACCCCGACCACCCCTGGGCGGGGCGGCTGGGGCGGCTGGTGGAGCGCTTCTTCGCGCGGGCGCCGCGGGCGCTCTTCTTCCCGGACGGGCTGCTGGTGGCGCACGGCGGCGTCCCGCACACCGACCTGCACGCCATGCTCGCCGGGGGCGGAGACTGGAACGACCCGCGCGTGCTCCAGGACTTCGTCTGGCTGCGGGCGCACCCGCGCGCCCGCAAGCGCATCCCCAACCGCACCACGCGGGGAAGCGAGTTCGGCCGGGAGGACTTCGCCGCCTTCTGCGAGGTCGCCGCGCGCGCGGGGCGGCCGGTGCGCCGCATGCTCCGCGGCCACGACCACGTGGAGGAGCGCTACGCGGTGTACCCGGGGTGGGAGGCGCACCCCGCGCTCACCATCAACACCCTGTCGCACCGCCTGCCGCGCGAGGTGTTCGGCCCGTACGAGCGGGTGCCGGTGATCGCCCGCTGGGTGCGCGGCGAGCTCCCGGAGGTCCGGCGGCTGTTCATCCCCCCGGAGCTGCTGCGCGAGGTGTACCCCGAGCCCGGGGCCGGGGCGGCCGCGGAGGAGGGCGGTTGAGCCGCGTCGTGGAGCGGTGCACCGTCTGCGGGACGGAGCACGCGCTCACCCACGTGGGCCCCTGCGAGGCCTGCGGCGGCGAGCTGGGGTTCTGGTGCGCGCGCCACGGCGCGGAGGTGGGCTGGCTGCCGGACCGCGCGTGCCCCGCCTGCGCCGCGGAGGCGGCGGCCCGGGCGGCGCCTCCCCCGCCCCCCACGCGCACGTCCGCGCCGCCGTACGAAGCGCCGCCGCCGCGACGCCCGCCGCCCGCGGAGGCTCCGCCGCCGCCCCGTCCCCGCCGCCCCGTGGGCGCGAGCCCGCCGGCCGCGCGCCCTTCCGGAGGAAGGCTGCGGGTGGAGATGAGCCGCCGCGCGCCCGACCTCGCGGCCGGGGGGGCGAGCTTCGCCTGGCGGCTGCTGCGGGCCCTGTTCGTCCTGGCGCGGTCGATGCTGGGGTTCGGCTTCCTGGGCGGGGTGCTGGGGCTGGGCTACGGGCTCTTCGCGACGGGCACCGACCTGGGCGGCGGGGTCGCGCTCCACACCCTGGACCCGCAGGTGCTCTGGATGGCGATCTTCGGGGTCATGGCGGGCGGGGCGCTCGGCTTCCTCGTGGGGGTGGTGCGCGCGCTGCGCATCCTGGTCGCGCCCCCGGGCGAGTGAGCCGGGGGCAACAGCGGCTACCCCCCCCCCCCCCCCCCCCCCCCCCCCCCCC
>Ga0070687_100000464_pt1 | contig 13635 bp, 10 predicted proteins | sample KBSS33LmetaG_FD_64678 | JGI IMG/M metagenome (GOLD analysis project Ga0070687, IMG submission 64678) | Switchgrass rhizosphere microbial communities from Kellogg Biological Station, Michigan, USA - KBS S3-3L metaG | ecosystem: Host-associated > Plants > Roots > Rhizosphere ... | reverse complement strand
GCGCCGGGGTCGGGCTTCGGCTCCGTAACGCAGCAAACAACGCTGCGTAACGGAGTCGAGCCCCGGCAAACGGCCGCCGGGTCTCGCCCCTTTGGGCCGCAATCCCTCACGCGGGGCGCGGCGCGTCGTCACTTGCCACGCGGCGCGCGGCGGGGCATCTTGCGCGGCTCTCTCCTTCCCCGTCTTCCCTCCCTTCCTCGCACTTTCCTCGACGCATGGCGCACGGGCTCGGCGATCTCGACGGTGTCACCGACGCGCAGGTGGAAGCCCTCGTCGGGGCGGGGCTGGATTCGCTGCGCAAGGTCGCGACCGTGCGGGTGCTCCCCGCCGCCCGGAAGACCGGCATTCCCCGGGCCAGTCTGCTGCGCTGGCGGCGGCTGGCCTCGTTCCTCCGCTGGGACGCCGGCGACCCCGCGGTGGCCCGGGAAGCCGTGGACGACGCCGGGCTCGAGGACGAGAATGCGTTTCTCGCCGCGCCCGCGGACGCGCTCCTCGCGACCCTCAACGCGGCCCGCAAGAAGCGCGGCGAGGAGAGCCGCGGCAGGACCGAGCTGCGGGCCCACCGGCAGGCCCTGTTCGACGAGATCGTGCGGGCGGGCGCTCCCGCCCTGCTCCAGTCGCGCCGGCTCGACCTCCTCGCGGACGAAACGGTGCGGCAGATCCGGGCGGTGGCGGCGCAGGGATACTCGGGCGAGTACGCCGCGCTCCTCCTGCGTCACTTCGCCGACGGCGCGCCGGCCGACGCCTCCGACGCCGAGCTCGCGGCGCGGGTGCGCGACGGGACCCGGGACCCGGCGGAGGCCCGCCGGCGGCAGGCCCTGCTGGAGATCGAGGCCATGAACGAGCGTCGCGCGTGGGGGTGGGACACCACGACCTCGCTCGCGGCCATCCCCTTCGTCACCCTCGCGGCGGGAAGGAAGCTCATCGAGCAGGGGATCGGCTCCATCTACGAGGCGCGCCTGATGGACGTGGACCGCGTGGCGCGGGCGACCGGCCTCCCGGCGGAGGAGCTGGCCAGGGTCCGGCAGGCGGCCGACCTCCTGTGCCTTCCCTACGTGGACCGCTGGCGGGCCTTCGCGCTGGTGGAGCTGGGGCTGTACGGGGCGTTCCGCAGCTACATCAACAACTGGGTGCTGGGGAGCGCCCACGCCAAGGGCACGTTCATCACCCTGGACCCGCGCAGGGGCGGCGACGTCGCGGCGTCGCGGCTGGAGCTGGCCGGCAGTCCCGACGCCCAGAACCGGGCCTTCGCCGCGCGCCTGAAGAAGCGGCAGATCCCCAACGCGCCCTATCCCGAGGGCGATGCCCTCCTCGGGCTCGCCATGCAGTCCATGACGCACGAGCACGAGTTCGTGCTGGACGTGGATCCATCCGCGGGGGAAGCGGGGTGGATGCTGGCGCGGGCGGTCGCGGACGAGCTGTACCGCCTGACCACTCCCATCGTGGTCCCCCTCCCGGTGCTCGCGGTGGGCGGGCCCGACGCCGTGGCGGACCAGGAGCCGGAGGAGCGCGTGGCGCGCATCGCCGCGGCGCCCAACGCCATGGCGTCGTACACCCTGGCCGCGGGTCCGCGCGTGGGCGCCTTCGCCGCGCCGCACGACCGGGACGCCCTGGCCGACGGGTACGGCGAGGGGTCGGTGTACGGCTACCAGGTCTCGGCCGAGCTGGGGCGCGCCGTCCTCCGGCACCTGGCGCCCGCCGTGGGGCTGGGTGTGGTCGCGGACGTGGGCGAGCACGACGACGCCGTGCTGCGGGAGATCCCCTCGCCGGACCGGAAGGGGTACGCATTTCCGGCGGTGCGCGTGGAGCTGGGAGGGAGCGCCGACCTCGCCCGCGCGGCGGCCGACCCCGAGCACCGCGCACGCCTGGCGCGGGCGCTCGCCCGGGGGATGCTGGAAGGGTTCGGCTACGTGACGGCGCGGCTGCGGGGCAGGGTGGTGGACGAGGACACCGGCAGGCCGGCGGCCGGCGCGCGCGTCCTGCTGTCGGACCCCAACGCCTGGACCCGTCCGTACCAGAACGGCAACGCCGAGTACGCCAGCGCCGTGACGGGCGAAGACGGTGCCTTCGTCCTGGAGGTGCCGGTGCGGCGCGAAGTCGTGTGGATGGAGGGCGCCAGCACGGACGATCTCCTCCCCAACACGTTCCGGGCCCGGGTGGCGCAGGACGGGCGGCAGGGCGTGGACCTCCCGGAGGTGGTGTTCCACGCGCGCGGCCTGGTCCACGACTTCGGGGAGGTGGTGCTCCCGGGGACCGGAGGGCTGTACGGGATCCAGGCCGTGGAGGCGCAGTCCGGCACGGGGTGCTGCTGCCCTTTCTGGGACATCCCGCCCACCGGCGCGTCCCCGGCCCAGCCGCCGGGCAACCTCCCGGACCAGCCGCCGCCGCGAGAGGTGCCGGTGGAGCGCCCGGTCAGCGGGGCGATCCCCACCGGCGACCGCCTGTACGCCCTGACCACGGTGCTGGAGCACCTGCTCCGGCCGGGAACCGGCTTTCTCCGCTACGGCACGCCCATCGTGGTCAGCAACCTGCCGGAGGAGGTGGGGAGCGGCGCGGAGGCCGCCGCCGGCCCCCCGAACCCGCCCCCCTTCAGCCCCGCGGAGGTGCACGAGAGCGGGATCCTCGTCCACACCACGCGCCAGGACACTCCCCGCGAAGCGCCGTACCGGGAGCGGACGTTCGCCCAGAAGCTGTTCCGGGGGCCGTTCAACCTGTACTTCTGCCACCGCAACCTGACGCGGGACGGTCACGGACAGAACACCCGCATGTGGCTCGTCCTGTACGTGACCACGCCCACGCCGCCGTCCGCGGAGGCGAGGATCACCGGGTCGGCGGTCACGGCGACTGCGCTCCCGATCGTCCTGAGTGCGAGCACGTCCACGTGGCCGTTCAGCGGCGGCAAGGGAACCCTCCCCTTCGAAGTCGCGAAGCGGCGCGTAGTGGGGCCCGCGGACACGGGCTCCGCCGGGGGGGAGGTGATCGACGCCGCGATCCCGGCCAAGGGGAGCGGGGCCGTCGTCTGGGCCGGGCTCGTCGACCGCACCAAGTGGGCGGAGGGGCACATCCACGTCACCCCGCCGGCCGGCCTGGAGCTGGGCGTGTACTTCCTGGCGGTCGCGGTCCCCGGGAGCGGCGCGGCGGCTCCGCCCACGCCGGCGCAGATCCAGGCCATCCTCTGCGAGGAAAAGCCGGCGGGCGGCTCGTCCGGGGGGTGTCCCCCGGGGACGCAGAAGGGGCTCCGCGTGGCGGGCGCGCACGTGCGCTGGGACGACGCCCACTTCGGGCGCACGGCCGGGGTCTTCGACGCGTCGCAGTGGGACGGGGCGTTCCTGGTGGACGCACCGCCGACGGGCCGCTACCTGGGGCTGGGGATGAACACGGTGGGGAGCCCGCACCCGAGCTCGATCGGGACGGTGGAGACGGCGCAGGTCCCCGTCGCCGGGTACCCGGAAGGGAGCCCCCGCTCCTACATCAACTACGGCACCTATTTCCGCTGCGCGCTCACGGTGCACAACCGGGCGGGCGGGAACGAGCCGGACCGCACGCGCTACGTCCGCGTCCGCTTCGCCGTCTTCCACGACCGGGACGGGAAGACGACGCGCGGCGAGCTCCCCCCGCCGCAGACCACCCTGGTCGGCGGCCGCAAGGTCTTCGGCGTGAGCCACTGGTTCAACGGCGTGGTCCGGAAGCGGTCCCCGCTGCCGCCGCCGTCCTCCCCGGACGCCGTCCACGAGGTGTTCCTCACCAGCGAGCAGCAGAGCGTGGTGCTGTACGACCGGGTCCGGCTGCTTCCCGGCGAGCGGTTCCCGTTCAGCGTGGAGTTCCCCGTCCCGGGGTTCGCGTCCCGCAGCCACGGCATCGTGGTGGAGACCTACGCCGACGAGGAGCCGCCCGCCGCCCCGGCCCCGTGAGCCGGCGCGGGCTTGCCGGGCCGCCGCTCTCCCGGCACCTTTCGGGTCCCGCATCGTCGCGACCCGCAGCCCCGGCCCTCCGTTGAAGCGCATCGCCCTCCCCAATCCCTGGCGCGGGCTGCGCGGGCTCCCGGCGGAGGTGTGGGCCGTCGCCGCCACCACGCTGGTGAACCGGATGGGGATGATGGTGCTCCCCTTCCTGGTGCTCTACCTCACCCGGCACCTGGGCTACCCCGCCGCCACGGCGGGGCTGGTGCTGACGGTGTTCGGCGCGGGCGGGCTGGTGAGCGCGCCCGTGGCGGGTCGGCTCTGCGACCGGGTGGGCGCGCTGCGCGTCATGCAGGCCGCGCTCCTGCTCTCGGGCGGGCTGCTCCTGCTCTTTCCGCTGGCGCGCGGGCTGGAGGCGGTGCTGGGGCTCACCCTGCTGTGGGCGCTGGTGTCCGAGGCGGTGCGGCCGGCCAGCCTGGCCGCGCTCACCGGGAGCCTCCCGCCGGAAAAGCGCACCGCGGCCATCGCGCTCAACCGGCTCGCCATCAACCTGGGGATGAGCGTGGGCCCGGCGGTGGGCGGCTTCCTGGCCATGGCGTCGTTCCCGCTCATCTTCGTGGTGGACGGGCTCACCTCCCTGGCCGCGGGGCTGGGGCTCACCCTGGCGATCTGGAAGCTGGGGCTGCGCCGGCACGAGGACCGCGCCGCGGAGCACGCTGCGCTGTCGGGGAGCGTGCCGCGCGGGGTCCTGCGCGACCGCCGGATGCTCGCCTTCCTGGCGGGGCTCTTCCTGCTGGGCGTGGTGTTCCTCCAGCACGAGGCCGCCCTCCCCGTGTACCTGGTGAACGACCTGGGGCTCCCCACCTCGTTCTACGGGATGATCTTCGCCGTGAACACGGCGATGATCGTGCTGCTGGAGGTCCCCCTCAACCTGGCCATGGCCGGCTGGCCCCACCGCCGCACGCTGGTGCTGGGCGCCGCGCTGTGCGCGGCCGGGTTCGGGGCGCTGGTGCTGGCCTCCGGCCCCGTGGGCGTGGTGCTCACCGTGGTGGTGTGGACCTTCGGGGAGATGATCTTCTTTCCCGTGTCCGCCACCTACGTGTCGGAGCTGGCGCCGCCGGGGCGCCAGGGCGCCTACATGGGCGCCTACAGCATGGCCTGGGGGCTGGCGTTCACCCTGGGCCCCGCCGCGGGCACCGCCCTGCTGGACCGCTTCGGCGCCGCGGCGCTCTGGAGCACCATGCTCGCCGTGGGGCTGGCGTCGGCGGGGATCATCGGCGCGGCCACCCGCCCCGAGCCCGCGCGCGCCGCCCTGCCGGCCGCGTGACCCTTTTTCCCCTTCTCCCATCCGCCGACATGACGCGCACCGCCCGGTTCCCGCTCGCCGCCCTCCTCCTCGCGCTCTGCGGGTGCGCCGCGCCCCTGCGCGCCGCCGCCCAGGAGCCCACCGTGGTGGTGCTGGTGCGCCACGCCGAAAAAGCCGCCGCCGGCGGCCAGGACCCCGAGCTGAGCGAGGCGGGCGCCGCCCGCGCCGACGCCCTCGCCGCGGCGCTCGCGGACGCGGGCGTGGACGCCGTGGTGACCACCCAGCTCCGCCGCACGCAGCTCACTGCGCAGCCGCTGATGCGCCGGCTGGGGCTCGCGCCCGAAGTGGTCGCCACCAGCGGCGCGGACCACCCCGGGGCCGTCGCCGACGCCGTCCGCCGCCACGCGGGCCAGACGGTGCTGGTGGTGGGTCACTCCAACACCGTTCCCGCGATCGTCACCGCGCTGGGCGCGCCGCCCATGGGCGAGCTGTGCGACCACGAGTACTCGACGCTGTTCGTGGTGGTGCTGCGGCCGGGCGAGGCGCCGACGGTGGTGCAGTCGCGGTACGGGGCTCCGGATCCGGCCCCGACGGCTCCCTGTGCGCGCACGATGCGGCAGTAGGGGGTCTGAATCTCGGCGTGGGGCCGCTCCGGAGCCGGACGATACAGCCGTCCGTCTCCTGCGCGGGCTCCGGGAACCCCGCCAAACTGCCGGCGGGTTTCCCTGCGCCGGAGGGAGCCAGCCGAAACGGCCCGGCTGTCTCCCTCCGCAGAAGATTTGAGGGGTACTACGGAACTGCAACTGCGGAACTGCGGAACTGCAACGGCGGTTTCGTGGGGGTGGGAACGTGGCGGGAAGCGCTTCCGTACGGCAGGGCCGCGGCGTTCTCAATGCGTCACGGCGCGTATTGCGCCCTGCCGCGGCGCGATGTATCCCTTCAAACGTCCCGCCGCACCTCCGCGCGGATCCGTCCGTCCTCTCCCATCGTCCCGGAGCCATGGCCAGCACCGTACCCACGACGCGCCCGCGCGTGTCGCACCGCGCCAGCCTCTTCACCGAGTCCGTGATCCGCGAGATGACGCGCGAGGCGATGAAGCACGGGGCCGTCAACCTGTCGCAGGGGTTCCCGGACTTTCCGGCGCCGGCGGACGTCAAGGAAGCCGCGCGGCGGGCCATCGCCGACGACGTCAACCAGTACGCCATCACCTGGGGGGCGCGCGACTTCCGCGAGGCCATCGCCCGCAAGACCAGGTGGTACCTGGGGCTGGACGTGGACCCGGAGACCGAGCTGACCGTGACCTGCGGCTCCACCGAGGCCATGATCGCCACCATGATGGCGACCGTGGACCCCGGCGACGAGGTGGTGGTGTTCGAGCCGTTCTACGAGAACTACGGGCCCGACGCCATCCTGTCGCAGGCTACCCCGCGCTACGTGCCGCTGCACGCGCCGGACTGGAGCTTCGACCGGGACGAGCTGGCGGCGGCGTTCAACGAGCGGACCCGCGCCATCATCCTGTGCAACCCCAACAACCCGTGCGGCAAGGTGTTCACGCGCGAGGAGATGGAGTTCATCGCCGGGCTCTGCCGCGAGCACGACGCGCTGTGCTTCACCGACGAGATCTACGAGCACATCCTGTACGCCGACGACGACGGGCCCGCCCCGGAGCACGTGTGCATGGCGCAGCTCCCGGGGATGCGCGAGCGCACGGTGGTGGTCAACTCGCTTTCCAAGACGTATTCTGTCACCGGGTGGCGCGTGGGCTACTGCATCGCCCCGCCGGACATCACCAGCGCCATCCGCAAGGTGCACGACTTCCTCACGGTGGGCGCAGCCGCGCCGCTGCAGGCGGCCGGCGCCTACGCGCTGTCGCTCCCGCCGGAGTACTACGCCCACCTCGCCGCCGACTACCGCGCGCGGCGCGACCTGCTCCTCCCCGCGCTGGAGGAGGTGGGCTTCCGGACCTTCCGCCCGCGCGGCGCCTACTACGTGATGGCGGACATCGGCGGCTTCGCCTTTGCATCGGACGTGGAATTCACGCGCCACCTGATCCGCGAGGTGGGCGTCGCCTGCGTCCCGGGGTCCAGCTTCTACGCGGACCCCGCGCGGGGCTCCCGGTTCGTGCGCTTCTGCTTCTGCAAGCGCGACGAGACGCTGCACGCGGCGGTGGAGCGCCTGCGCAGGCTCGCCGCGTGAAGGCGCCCCGCGGACCGGAAGGGGGGCGGCGCGTCGCCACGGGGTGCGGCGCCCGGACCCTTCCGTCGGCGCGCACCCGTTTCCAGGGACACAGCCCATGCGCCTCATGACACGCTTTCTCCCCGCTCTCCTCCTGGCCGCCCTGCTGCCGTGCGCGCCCGCCGCGGCGCAGCAGACGCAGGGGGTGGAGGCGGTGCTGGTGGGGGCGCGCATCCGCGTCATGGCGCCCGAGCTGACCCGGGCGTGGATCGGCGGCCGGATGGTGCACGCCGACTCGTCCACCGTCATCATCGACCCCACCACCCGGCGCTGGGGGTCGCCGCTGGCGCTGGACCAGGCCGCCATCACGCGCATGCAGCTCTTCCGCGGGCGAATCGGTTCCCAGCGCAACCTCGGGGCGGTGCTCGGCGGGCTGGCCGGGACGGCGGCGGGGGTGTACTCCGCCTGGGCCATCAAGAACAAGGAGGGGAGCACCGGCGGCTGGGTGCTGGTGCCGCTCTTTTCCTTCGGCGGGGTGGGGATCGGGGCCGGGGTGGGGGCGGTGGTCCCCCGCGAGGGATGGGACCCGGTGGACCTCCCCGTGCGCGTCATCTACGAGCCGGGCACGGCGCCCGGCCCGGAGTCGCGCGCCCCCGCGGCGCGCTGACCCCTCCCGCCCGCCGCTCCTCCCTTCCTCCCGCCTCCTCCCGCGCACGTTTCCTCCGCATGGCCCTGCGGGTCCGCCGGGTGTAGATTGCCGCGTTCCCGCACCCAGGCAACCACGCGGAGGATTCACCCGATGACCCGTTCCCGGCCGGCTCTGCCCTTCCGGCTCCTCCCCGCCGCGCTCGCGCTGGTCCTGTGCGCCGCGCCCGCCGCCGCGCAGACGGCGCGCGCCCCCGAGGCGCCGCAGCGCCCCCGCCCGTACCCCGTGTTCGAGACCCCGGAGTTCGCCCGCGCGGTGGAGCGCGGCACGCGCACCCGCACCGGGCGGCCGGGGCCGCGCTACTGGACGCAGTACGCCCGCTACCGGCTGAACGCCGAGCTGGACCCGGCCACCCGCCGGCTCGCGGGGCAGGGGACCATCCAGTACCAGAACCGCTCGCCGGACGTGCTCACCGAGCTGTACGTGCACCTCGCCCCCAACCTCACTGCGCCCGGCGTGATCCGGAACCGTCCCGTGCAGGAGACGGGCGGGATGGAGCTGTCGCGGGTGATCGCGCAGGGGCGGACGCTCGCCGCGGCGGAGGCGCTGGACTCGCTGGGGACGCCGGCCTACGTGGTGAGCGGCACCGTGGCGCGGCTGCGCCTGCCGCAGCCGCTGGCTCCCGGCCAGACCGCCGACCTGGGCTTCTCCTGGAGCTACGTGGTGCCGCCGGACGGCACGCCCCGCACCGGCACCGACGGGGAGGTGTTCTACATCGCCTACTGGTACCCGCAGGTGGCGGTGTACGACGACGTGTCCGGGTGGCAGGCCGACCCGTACATGGGGAACGCGGAGTTCTACATGGGCTACGCGGACTACGACGTGTCGCTGACGGTGCCGGAGGGGTGGCTGGTGGCGTCCACCGGGACGCTGCAGAACGCGCAGGAGGTGCTCACCCCGCAGACGCTGTCGCGCCTGGAGGCGGCGCGCACGCAGGCGGGCGTGGTGCACGTGGTGACGGCGGACGACCGCGCGGCGGGGCGGGCGACGCGCACCGCGCGCGGCGGACGGCTGACCTGGCGCTACACGGCGCCGGGCGTGCGCGACTTCGCCTGGGGGACCTCGCCGCGCTACCTGTGGGACGCCACCCACGCCGTTGCGGGCGACGCGGACGGCGACGGCGACGCGGACACCACGGCCATCCACACCTTCTACCGCCCCGAGCGGGTGAGCTGGGCGTGGGACCAGTCGGCGCGCTACGCGCGGCACTCCATCGAGTTCCTGTCGCGCTACCTGTGGCCGTACCCGTACCCGCACATGACCGCGGTGGACGGCATCGTGTCGTGCTCGGGGATGGAGTACCCCATGATGACCTGCATCGGCGGGCGGCGCGACACCCTGTCGCTGTACTCGGTGACGGTGCACGAGATCGCCCACATGTGGTTCCCCATGCAGGTGGGCTCGGACGAGCGGCGCCACTCCTGGCAGGACGAGGGGCTGACGCGCTTCAACCAGGCGCAGGCCATGCGCGAGTTCTTTTCCGGCTACGACCTGGAAAGCATCGCCCGCAACCAGTACCTGGACCTCGCCCGCAAGGGGAGCGAGTACGCGGGCGGGCAGGTGGAGCTGATGCGCCACGGCGACCTGTACCCCACGGCGGGGAGCGCCTTCAGCGTCGCCAGCTACGCCAAGATGGCCACCAACCTGGCGATGCTGCGCGCGCTGCTGGGCGAGGAAACGTTCATGCGCGCCTACCGCGAGTACGGCCGGCGCTGGCTGGGCAAGCACCCGCAGCCGTACGACCTGTGGAACACCTTCGAGGAGGTGTCGGGGCGCGACCTGGACTGGTTCTGGCGCACCTGGTGGTACGAGACGTGGACGCTGGACCAGGCCATCGGCGAGGTGCGCATCACCGGCGACCGCATGGAGGTGGAGGTGATGGACCGCGGGCTCGCCCCCATGCCGGTGCGGCTGGCGGTGACACGGGCGGACGGGCGGGTGGAGCGCATCGAGGTGCCGGTGGACGTGTGGCTGGCCGGCGCGCGGCGCCACACCGTGCCGGTGAGCGGCGCGGCCACCGTGACCCGGGTGGAGATCGACCCCGAGAACACCTTCGCCGACATCGACCGGAGCAACCAGGCGTGGACGAGGACGCGGTGAGCGGACCCGCGGCCGCGGGGTGGTGGTTCGTCTTCCGGGGCCGCGAGCTGCTGGTGGGGAGCGAGGGGGAGGCGCTGCGCCTCCCCCTCGCCGCGGACCCGGCGGAGCTTTCGCTGGAGCCGCTGCGGGTGCTGGAGCTGGAGCCGGTGCAGGGGGTGGCCGCGTGGGCCGCGGAGGCGCCCGCGGAGTGGGAGCCGCCCGCCGGGATGGAGCTGCGGGGGCTGCGCGCCACCTGGGGGCTGCTGGGCGAGCCGCTGTTCCGCATGGCGGGGCGCGCCGTGCAGCTGGTGGACTGGGACCGCACCCACCGCTTCTGCGGCTTCTGCGCTGCGCCCACGCAGGTGCGCGCGTGGGAGCGGGCCCGCGAGTGCCCGGCGTGCGGGCTGGTGGCGTACCCGCGCCTGTCGCCCGCGGTGATCATGCTGGTGCGCGACGGCGACCGCCTGCTCCTGGGCCGCCACGCGGGGCTGGCGCCGGGGATGTACAGCACGCTGGCGGGGTTCGTGGAGCCGGGGGAGAGCCTGGAGGAGGCGGTCGCGCGGGAGGTGCGCGAGGAGACGGGGGTGGAGGTGCGCGACGTCCGCTACTTCGGGAGCCAGCCCTGGCCCTTCCCGAACTCGCTGATGATCGGCTTCACGGCGGAGTACGCGGGCGGCGAGCTCGCGGTGGACCGCGCGGAGCTGGAGGACGCGGGGTGGTTCGAGCCGGACGCGCTCCCGACCGTTCCGCCCCCGCTGAGCATCGCGCGGCAGCTGATCGATGCGTTCCTGGCGGAGCTGAGGGAGCGGCGGAGCGCCGGGTAGGGCGCTCCGCTAGGCGTACTGCGGGTGGCGGGCGATGAACGATTCCAGCGTCGCCGCCGCCATCCTCCGCCGGGTGCCGGGGACGAGCCAGGACGCCACCCCTTTCGCCGGCCCCAGCGCCTGCACGCCCCACCGGAGCGCGCTGCACGAGTCCAGGTGCTCGATGATCAGCCCGTCCACGAAGTGGAAGTCGGAGCGGATCACGTTGTGCACGCGGCGTCCGGTGGCGCGGAAGGTGTAGTCGTCCACCAGGTCCACCGTGGCCGACCGGCCGTCCACCCGCCGGACGGTGAACGTGGCCCGCAGGTCGGACTCGGAGATCATGTGCCACATGGCGTGGATCTGCTTCCTGCCGCGCAGCGTGAAGGCGATGTCCCGGAACACTGCGTCCGGGTGGTAGCACGCCGCCATGGCCTGGTGGTCTCCCGAGTCCAGCGAGCCGTAGAGCTTTTCCAGCACCCGCGCCTGCCTGGACGGGGCGCCCTTCTGGTGCAGCTTCGACATGGTGCCTCCGTGGCGAGGAGATGGAGTCTCCCCATAGAGTAGCGCCGCCCGCGGGCGGGACAAGGGTCCCGTTCGCGTCCCCATCCGGCCCGACCGCAGCGGAGGGTGCCGCGCATGCACATCGACCAGCTCCCTTACAGGCAGCTGCACGACGCCGTGCTGGAGTACGGGGGCGGGGAGCTGTTCGGCGACCTCGTGCGCCCGTGGCTCCGCGCCAACGACGCCGAGCGGCGCTGGCTCGCGGAGGTCCGCGACCGCGCGGGCGCCCCGGTGCCGCCCATGCGGCCGGAGGAGCTGTGGCGCCTGTACGCGCTCTCCAGGATCGTGGAGCTGCTCCAGCTCTCGTTCGCGCCGCGCGTGGAGGACCCCGCCTGGAACGTGGCGCCGGTCGGCGCGGACGACTTGGCGGAGTTCATGGCGGCGCTCGGCCTGGAGCCGGTGGCGCACCCCGGCTTCCATCCCTTCTGGCACGAGGTGGTGACGGTGGACCCGGCGCCGGAAGAGAGCGCGCCGCCGGAGGTGGTCCGGGTCTACTGGCCCGGGTGCCGCCTGGGTCCGCTGCTCGTCGCCCGCGCGGGCTGCCGCGTGCGGGCGGGGCGGCTCCACCTGCGCGGGGAGGTGGCGGAGCGATCCACGCTGTACTGGGCATACGCCCGCAACGGCCGCCCCACCCAGGACCTTGCCAGCGGCTGGGGCGGCAACTCGCAGTGGCGCACGGCCTTCCGGCGGGACTACGCGCTGGGCGGGATGCTGTACTACAACGTGGACGCGAAGCCATCACCCGGGGGAGCGGACGCCGACCTGGACGACCGGGAGCGCGCCGAGCTCCTCCGGCACCGCTGCTTCGTCACGTGCACCGGGCCGGGCGAGGATCGCTGGCCCTACGACCTCCGCCTGGTGGAGCCGGAGTAGCCGCCGCCCGCTTCCGCACGGCGGGGTGCCATTTCCCGGCGCCGGCCAGACAGCGGGACTGTAGATGCGAGCAGGGGAGGAGCCGCCGCGGCTCCTTCCCTGCTCGCTTCATCTCATCCGTCGCCCCCGCGGGCCTCTCCGGTCGCCGCGTCCGCAGCCGCGCCGTCTCCATCCGGCGGCTCCAGCTGCTCGCCGCTCTCCCGCAGCAGCTCCCGGCTCCGCTCGATGGCCTCGCGCATCCGCCGCAGGGCTTCCCGGGCGGCCTCGCGGCGAGCGGCCGTCTCGTCGATGGTGTGCTGGAAGCGGTCCGTCATGGGGTGGCGCGGGGCGGCGTCCGCGGGGCGCCTCGGGGAGGGAGGCGGGCGCGGTGGGGTGGGGTCGGTCCGGTGGGGTCCGGGGGATCGCGCACCAAGATATCCGGGCGTTTCCGGGCTCGCCAGACCGGGGGAGCGGCGGCTTTCGCGGACGCCGTGGGGACGCGGGAAGGTGCCCGGCGAGACGCGTGTGGGGCGGGTAGATGGGGCTGTTGGACTGGAGAAAGGAGTCGCTTACAATACGACATTACGGCCCTTTCGCCGGCGGAGGCGCGGCGACCACACGGTTCCGGAGGATGGATGAAGCGACGAGAGGGAGGGCAGCGGCCCCGCGTCCCGCCCCTGCCGCCCGGACTCGTGCTGCACGGCGGAGACGGGGCGTGGGACGCGGTGCTGCGCGAGCTGCCCGACCCGGCGGCCCTGCCCGCCTGGGAGACGCTGCGCTGCCTTCGCCTGTGGCTCGCCGCGGAGCCGTCGCGGCGGGCCGGCCTCTTCCGCGGGGGCGCGCAGGCGCGGCGGGAGCTGGAGCTGGTCCACCAGACCTTCGACCTGGACCTGGCGGGGCCGCTCGCGGTCCTGGCCGAGCTGATGGCGGATGGGAGCACCGAGCCCGGGGAGGTGGTGTGGGCGTGCCTGTGCGTCGCGGAGTGGGCGAACCTCCGCGGCGCCCGCGAGACGGCCGGCCTGTTCGCGGAAACGGCCGCGCTGGCCGCGCCGGAGAGGCCGGGGCTGGCGTTCGTCGCCGGGCGGATGGCGCGGTCCCGCGGCGACGGCTTCACGGCGGAGCGATGGCTCCGGCGGGCCGCGTCGGTGGCGTGGCGGGTGGAGGAGTGGGAGGTGTACGCACGCAGCGTGAACAGCTTGGGCAACCTGCGCTGGGAGCAGGGATCGTATTCGTCGGCGCGGAGGCTCCACG
>Ga0070687_100000462_pt1 | contig 13672 bp, 9 predicted proteins | sample KBSS33LmetaG_FD_64678 | JGI IMG/M metagenome (GOLD analysis project Ga0070687, IMG submission 64678) | Switchgrass rhizosphere microbial communities from Kellogg Biological Station, Michigan, USA - KBS S3-3L metaG | ecosystem: Host-associated > Plants > Roots > Rhizosphere ... | reverse complement strand
GAATGGAGCGGTAACCGGACGTCCCTGGTTGTCGCGGAGCAGGACTTCGATTTTGCGTTCTGCCTGGGTCAATCGCTCCTGACACTCGCGGGAGAGTCGAATGCCTTGCTCAAAGAGTTCGAGACTTTTTTCGAGCGGCAAATCACCGCTTTCAAGTTGTTTGACGATGCGTTCCAGCGCTTCGAGTGAAGCCTCGAACGATCTGTTTTCGGTTTTCTCAGACATACGATTGAATTCTACGACGAATATCGATTGACCTTCTCATTCACCCCAGGCTTCAGCCTGGGGAAAAGCGGATCGCGGTTTTCGGAAAACCGTTTCAACGGTTTTCACCGGCTCGTGTGCTGCCGTCTGAACATGACAAACCGTTGAAACGGTTCGCGTAGAACAAAGATCGTGCTAGCGCCCAAGCTGAAGCTTGGGGTGAATGAGACGTTGCCCCCAATGTGCAATCTCATCGATTTCTTCGCCTCGGCTTGTGCGACTTCACCAGTGGGATCTTCAAATCCAATGCACCGATCGGCGGCAGATCTTTCATCACGTTATCGGTGATGCGTTGGACCAACACATCGTCCTTAAAATCGACCACCTTCCAGCGATCGCCGTCGCGACGCATTACCACTTCAACAGGTCGATCAGGAATTGGGGCGGTAACGCGAGCGTTAGGTCCATCGCTGGTTACTTTCACCAATGACGAGATACCCAGGGCCACAACCACAAATGGCTTCGACTGTGCGCGCGACGAAAACTCTTTGACCTCTTTGGCAATCTCCGTATGGATGCGATCTTTCATCTGCGGCAATAGAGACGGCAACAGAGTATCGATGTTGCTTTGCATTGAACTGCTCAGTGCAATGCCGTATCGACTACTCGCCTTGTCGCGAACACTTGCGACAAGGTTCCTCGCAAGTTGTTCGTCGTCGAACTGGTTTTGAAACGTCGCCATGTCGTCGCGTTGGGCAGCATCAACGATCACCGCGAGCGAATAAGCAGGTGTTGTTTGATAATGACGCCACCAGAAGAACGACGCGATTCCTGCGACAAGAACGACGGCGACACACAGCAGCAGGAGAACACCGAGCACCCTGGGCCAACGGCGACGTCTAGACTGAGAACTCGTACCAGATCTCAACGGAGTTGCGCCACCCGGTTGGTCGAGATTGATTACAATTCGGTTTTTAATCGCTCCCTCCTCACCAAAGCAGATCCACCGATTACACAGATTCGATTTTAGATACGTACGTTGAACTATCGATCATCATTTGTTTGCAAGGAGGCTTTGTCACTCAACGTTACTTTCTAAGTTCCAACCTGCGTAATCGGTGGGAATCGGGGTATCTGCTTACGCTTTCTCCGAGACTTTGGCCTTAAGTTTTCCCTTAGCCAAACGCACAGATACCTCATCGCCTACTGCCACCACATCGACGTCTCGTAATACGTTTCCTGCCGCATCCTCGGCAATAGCATAACCACGCTGCAAAACTGACAGAGGCGATAGAGCATCAAGTGAAGCCGCGGCGAGCCCCAACCGTTCTCTCGCCTTCTGCAACTGGACCGTAATCGCGTCGTTCGCTGCAGTCGATGCGGAATCGAACCGTGTCCGCGCGGTTCCGACACGGACCTGCAACCGAGCAGGCGATAGTTGTTTGGCGAGTTCGTTCGAGTGCTGGTTCGCACGGCGCACGCGTTCATTCATCGACAGCGTCAATTGGTGTGTGGCACTGTTCGCACCCAGGCGCGCATTGCGCAGACGGCTTCTGACTTCATCGAACGCTCTCGACAGCGCCTGTTCTTGCACTTGTGCACGCGCGTCGACGATCCGGTACTTCGTTAGCCTCACTAACTGACGGCCAATTTGTTCAAGCGCCGAACAGATCTGATCCTCGCGCGCGGCAACGATCTCGGCGGCCGCTGAAGGAGTCGCTGCCCGATGATCCGCAACGAAATCTGCAATGGTGAAATCTGTTTCATGGCCCACGGCCGAGATAACAGGTATCGCCGACTTGCGAATTGCGCGGGCAACTTCTTCCTGATTGAAAGCCCAGAGGTCTTCGGTCGATCCACCGCCTCGACCGACGATCAGTACATCAACAAGATCATCAACGCGGCCGTCACGTCGCGCGCGTTCGTGATACTGGTTAATCAACCAGATAGCGCGCGCGATCTCCGAACCAGCCGCGTCACCTTGCACTTTCGTCGGTGAGAAAAGTATGTGCACCGTGCGGGTGCGACGCGAAAGAACATTCAGGATGTCGCGAATAGCTGCCCCGGTCGGTGAAGTAACAATGCCGACGCGACGCGGAAACACCGGCAACGGCCGTTTGAACTCTTTTGCGAATAAACCTTCTGCCTGTAGCCGATCGCGAAGTTGTTCGAAAGCGATTCGCAAAGCGCCGGCGCCCACTGGATCGAGAGACTCAACAACAAGTTCGTAATCACCACGAGGAGCAAACACACTCAGTTTCCCGCGCGCGCGAACATGCAAACCATCGTGCGGTCGAAATCGAATACGTTGATTGGATGAGCGAAAACACTTCGCGCGAATCTGTGCACCTTCATCTTTGAGCGTGAAGTACCAGTGGCCGGACGTATGGTCTTTGAAGTTTGATATTTCGCCCTCAACCCAGACCGAGGCAAAACGTGATTCGAGAGTCGTTCTGACTGAATTGGTGAGCTGCGAAACAGTCAGCGGGCGCCGCTCGGTTTCGTCGAATAAAGCGGAGAACAGGGGTTGAGACATAACAAGGGATGAAGGATGAATGATGAGGGATGAAAAGGCAAATGTGCGACAGCAAATGCCGTCGACAGAAATCCCACCGACGCAGAGACTGTGTCCAGATTTCGCTTATATAGGTTTACCAAAGCAAATTCATGGGTTGACACAGCCTCTGCCATCGATGGATTAGTCTACTGGCGCGGATTCGCAGCTTCAGTGGTCCAGTTTTCTGGTCACTACAAAACGAAACGACATACCAGCAAGTGTTTTCATTGATTTGCGCTAACGACCGGACTCAACCGCACTGATGCGCCTTCGCGATTGATTAGAACGCGCATTCGTGGTGGAGCAGATGAAGATGAGTTTGAAGCGTACGTCACCGTGTAAGCGGTCCGCAGTTGCATCACCACATCGTCGTAGGCTTTCTGCAAGTCTTCCAGTCGCTTGATTGGATAGTAGACACCACCGGAAGCCGCCGCTAATTTGCGCCCTTCATCATCAGCGCGAGTCGTTAGGGTGAGGTATCGCGTGCGCAGCGGATCAATTGTCACCGTTGGTCTCGGAACGCTTGATTCCGGTATCAATCCCGAGGGGACGTATAGCGGATATACCAGGGCACCAGATTCAGTAAGTGCTTCGAGAATGGCGGGAAACGGAATGAACGACTTGTTATCGTCGCCATCAGACATAACGACCACCGCCGTCCGTTCACCGCGAAACTGCTTCAGCGTTTCAGCAAGCACGTAACCTAGCGCGTCGTACAAAGCCGTTCCGCCACCTGCATCGATCTCATCGAGTTTCTTCGAGAGCAGATTCCTGTCGGTCGTGAAATCGGATATCAGTTGTACGTCGTCGCGGAAACTAATAATCGCAATTCGATCCTGCGGACTCGTCGTATTGAGGAAATCCCGCGCGGCCTTCCGAATGAAATCCATTCGCTCCTCGACACTGCCTGAAACATCCAGCAGCAGCACGAGATTGAACGGTTCGTTAGTAGGAACGACGTTCGTAACGCGTCGCTCAACGCCATTCTCGTAAACCGTGAAATCCGATTCACGCATGCCACCAATCGCGCGTCCATTGCGATCGGTAACGCTGGCATTGAAACGTTTCAATTGCGGTGCGATGGAGCTTACGATTTGTCCGGGAGGCGTGCTCCGACGAAGCGTAGGTTCGCGTTCGATTGGAGGCAGCGTCTTCGCGTAGTCGCCAAACATCTTTGGTGACACTTTGCGGATAGCGTCAACCATGTGAGCATCACCGCTGCGAACGATTGCCTTTGCTGCCTCGGTTAGAGCGCGTTCACGAAGATCTGCCGGCGCCAGACTTGGGTCGACGTTCAAAAGAATGACACCGCGCCGGGTCTGAAAATCCAGCGTTACGCGATCCTGCCGTTTTGCTTTCTCATCGCCCAACTTCGCAGAGATCTTGGAAATGCCGGCCGCCTTTTCTTTTACTTCCGTGAGCGGGACATCACTCATGTAACGAGGCTTGCTCGCAAGCCACAGGAAATCGAGTTTGACGGCATCCAGCGGAACGTCAGCGTGAATCGTTCCCGTGTCGGTCTTTACAAAAGCTGATTCCACGTTGCCGACAACGTCGACTGCGCCTGCTTCGCTTTCGATCTCAACCTTCGATCGCGGTGGGATCTTTACAACCAGATCGATGCGATCCTGTGGACGACGGCTGCGCACCTCGATATCAACACGCGCACCTTTCACTTCGGCTATCACGTCAGCCATATCGACTGGCAATCCCGGCGAACTGGCATCGAGGCTGACTTTCTTTTGCTGTTCTTCTGACGCAATAACGCTGACGCGTCCATCGCGATTCCGAACGACGAGCGAGACAACGTCCGCCGTATCAAGCTCACGTGTTAGATGTTGTGCGTGCGCAGTTTGACCAATACAGCCAAGCAGCACGGCAGCGGCAAAACCGAACGAAAGCAGTTTGAATATAGGATTGGGCTTGGAGCGAGAAACTTCAGGGCAAAACATCGCCGCGATCTTGCCCGCCCGAGCGGCACGGGTCAAGCGCACGTCGTGTTGTAGTAATTGTAGGGGATTGGCGACGGGGGAGGCGGGGAGACAAGGGGACGCCGGGACATCATTGGATAGGTGCGCAGAAACACCTCGTCGCCCGTCTCCCTGTCCCCGCGTCTCCCCGTCTCTCCGTCCGGCTTCGGTCTTTCTTCCTCAATCGGCTATCATAGCCGGACCCTTTAGGCCAGTCGTTTCCCCTCGTCTTACCATAGCCGTCGCCCGAACGAAGGAGATTTCCTTTGGCTCAAACACACCCGGCTCCTCAAACGGTACCCGCACGCGAAGCGTCGGAAGAATGTCCGGCTGAGCGGCGCCTCGTGATTCACAATCTCGTAAAGCGGGATCCACGCACGGGGTTGGCTGAAGACGTGCGCAGTGGTTTGAGCGCGCACCCGAAGCGTTTCCTGCCGAAATATTTTTACGACGCACTCGGCTCGCAGTTGTTCGATGCCATCTGCCTGCTTCCCGAATACTATCTGACACGTGCTGAGAACGAGATACTCACACGCTACGCCGACGAGATTGCCGCTTCAGTCTCGGGGCAGAAGACACTGATCGAGATGGGCAGTGGCAGCGCCTCAAAGACACGTCTGTTGATCGAGGCGCTACTAAGGAACCAAACGGAGCTATTATTCATTCCGGTCGACATTTCAGCGACTGCGCTCGACAACAGCTCACGCATACTGCTTCAGTCGTATCCGCGACTTCGCATCGATGCTTATGCGGCCGATTATTTCGCAGGCCTGGCCGAGCTCGGCAAGAAACTACGCGGTCCAACGCTCGCGCTTTTCCTCGGCTCAAATATCAGCAACTTCGATCAAGATGAGGCATTAAGATTTCTGCGAGCTCTGCGCGCGGTGCTGAAGGACGGTGACGCACTCTTGCTCGGCGCCGATTTGAAAAAGGATCCGGCAATCCTTGAAGCCGCGTACAACGACGCGCTCGGAGTTACTGCTGCTTTTAATCTGAATGTGCTGGCACGAATCAATCGCGAGCTTGGCGCCAACTTCGATCTCCACGCCTTCCGCCACAAAGCTTTCTACAATGACGCCGAAGGACGAATCGAGATCTACATCGAAAGTTTACAGGCACAGAAAGTGTTCATTGAGAGCCTGAATCTTGAAGCGGAGTTCAGCTCCGGTGAGTTGATTCATACTGAGAACTCGTACAAATATGATCTGACGGACATCGCGAGTCTCGCAACCGCCACGGGCTACACCTGCACTCGAACATGGCTGGATTCGAGTGAACGCTTCAGCAGTAATCTTCTTCTTGCCAGTTAGCGCGGTTACGGACTAAAGAGCCATGACTCCGGAACGTTGGTTTTACAGCTCAACGTCGAAAAGATCGGCGGTCAAGCTCATTGAAACAAGTCAAGCTGGATAAATGCAGGTGAGGAAGGGCGGTTTACCCCCGCTCGAGTTACATGACATTCAAGCTTCCTAAAACTGCTCAACGAATGTCCGATACGCTGTAGCTTGTCGTTGAGGTTCAGTAGAACTCAAGCTTGAAGGAATGGCAACGAACGGATTCCGCTTCCTGTCACGTTGAATGTCTGGCCTGACAACGACAAGCTAAAGCGTATCGGACATTCGTTGAGCAGTTTCCAGAAAGTTGAGTGTTATGGATCTCGAGCGGGGGTAAACCGCCCTTCCTCACTTATCCTTATCTAACCTTGAGTTATTTCGTTGAAGCGTGAGCATTGATGTTCATCACGTTGCACTATTCAGCGGATGTTGGACCTTATGCACCTAGTCGAGTTCGGCAATGTCAGTTATAGCGTCGGTACCACAAGCATTCTTTCCAATCTCAACCTCACAGTAGATCAAAGCGAGATTCTCGTCTTGCTGGGCGAATCCGGCTGCGGCAAAACCACGACGCTGAAACTCGTCAACCGCCTATTAGAACCTTCAAGTGGGCAGGTGCTGGTTGAAGGCAAAGCGACAACTGATTGGGATCCAATCGCGTTAAGACGGCGCATCGGTTACGTGATCCAGGAAGGCGGACTGTTTCCACACTTCACCATCCAACGCAACGTCGGACTTGTACCGAGACTGTCCGGTTGGGACGAATCGCGCACGAACGATCGTGCACACGAGTTGTTGCAACTGGTCGGCTTGAATCCAGATCAGTTCGCGGAGAGGTATCCATCAGAATTGTCGGGTGGTCAACGACAACGAGTCGGAGTCGCGCGCGCACTCGCTGCCGATCCGTCATTACTTTTGCTCGACGAACCTTTCGGTGCACTTGATCCATTGACGCGTGCAAGTTTGCAGCGAGAGTTTGCAGAGCTCGCGCGAACTCTTGGCAAGACAGCGATCCTGGTAACTCATGATGTACGTGAGGCACTGCTGCTCGGCAATCGCATTGGCTTGATGCACGCAGGCAATTTGGAATTACTGGACACGCCTGAGAGCTTTGTGCGATCGGATAACGTCCGCGCGAAAGCGTATCTTGAAACACTGAAGGTTTCAGATGGAGTGAACATAACCCAAAGGTGAAGAGCTTTTCTGAACTCAACCTTCTCATTCTCCCCAAGCTTCAGCTTGGGGTTGTGCGTGGGCCGAGAAATAGAAACCGTTTTCAACGGTTTCTCGAAGCGCATCGAATCCAAGTGAATGAGAGTTTGCAAAACCGTTAAAACGGTTCCCGGAAATAAGAGGCGACAGCGACCCCAGGCTAAAGCCTGGGGAGAATGAGACCATGTCTTTCTGGCATTTCCTAAAACAGAACTGGCCGGAGTTGTTAGACCTTACAAGACAGCACGTCGTCCTCGTGCTGATTGCCATCGCAATCGCCGTCGCGATTGGCGTTCCCACCGGCATTCTCCTGACACGCCACCGCTCACTACGCGCGCCGGTGCTCGGCATCGCCAACATCATGCAAACAGTCCCAAGCCTGGCACTGTTTGGTTTCCTGATTCCATTGCCTTTCATCGGCGGTATCGGAGCACGAACAGCGCTCGTCGCTCTCGTTCTTTATTCACTGCTTCCAATCATTCGCAACACGGTAACGGGAATTCTCGGCGTCGATCCAAACGTAAGGGAAGCCGCGGTCGCAATGGGTATGACTGGCGGGCAGATTCTTCGACAGGTCGAACTACCGCTCGCGATGGGTGTAATCGTTACAGGTGTTCGTGTCGCAACAGTGATTGCAGTCGGCGTCACAACGATCGCCGCGGCCGTTGGCGCAGGCGGGCTGGGCGTCTACATATTTCGCGGGCTGCGACAGTATGACAACAACCTTCTTTTAGCGGGCGCGATCGCGGCCGCGCTGCTCGCGTTAATTGCCGACTTCTTGCTGGGTCTCGTCGAGCAACGATTCAACTTCCTCGCCAAAGCGCCCCGAATTAGCACTACGCAAAAATTAATTGTCGCTTTCGTCGTGCTCCTTGTGGTTGGTGCGTTGGCACTGGGGTGGTCGAACGGGAGAAGTGGTGCGCAATCAGGCAGCAACCAGGGCCATGTCGTCATCGGTTCGAAAGACTTCACTGAGTCAGCATTACTGTCAGAGATCATCTCTCAGCTTTTAGAAGCGCGTGGTGTTTCAGTCGATCGACAGTTTGAGTTGGGTGGAAACTTGCCACATGAGGCCATGCTGGCAGGAAGAATGGACCTTTACCCCGAATACACCGGCACGTCTTTCACGGCGATTCTTGGTCATCAGCCAATCAGCGATCCACGCGCGGTGTACGAGCAGGTGAAGCAGGAATACGGAGACAAATTCCGTATTGCAGTGAGTGAGCCGCTCGGATTTGAGAATACGTTTGCGATTCTTATTCGCGGCGCTGACGCAAGGAGTTTGAAGCTGAAGAAGATTTCTGACGTAGCCCCGTATGCTTCTCGTTGGCGCGCCGGCTTTGGGCAGGACTTCAAATCGAGGGCCGACGGTTATCCTGGGCTCTCAAAAGCCTACAGCCTCAACTTCCGTGACGTGCGCGAGATGGATCTATCGTTAACTTACATCGCGCTCGTTTCAAATGAAGTAGATCTGATAGCCGGCAACTCCACGGAAGGACGATTAGCAACCTTGGATCTGGTCCAACTCGAAGACGATCGCCATTACTTCCCACCCTACGAGGCAGTCTACCTCGTGAGGCAGGATTCACTCGCGCGCGTGCCGGCTTTGTCAGAGGCATTGCATAAACTCGCTGGGGCGATCTCGACGAACGAAATGCGCCAATTGAATTATGAAGTTGATGGGAATAAGAGAGACTTGAAGGCAGTTGTACGAGAGTGGATTGGGAAAAAGAGCATGTGAAGATAACACTCTCGAAGCGTTGTAGATCAAACGCCTGAAACTCAAACTTCTTATTCTCCCGAACCTTTAGGTTGGGGATCAGCGACATGTCGACGAGCCATGGCCCTCACGATCATGCGCAACCATTTAATGGTTTGTCCGACCGCCCTTCGTATGAGGCGAATTAAAAAAACCATTGAAATGGTTGGCTGTCTATAGACGTGACGCGGCCTAAAACGAACCGGAGCCCCGACCTAAAGATCGGGGAGAATGAGAAGTTGTGGAACCCCCAGAGAACAAAACAACAAAACCCAAACTCAGAGAAAGACCATGACATTACTCGACGTATTAATCCTACTGCTCATCGCCGGCGTTTGCGGTTCGTTGGGACAAGCTATCGCCGGCTACTCGCGTGGCGGCTGCCTCGTATCAATCGCTCTTGGATTTGTCGGAGCGCTGGTTGGTATGTGGCTGGCTCGATTGATGGGTTTGCCTGAACTCTTTCCGGTGCGAATCGGCACGACCAGCTTCCCAATCATCTGGTCAATCATCGGCTCAGCTTTATTTGTCGCGGTCGTTGCTCTTCTTACGCGTCGACGATAAAACGTTTCCCGCAGACGCGCCGAGCAGATCAGAACAGGAGCGAAGCGACTGTCTCTCCGTCCGACATACCGCGTCAGTTGAGACAGTCGCTTCGCTCCTGTTCTGAAGATCTGCGGCTAAACAGATCTCAACGCACGCCGATGCCACGGTGGCGCAGCTAAAAACAATCTTTCGTACTCGACGAATGATCGTGAGGCAAATTCGCAGCTGCGTAACCAGTTGTGCAGCGCGATGACTTGCCGGCGTGGGTGGCGATCCTAACAATCGCCACGACACGCCAATGCGAAAGGAGGTTCAGCTAGTATTACTGCTGAACGACTATTTAGTTGTGGGACCTAACACCTGGGCTAACTGGGCTGCGATCGTAATGACCCGTTAATTGCTGCTCTTGGTGTTCTCCGGCGGATCGATGGCTTGGGCCGAGTCGTCCGTCGAGTCCATGTTCATCGCGTCAGCGCGAGTGTTCTCCGGCGGATCTATAGCCTGGGCATCTTGATCGTTTTCTCTGTCAGACATGTTTGACCTCCTTGACGGTCGGGAGTAACTAGGCCTTAGCCTAGCTGTTTTGAGTAAATCTGGATATCAGGGCGCGCAGTATAACCCTTAAAGGCGCCTGAACCCCACTGCTTCTCGAGTTCCTGCAAAAGATTTTTCGCCTGCTGCCGTTGTTGAACGGCCGTCGCGGCCTCCCCACGACGCTCATTTGCCAGCGCCGCTATCAAATAAGCTCGCCATTGCGACTCCAACTGCGAGCCGCGCGCAAAACTCTCCTGGGCCTGAGCCGCCAGCGTAGCGGCTTTTTCCGCGTCATTTGCTTGTAAGGCGCTCTCCGCCTCAGCGAGCTGTGCCCGAGCTACCAGAAGTGTTTCGCCAGCATCGTTCGCCAGACGTGCGGCTTCGTTACATTGCGTCTCGCCTTCTTTCGCACCGCCCGAAAGCGCCTTCGCGAGACCCAGGGTGAATTTGCTCTCCATTACGACGTCAGGATAGTTGGTTCCTGACAGTTCAATCGCAGCCGCAGCTCGCTGGTTAGCCTGGGCCAGGTCTCTCTGCGCGAGCGAAATCTGCGCGGCGATCAATTCCACTCGAGGCTGTAACTGCTTGAAGTCGTTTGGCTGCTGCTTGATCGCATTCGATACTTCGTCGAGCGTTTGTTTCGCCTCTTCAAAACGTCCGATTCGCCAGAGAATGTTCGCGCGGTTTGCCTGGTTGAAAACGATGCGAAGTTGATTGCCGACGTCTTTGGAAATCTTAAGAGCGTTATCATACTGACTCAGCGCCGCCGGAAAATTTTCCTGGTCAAATAACACCGCTCCGATTTCACCATACGAGTTGGCGATTTCGAGTGGGTTGCCACCCTGCTGTGCTATTTGCAGCCTTTGATTCAAAGTTTGGAGCGCTGAACTGTAATCACCCTTTCGCCGATATGCGCGCCCAATCTGTGTTAAGCAGTAAGAAACGTTGCGCGTGTAGTTTGCCTGCTGAAAGTAAGTCAGCGCCTGTTGGACCAACGGCAAACCTTCGTCAACCCTTCCTGTTTGAATATACAGTCCACCGAGATTGGCGCGTCCGCGCGCTTCTCGAAGCCTACCCTTGTTTGCCTCCGCAAATTCAATTGCTTGCCGGAAGTATTCCTCGGCCTTTTTGTAATCGCCACGATTGGAGAATGAGTTTCCTAACTCAAGCAGACCACCTGTCGCGAGGTTTTCCAGATGTTTATCTTGTGCAAACTTAACTGCGTCGTTCGCGAGGCGCTCAGCTTCAACCGTTTGGCCCTGCATGGATAACAGATAGCTCAGATCTATGAGCGCGTTTATTTGCTGCGCATCGTTTCCTAAAGTTCTCGCGGCTTCGAGCGATTTTTCAAACTGCTCACGCGCCTGCGCGTAGTTTCCCTTGTCGCGGTAGAGAATCCCCCTTTGTCGCCAGACTTCATTCACACCTTCGTTATTGCTTGCCGCACGATAAAGCGACTCAGCCTTATCGAAATTAGCCATCGCTTTAGTCGTGTCCTGTTTACGATGGTAGATCATGCCGGCTCGTAAATAAGGCGTCGGATACTGCTCGTTACTAATCTTGATCGCCTTTTCGTAATTCGCGATTGCTTTATCGATGTCACCGTTGTTCTCACAGGCATTGCCCAAATCAACGTAGACCTGGCTGTCGTCCGGCAACATGTCAGCGATCTGCGTGTAACTTTTCACTGCTTGTGGGAAGTCGTGGCGAACACTCGCGGTTATCGCGTCCAGATACAGTGCATCGACAGCCGTGACTCTCGAACGATTACCTGCAAGCGTAGACGCTGCCAGCAACTCATCCTTTGCCTTGTCCGTGTAATCCATTTCTTCCCAGGCCTGAGCAAGACGCGCGTGTGCCAGCGCATAATTGCCGTCAATCGCGATCGCCTGCTCGAGCGCCTTACTCGCCTGGTAATAGGCGCCATTGCGCAAACCGTCAGTGCCCCTCTGATACCAACTGAGCGCGGCGGCCGACGGTTGATAGTAAGAACGAGGCCACCACTTGTAAGCGATGCCGATTACAATTCCTGTAAGCAAGACGGCACCGATGATCGCGGCAAACGAGAATCGCTGACGACGAAGCGAGGTAGTGAAAGTCACCAACGCGTTCGTCGCCCTGTTTGCCGCCGGCGTGTCCCTTTGGACACGAGCGGTCGTGGGAACTCCGTTTTCGTCAAGCGCCGGTAAAACTCCTCTTAAATCCGTCAACATCTCCGCTGCCGATTGATAGCGCGCGTCCAGTTTCTTTTCGAGCGCGCGCATCGTGATTCGATCGAGTTCAGCAGGGATATGCGAATTAAACTGAGACGGAGGAGGAGGATTGACATGAATAATCTGCGCGCCGATCTCTAACACACTCTCGCCGGAAAATGCTGACCTGCCGGAAATGGATTCATACAACAATGCTCCAAGCGAGAACAGGTCACTACGTCCATCAACAGTCTTGCCAGTCGCCTGTTCGGGCGAAAGATAAAGCGGCGTTCCAACTATGACATCGCTTCGCGTCTGGGTTGAGTAGATTGTGTCGGCGTCGAGATCCACTCCTGACTTTGGTTCTTCAAACAAGTGCTTTACCAAACCGAAGTCGAGCACCTTGACTTGACCGCGATCGTTGACGATCACATTCGATGGTTTGATGTCGCGATGGACGATGCCTTGTTCGTGTGCTTCCGCGAGTGCTTCAGCAATTGACGCAACAACCTCTACTGCACGTCTGAGCGTGATGCCACTTTCAAGCAAGTCTGAAAGCCGCTGACCTTTCACGTACTCCATGACGATGAAAGGACGACCTTCATCGGTCTCCCCGTAATCGTGAAGAGTTGCGATGTTCGGATGGTTGAGGTTCGAGACGGCGCGAGCTTCGCGAATGAAACGCGCGCGATAATGATGGTCCGTTGATCCCAGAAATTTGACGGCGACGCGACGTCCGAGGTGTTTATCTTCCGCGAGATAAACGACACCCATGCCGCCTTCTCCGAGTTTGTCAACAATTCGATAGTGCGAAACTGTCTGACCGATCATCCGCGCAGGAAGTCCTCAAGAAGTAGCAGGAAGAAAAGATGAAACAGAGCGGTCGCGGGGATTTGGCGCGCGCTCAAGCGTAGTAACGTGGAGGCATTGTGCGCTAAGCCGAACCTAAAGAGCAAATCGGCCGCAGATCGGCACAGATAAACACCGGTCTGACAACAAATCGACTTCGACTTATCCGTGTTTATCTGTGGGAATCTGCGGCTGAATCTGTTCTACGCTAGCGTTGTCGCGCGGATCTTGGCTTCCTGTTCCTTACGAAAGTTGTGAAGTTTTTTTCTGAGTTCCGGCCGACTGTTCGCCAGTATTGCAACTGCAAACAAAGCGGCATTGACTGCTCCCGGTTTTCCAATTGCGAGCGTGCCGACAGGGATTCCTCCAGGCATTTGCACCGTCGCCAGTAACGAATCCATTCCGTTCAGCGCATCGCTTTTCATTGGCACGCCGAGCACCGGCAGCGTGGTATGGGCAGCCAATACGCCTGCAAGATGGGCAGCTCCGCCAGCTGCGGCGATCACCACTTCAAC
>Ga0070687_100000461_pt1 | contig 13673 bp, 11 predicted proteins | sample KBSS33LmetaG_FD_64678 | JGI IMG/M metagenome (GOLD analysis project Ga0070687, IMG submission 64678) | Switchgrass rhizosphere microbial communities from Kellogg Biological Station, Michigan, USA - KBS S3-3L metaG | ecosystem: Host-associated > Plants > Roots > Rhizosphere ... | reverse complement strand
CTACACCCTGGGACGCCGTTCGAGAACGATCCCGAGGCGTTCCATCCGCCGGTAGAGCGCCTGGCGGGAAAGCCCCATCTCGGCGGCGGCCTTCGACACGACGCCGCCCGCCTTCAGGAGCGCTTCCTCGATGCTCGCGCGTTCCGGATCGCCGGCGGCGCCCGCGTGACCATCCGCCGGCTCGGCGCGGTTGCTCGCCAGCGTGGGTAGGCCGCCCGACGGCGTCGCGTGCACGGACGCGCGCGATTCGAATTCGGGACGAACGCGGGCGCCGGACGGTGGAATGCCCAGGTGCATCGCCCGGATCACGCCGTCGACCGCCGTCAGCTTGGCGCGATGAATGCGGTTCTGCAGCTCGCGCACATTTCCCGGCCACTCGTACTGCTGCAGCGTCAGGCGCGCCTCGTCGGACAGCTTCGCGGGCGGCGCGCCTTCGATGCCCGGGAGCGTGGCGAGAAAGTGCTCGGCCAGCAGCAACACGTCGTCCGGGCGCTCGCCGAGCGGCGGCAGCGGCAGCTCGATCACGTTGAGACGGAAGTAGAGGTCCTCGCGGAACTGTCCGCCCGCGATCGCGCGCTGCAGATCGGTGTTCGTCGCGCTGATGATGCGGACGTCTGCCTTGCGCGTGCCGCTGGATCCCAGCCGCTCGTACTCGCCGGTCTGCAGGACGCGCAGCAGCTTCGCCTGGCCCGGCAGCGACAGGTTGCCGATCTCGTCGAGGAACAGCGTGCCGCCGTTCGCCGCCTCGAAGCGTCCGATGCGCGACTTGTTCGCGCCCGTGAACGCCCCCGCCTCGGCGCCGAACAGCTCGGCCTCGAGCAGGTCGTCGGGCAGAGCGCCCGCATTCACCTTCACGAACGGCTTGTCCTTGCGGCGCGAGTTCGCCTGGACGATCTCCGCCAGCTTCTCCTTGCCGGAGCCGTTGGGTCCCGTGATCAACACGGGCGCGTCGGAGCCGGCGATCGTGCAGGCGAGGTTCACGACCCCGTGCATCGCCTCGCTGACGTAGACGAGGCCGCGCAGGTCGTAACGCGTGGCCAGCGTCTTGCGCATGCGCGAGCGCTGCGCGTTCATGCGCGTGTTTTCCTGCTGGAGCGCGCGCATCTGCACCAGGTTCTTCACCACCCGGGCCAGCTTGTCGTCGTCCCACGGCTTGGCCATGTAGTCGCTGGCGCCTTCCTTGACCAGCGAGACCGCGGTCTCGAGCGAGCTCCAGGCGGTCAGCAACACGACGGGCAGATCGGCGTCCAGCTTCTTGATCGCGCGGAACAGTGCGACGCCCTCCTCGCCGGAGGTCTTCTCCTGCGTGAAGTTCATGTCCTGCACGACCGCGCCGATGTCCTCGGTCGCGATCAGGTCCAGCGCCTCGTCGGGTCGGTTGACGACGACGGACGGCAGGTCGTGCAGCTCGAACAGAAGCTGCAGGGCGGCGCAGACAGCGGGTTGATCGTCGGCGATGAGGACCTTCATGGCGGCGGCTCCCTCCGGATAATCACAGCGTTCGTGTCGCGGCCCAAGGGGGAATCAAGGCGGCCCGCCGCGCCGGCACCAGCGCCGACAGCAGGCCCGTCGTGAGGAACACCGCCATCGAGAGCAGGATTTCCTGCGGCGTCAGCTTCATGTCCACCATGATCCGGCGCAGGACCTGGTTGAAGCCGAGCGCGAGGCCCAGGCCGATCCCCAGCCCCAGGCTGGTCAGGAGCAGGTTTTCGAACAGGAAGTAGCGGACGATCTGGCCCCGCGTCGCGCCCAGCGCCCGCCGCACGCCGATCTGGCGCGTCCGCTCGGCGACCGAGAACGACGCGAGCGCCAGCGCGCCGGCGAGCGCGACCGCGACGACCAGAAAGCCCGTCCAGCTCAGGATGACCATCGCCCCCGAGGAGAGCCGCGCGAAGCGGGTCGTCGTGCGATCGAACGCCTTCACCAGGACGGCGGCATCGCCATCCGGGATGCCGGTCAGGGCAGCGGACGCCGCCTGGACGACCGCCGCGCGATCTCCGGCGGGCGCGCGCATGACGTAAACGAGCTCGTGCTCGGTGACGGGCTCCGCGAGAACCACCACGATCGACGTCGCCGTCGGTAGCCAGCGGCTCCGGTACGCGAAGTCGCGTAGAATCCCGACGACCCGCGCGCGGCCGAACGTGCTGCCGTTCAGGAGCTTTCCGACCGCGTCGTCCGCCGTGCCATAGAGGCGCTCGGCGACCGTCCAGGTGAGGAGAACCGAGGTCGCCCCGTCGGCAGGGGCGGTGCTGTCCGCGCGGTTCAGGTCGTGACCGGCCAGCACGGTCAGGCCGAGCGCCGCCGCGAAACCAGGCGTGGCGCGGACAGGCCAGCTCGGGATCACGCGGGGGTCGCCCGGCACGGTGAGACTGGTCGGGAACGAGGTCGTCTCGGGGAGCGGCGCGAGGTCGACCGCCGCCGTGGGGGCGATCCGCGAGAGTGCGGTGACGTCCGCGCGCAGCGCCGCGCGCGCCGCTTCGCTGTCGCGCGGATGTACGAACCGCCGGTGCGCGACGACAAGCTGGTCCTCCGGCATGTCGACCGGCTGCGCGTGGAGGCGGTAGTAGTAGCGCACGGCGATCATCGTATGCGTCAGCATGACGAAGCCGAGTGCGACCTCCAGCACCAGCAACGAGAACGCGCCCTTGTGGTGCCGCATCGAGCGGAGGATTGGGCCCAGCTGAAGCGAGGGATTCACATCTTCCCCAGGTAGCGGGTGGGAGCGACCGCGGCGATCCGCCAGGCGGGGTAGATCCCGCTCGCCAGGCCCGCGAGCAGGCAGACCAGCAACGTCGTGGCGACGATTCCCGGCGTGACCGCGAGGGGAATCGGCAGGTCCGGGATCAGATGGTCGAACATCGCGACGGTCGGCAGGGCAAGCGCGAGGCCCAGCAGGCTGCCGATCATCGACACCAGGACGCCCTCCATCAGCTGTCGGGCGAAGATGACGTTCCGCCCTGCGCCCAGCGCGCGGTGGATCCCGATCTCCGCGGCGCGCGCGGTCGCCTTGGCGAGCAGCATGCGCATGAGGTTGATGACGCTCACCTCCATCACCACCAGCGTCAGGATCACGAACACGCGGTACGGTGGCGGCGCCTTCGAGAACCGCCGGGCAATCTCGTCGGCGGGGTGCAGCTTCCACTGCGGGCCGATGCCGGACAGCGCCGCGGCAAACCGGACCTGCGCGTCGCCGGGCGGCAGCCGGACCCAGTACTCGGTGATGCCGTTCGGCGAGTGGGTGATTGCGCGCCAGCCGGCGTCGGGCAGAACCTGGGGCCACGAGAACACCGGCACCGGCCGCAGCTCCTCGGCGAACGCGAACGGCACCAGCGCGTTGGCGATGCTCTCCGGCGCAACGCCGAAGTCCCACAGGCTCATCCTGCCGGAACGCTGGCGCATCACGCCCACGACTCGAAAATCGCGGCCCGCGATCCGGATCGTGCGTCCTGTGCTGTCGGCGCCGCCGTAGAGCGCGCGGTTCAGCATGTCGGACAGCACCACGACGGGAGCGGGCGGCGAGGCGCGCTCGTCGGCGCGCGTGAACGGTCCCCCATAGCGGAAGTCGACGTTGAACATCTGGAACATGTCGGCGTCGCAGAACCGAACCGGCAACCGCCCGGGGACGCGCTCGGCCGGGCCGCCTGTCATCACGGCCACGAAGTTGACCGACCGGGCAGTCGCCAGGCCGGTGGCGTCGAGCGTGCGCACCGCGGGCATGCTGACGTAGTTGGCTGTGAACTCGCCCAGGATGTCGAACTGCGTGCCGCGGTAGAAGCCCACCAACGCGGGGTCGCGCTCGCCCTCGACGCGGAAGACGTCGGGCCGGACCTGGCCGGTCATGCTCGCGTAGCGCTGGGAAGTGGTCAGCGCGGTGGCGAAAATGCTGACGGTGAGCGCCTGGCTCAGCACCATCACCAGCGTGAACCAGCGATCGCGGCGGAGGCTCTTGATGACGAGACGGAGGTTGTAGAAGAAGGTGCTCACGGCCGCGCCATCGACGCGGCTTCACCCGCGGCGTGGGGATCGATCAGCTTGCCGTCCAGCACGTGCAGCTTGCGCCGGGCGCGCGCGGCCAGCGCCGGGTCGTGCGTGACCATCACGATCGTCGTCTTTCGCTCGGCGTTGATCGTTTCCAGCAGATCCAGCACCTGCCGCGAGGCGATCGTGTCGAGGTTGCCGGTCGGTTCGTCCGCGAGCAGCACCTCCGGCCGGCCAACCAGCGCGCGCGCGATCGCGACCCGCTGTTGCTGGCCGCCCGACAGCTGGGAGGGCAGGTGACGCATGCGCGCGGTCAGCCCCATCTGCACGAGAACCTCCTCGACCCGATCGCGCCGTTCGGCGGCGGCCAGGCGCCGGTAGCGCAGCGGCACCTCGACGTTGTCGTAGACGTCGAGGTCGGGGATCAGGTTGAAGCTCTGGAAGATGAAGCCGATGCGCTCGTTGCGCAGCCGCGACTGCTGATCGTCGTTCAGCCCCCCGACGTCGACGCCGTCGAGCAGGTAGCGCCCGCGATCGAACGTGTCCAGCAGACCCGCGATGTTCAGAAACGTCGTCTTTCCAGATCCGGACGGGCCCATCAGCGCGACGAAGTCGCCGCGCTGCACTTCCAGCGACAGATCTTCCAGCGCCGCCGTCTCGACCAGGCCGGTCCGATACACCTTCCCGATCTTCGCCATCTTCAACATGGGATCGGTCGCCGACATACCGGGCCGCAGCCTAACCCACCCACCGGTTTCACCGAACCTCGAACCGGCAGGTGTAGCTGATGAACGTCGCCACCGGCTGGCCGTCCCTGTCCAGCGGCGGGCTCCAGGTCGATTCGCGGAGCGTCGCCCGGCACGCGTCTCCGAACCCGGCGGCGCTCTGGGAGACGACGACCAGATCGCGGACCTGACCCTCGGCGGTGATGCGCGCCTTGAGGACCGCCTGCCCGGGGCTGCCCTGCTTGCGCGCGGCCTCCGGGTAGTTGCGCTCGAGCGCGTCGTTCAGATCGGGCGGGGAGGGCGGCCGCGACAGCGACGCCAGCGCGACCACGGGCGCGGCCTTCGCCGGCGACGGCTTCGTCGTGCCGTCCTGCGTCCGCGCCGTCACCTTCGCGCCGGGCCGGCCGATCGGGCCGTGCATCGCCGCGCCGTTGCCGACCGCGGAGGCCCAGCCTTCGCCGGGACCGTCGTTCGTCAGCGTCGTGCCGGAAAAATCGGCGGGCGTCTCGGCTTGCGGCGGCGGGGGTGGTGGCGCGTCCGGTGGCGGCGGCGCGGGCGCGCGGACCGCGAGCTTGTGCGCGACCTTCGGCGCCGGTTTCGCCTCGGGCGGCGGCGGCGCGGGCGGGGGCGGCGCCACCGCCACGGTCACCTCCGTCGGCGGCCGTTTGCGGGCCTTCGCCAGGGCGCCGTGCCCGCCGCGCCCGATCCCGCCGAACAGCGCCGCGTGCGCCGCGATGCTGACCACGATCAGCAGGGCCAGACCGCGCCACCCGGTCGCCGCGTCGTCCTCGTCGAGCGCGATCTCCCGGGTCACGTTCTGCATGTCGAGCACCGTCGGGATTGGCCCGACCGGGATGCCGTTGTCGTTGGCCGCCACCGCCGCGTTGTCATTCGCGGCGAGCTCGGCTGAAAACTGGGTCGCCACGTCGTCACCGTCCGGTCCCCTCGCCCCGCGAAGCGGGGAGAGGGTTAGGGAGAGGGGTCCCCACGTCTTCGGGGTCCACGTTGATGGCGAACTTCGTGACCTCTTCGCGGCGCAGCAGATCCATCACGTGAACGACGTGGGAGTGCGCGGCCCGCCCGTCGGCGGCGATCACCGCCCGCGTCTCCGGATCCGCGGCGCGTGCCGCCCGCACCCGGGCGCGCAGGCCCGCGTCGTCGATCGGCGCCGCCTCCAGGAAGGTCTTGCCGTCCTTGTCGATCGACACGGACAGCGTGACCGGCGTGGTCTCGGCGGTGGCGCCCTTGGGCAGGTCGAGCGGGATCGCCTTGGACGCGACGTAGCTGGCGGTGATCATCAGGATGATCAGCAGGACCAGCGTGATGTCGACCAGCGGGGTGACGTTGATGCTCGTGATCATCTCGTCGTTGTCGTGAGCGGCGGCGGCCATGGCGTCTCTCCGTTTGGCGGTGTGGGGGTTGGTGAAGGGCTCAGGCGACCGGCACGCTGTGCGCCGTGCGGTCGGACTTCAGGTAGGCCAGCACCTCGCGGCCCAGGGACTCGGCGCGCGCGATGCGGGTCTTGATCACGCGCTGGTAGGCGTTGAAGACGGCGATCGACGGGATGGCGACCATGATCCCGATCGCGGTCGCGACCAGCGCCTCGCCCACCTCGCTCATGAGACCGGCGGTGACCTTGCCGGCGGACTCGTTCAGTTCGGCGAACGCGCGGATGATCCCGATGACCGTGCCGAGCAGGCCGATGAACGGCGCGTTGCTGCCCAGCGTGCCCAGGAACGCCAGCCGGCGCTCCATGCGGATCTTCGCCACCTGGGTGGCGCCCGCGATGCGCTCCTCGGCAGACGCGGCGCCGTCCTCCGGATCGATGAGGCCGGCGGCTGCGATCTGCGCCTCGACCGAGCGCGACGCCGCCAGGCGATCGCGGGCGGCGTCCACGTTGCCGACGCGCAGGAACGCGAGCAGGTCGCGCTTGAGGCGGCGGTAGTTGTCGCTGGTGCGAATCAGGTAGATGGCGCGATCGAGGGCGATCGCGACGCCGCCGATCGAGAGCCCGACCAGGACCCACATCACCCAGGTGGCTCCCAGCATCGCGAAACCCGTCAGCTTGGCTTGAATGTCCATGACTTTGTCCTTGTTCGTTGTCCGGTTTGTTGCGCTTCGCCGCCCTGGTTCAGCAGGGACCGTGCCAGCCAAAACCGCCGTGATTACGCGGGCTGTCCGTCGGACACTGCCAAACGGACACCGCGTGTCCGCGCGGTCACGGACAAGTGTCCGGGCCGGCGCGAGGGAAAGACCGGACCCTCACCCTAACCCGGCGGGCTAGGGAGAGGGGTCCGCGCCGAAGAGACTACGGTCGGTCCAGGCGCACGCGCAGCGGGCCGAACGTCCTCGCGGCGTTGTTGCCGCCGTCGGCGGAGTGGGTCATCGGCGCGTCGGAGAAGCCGTGGGCGACGATCGATCGATCGGTGACCGCCACGTCGAACAGGTTGAAGTGGCGCGTGCCGTTGCTGAGCGGGATCACGCGGGAGGCGGCGCGCGTGCCGTCGGGCGACATCCAGGCGAGCAGCGGGTCGGCGCCGCGCGAGATGCTGTTGCCGCCCTGCCAGCGGTCCCACCCGGATGAACCCACGGCCACGATGTCGTCGGGGAGCCAGCGCAGCGCCGCGAGCACGTCGCCCCGGCCCATGTTGAAGTCGTGGTGGACCAGTGGGTGGCCGTCGCTGTCGTAGATCGCGACGTACCCGTCGTAGTCGACGTAGCCGCTCGGGTCGGGATACGTCCGGAACGTGTCGTCGGCGTTCTTTCGCACCACGAAGCCGGCCGTTGCCAGCTTGCCGTCGCGCGCGACCAGCGCGAACGCCACCTGCTCGGCAGCGTCGGCGTCGGGCGCGAGGATCTTCGTGCCGAGTCGCGCGCCCGTCGCCGAGAACCGGGTCACCGCCAGCGGCAGCCACTGGTTCTCGATGGGCGAGACCGATCCGAAGACGCAGTCGTTCATCGTGAACTCGCCGAACACGGCGACGTTCGCCTTGCAGCGAAGGTTGTTCCAGGCGCGGCCGACAAGGATGTCGCCCGTCGACTCGTCGCGCGTCAGGAACGGACGGATCGCCTGCTCGAGCTGTCTCAGCTCGTCGTAGGTCCATGCGGCCGGTTGCGCGGCGTGGGGTCCCTCGACGACGCGCGCCCAGCGCTCGCCGTAGCGCGTCGCCTGCCAGTCGAACGCCTCGAGACCTATCACCAACCGCGTGCTGAGTGGGTCGGTGTCGAGCGCGTCGACGTAAGACAGGAACGTCGCCACCAGTCCCTCTCCGTCGGGGAGCAAGCGGACCCAGCCGCCAACCGTCGCGTCGGCGAAATCAGACTTCATCCTGAACAGCGGATGCGGATCCGCGGCGCCAAAGTCGGTCGCGGGCGTCGTCTGAGGCTCGGACATCGTGGTCGTCCCAAGCACGACGCCGGCTCGATCGAGCCGGACCAGGTCGTACGACAGCTTCGCGAGCGGGTAGTGGAGGACCGCGACGGTCACGTCTCCCGACGGATGGACGGCGACGTCCGAGACGACGTCATCCGGCGGCGCCGCGAACGTCCACGCCGCCGCGCCCTGCTGGTCGTAGGCGGCGAGCCGGAACCGCGATCGCCACGGAAGTCCGAACGGCCCCGGCTCGACGTCGCGGCGTGATTCGACCGCGTAGACCCGCGCGCCGTCGGCCGCGACGATGACCGCGCCGTAATCGGGCCGCGGCGACGCGAAACCGATGATCGGGGCGTTTGCGACGACGTTTTCGAGGCCGGTCGGATGCCCTCCGCCGGCGCCGGCGGGACCGCCGCCAGAGCCTCCGCCGCCAGTCGTGCCACCCGGAGCGCTACCTCCAGCGCCGCCGCCAGCGCTGCCTCCGCCTCCACCTCCGCTTCCGATCGTGCCGCCGGTCCCTGCGCCACCGTCGGGCCCGGCGTTGTTCGCGCCGCCGCCGCAGGCGCCGGCGGCAAGAAGAAGGAGTGCAACTGCGCCAGCCCTTGCCATGCGTTGGTGATGTCGTCCATGGCGCATGGGTTACGGCGCCACCACACAAAGCGCGCGGCTGGTGAAGTCGAGGCCGCCGCGCAGGTCGCGGACGACGAAGTGGAAGACGACGACCTCGCTGCCACCCAGGACCGTGGAGGCCGAGGGCGGCTCCCACTTCACGATCACGTCGGCGTCGGGCCGGGTGTCTGTCGCAAAAATTGCCGCATACGAGGATTCGAATTTGCCGGCCGTCGTGAAGTTCGAGATCTGCAGCTCCTCGAGCTCGGGGACGGTCTTGCCGGCGGGCGTGAACGTCTCGCGATCGTCGCCGTCGCTGACAATGCGGATCTCCTGCTTGACGGCGTCGCTTCCTGCCGGCGTGGCACTGACGACCGGCAGCCCGGTCGTCGCGTCGCAGGCGTCGCCCGGCGCGGCGATCGTCGCCGTCGCGGGATCCCAGGTCGCGCCGCGGAATTCGAGGACGTCGTTCGACAGCACCGGGTGGTGGTTGGGCACCTCGCCGTCGGGCGTGACCGGCACGGTGAAGCGCACGGGCGTTCCGCTCGCGCCGGGCCCGCTGCAGGTCGGCAGCCCGCCGGTCGGATCGAACCCCAGCGTGCCGTCGGCGCAGACTGCCCCGATCATGAGCGGCAGCAGCTTGGTGCCCAGCGTGGCCGCGTCGGGCGTCGTGAAGGGCACCGTCACGGGCGTGCCGCTGCCTGTCGCGAGCGGCTGCGGCGCTTCCGAGCAGTCGGCGCCGCCGGTCGTGCACAGCGCGAACGCCCAGTCGAGCGTCGTCGGCGTGATGGGACCGGCGATGATCCAGGACACCGCCGCCGCCTCGCCCGGCGAGACCTCGGCGCGGCCCGGGTCGGACGCGACCTCGACGCGGGCGCCGAGCACGCGCGTCCGTTCCAGCTGCGACGCGACGGGCAGGTCGTTGCTGCAGCCGGCGGCGAGGAGCACCGCGAGGATCGCGCCGACGATCAGCGCGAGGGAGATGGGAAGGATTCGGTTGTGATGGGCGGTCATGGCTTCTCCTAGAACTCCCCGCGCACGCCGAGGCTGGGGAGGATCGGAAGACCCAGCACCGGCTTGCTGCGCGAGTAGTCGTAGCTGTACTGCAGCCCTTCCTGGCTGCGATGGTTGTAGACGTTCTGGACGTCGAGGTAGCTGGCGAGCTGCCAGGCCTTGAACTTCCAGGCCTTCTCGACGCGGACGGCAAGCTGGTGGAACGCCGGATCGCGGGCGCTGTTCACGGCGCCGTAGATCGGGTTGTAGAAGTCGCTGTTGGCGTCGTAGACGCTGCCGGTGATCGGCGTGCGCGGGTTGCCGCTGACCAGACGGAAGGTGCCGCCCAGATCCCAGCCGCGTCCCAGCTTGTAGCCACCCATCAGCGTCAGGATGTGCGTCTGGTCGTAGTCGAACAGGCGCCAGGCAGTGCCGTAATCATTGCGCTCGCTGCGCGACAGCGTGTAGGCGACGAAGCCGAACGCCTTGCCGGTGGGATTCAGCTTGCCCAGCAGCTCGAGACCGTAGATGCGGCCCTTGCCTCCGTTGACGAGCAGCGGGTTGCCGTCGGGGCCGACGCCGTTCACCTCGAGGTCGTAGAGGCGCTTGTAGAAGCCCTCCAGGCTGACGCTGCCGGCGGGGCCGAAGCTCTGCTCGACGCCGACGCTGTAATGCTGGGCGCGTGACAGGCCGAGCGCCGGGTTCCCGACTGGCGCGACCGTCTCGCCGTACTGGGGCGGCTGCGAGAACAGGCCGGCTCCGGCCTTCAGGGTCGTTCCGCCGCCGAGCTTGAAGCGCGCGGTGAGCCGCGGGTCGACCGAGCCCTCCTCGATCTCGCTGAAGTAGTCGACGCGCACGCCGGGGACGAGCGTCAGCCGCTCGCCCACCTGGATGAGCGCCTCGAGGTAGCCTGCCGGGCGGTAGGTCGAATACCGGCCCTTGAACGTCGCGGTGGGCAGACCGGTCAGCGGGCCGGAGAAGTAGCGCGGGTTGCCCTCCGTCGACTGAAAGAGCGGGCCGATGTACGTGACGTCCAGTTGGAAGGCGTAGCCGTCGAGGCCGCCGATCAGCTTCACATGTGAACCGAGCTGCGCGCGCCACTCCGCCCGCAGGAACTGTTCGGGGCCGGAGAAGCTGAAGCCCAGCTGGTCGCCCGCGGCGAGATCCTGCGCGAACCAGCCCGCGCCTGCGATGATCTCCTGGTCGACGTGCGCGCCCAGGCGGCGCTGCCAGAGCGCCTGCAGCCGGTAGAAGTTGGTGCTCTGGCCGAAGTTCCCGCGCAGCGTCGGGTCGCCGTCGGGCGGCGTCTTGAGGTTCAGGCGGAACTCATCGCCCGAGCCGAGCGCCATCACGCGCACCTTGCCGCCGCTCTCCGGCCGGTAGGTGTAGATCGCCTGGTAGTCGTAGTAGACCGGCGCCGCGGTGACGCCGACGACGTCCTGGGGAATGACGTTCTTGAACCAGAAGTCGATGTAGCTGCGCTTGCCGGCGACGGCGAAGGCGCCGCGTTTCCCGACCGGCCCCTCGATGATGAAGGACGAATCGATCAGGTTGACGTCGGCCATGCCGTGGAACCCGTCGGTCTTCGGATCGCGGATGCCGACGTCGATGACGCCGCCCATCTTGCGGCCGAAGCGCGCGGAGAAGTTCCCCGGGTAGAGGTCGATGTGATCGAGCAGGCGCGGGTTGACGAAGCTGGTCAGGCCACCGAAGTGGTAGATGCGATCGACGGGCGCGCCCTCGAAGAACGCCTGCGAGTCGAACGGCGACGAGCCGCGGATGATGATGAATCCGGCCAGTCCGGGCGGGCGCGCCACGCCGGGTAGCAGCTCGATCACTCGCAGCGGATCGCCGCGCGTGCCGGCCGCGCGGACCAGCTCTTCGGGCGCGAGCGCGCGCTTGGTCACCTCGCGCGGCGGCGCGGCGATGCTGGCGGTGGCGCCGAACTCGTATTCGGTTGCGCCCTTCTTCTTGGCGGCTTCCAGTCGATAGGTGATGGTCGTCGCCTCGCCGGAGGTGACAGCCTCGGTCGCCGCGACCGGCGCGAAGCCTTCGGCCTCGATGCGCACGCGGTACGACCCGGGCGCGACGTCGGCGAACGCGAACGCGCCGTCCTCGGCGGCGAGCGTCGTCCCGACGGTCTCGCCCGCGTCGGACAGCAGCGTGATCGTCGCGGCGGCCACCGGCTTGTCGGCGGCGCGCGACAAGACGCGCCCCTCGAGGCGACCCGCGCGCGGGGCGGGCGCGACGGGCTTGTCACCCGGCGTAGCCGCCGCGCCAGCGTCGCCGCCCGCGTCGGGCGTGGCGGGCGAGGGCGGGGGCGCCGCCTCGAACGTGTAACGGTAACGGATGCGCGCCGGGATGGCCTTGTCGCCCTTGCGCGCGGGCTCGAACGTGAACTGGCGGACGGCCTCCAGGGCGGCGGCGTCCAGCGCGTCGCCCGCCGATCCGACGACCTTCGCGTCGGTCAGCGTGCCGTCGGCGGCGATCGTCAGCTCCAGGTCAACGGCGGCGCCCTCGGGCGGCGTGCCTTCCGGTCGCTTCGCCTCGACGAACTTCGCCACGCGCGGCGGCGTCAACGCAGCAGCGGGCTGCGCCGCCGCCTCGGGCGCCTGGGCGTGGGCGCGCGGCGCCGCCACTGCACCGGTGAGCAGCGCGAGCGCGCTCGCGACCAGCGTCCACCTCTTCGATCTCGTTCCGGGCATCTCGGCCTCCGCGCGGTCCTTCAGCCAAAGCCGTGCCAGCGGCGATCCGCGCGAAACTGTTGCCGCTTCGCCGCCGCGTCCTCATCCAGAGCTCCGGCGCGCGACAGCTGTCCGCGCGGACACGCGACAACTGTCCGGTCGGGCGCGTGCGGGGCCGAATCCGCCGCTGCCCGCTGGCGGCATGCGCGGTGCAACGCCATCTTGATGATGACTGCGATGGCGATCGAACGGGCGGAACAGCGCGGGCAGCTCGACTACGGCTTCGGGCCGATGCGGAACGCCGCCTGGTACAAGCGCGCGCAGGCGTGGGTCATCTCGCGTGGAAACCGGCGCTACGACGCGACGGTGGCCGACGAGAAGCGCTCGCTGTTTTCGCCGCTCGAGGGAACGGTGCTGGAGATCGGTCCGGGCGGCGGCAACAGCCTGCCGTTTCTGCGCCCGGGCGTCCGGTGGATCGGCGTCGAGCCCAATCCCTTCTTCCACGACCGCCTGCGCGCGCGCGGAGAACGGCTGGGGATCGACGTCGACGTCCGCGCCGCGGCGGCGGAGGCGCTGCCCGCCCCGGACGCGTCGGTCGATGCGGTTGTCTCGTCGCTGGTGCTCTGCTCCGTGCGCGATCCGGAGGCGACGCTGCGCGAGATCCGGCGCGTGCTGCGGCCCGGCGGCCGCTTCGTGTTTCTCGAGCACGTCGCCGCCCCACACGGGACGGGTCTGCGTTTCGTTCAGCGGGCGCTGCGCCCGGTGTGGCGGGCGTTCTCCGACGGCTGCTGTCCGGATCGCGACACCGGACACCTGATCGAGGCAGCCGGGTTCTCGGACGTCGACCTGCGACCGTTCAACGTACCGATCCCGATCATGGGACCGCACGTCGCGGGCATCGCCGTGAGGTGACTCGCTCCGCGCTGGCCCGCTTCTCGTTCAGGGCAATACCCACGACCGTGACGAAATCGTGATGGATTCGGGCGCGTCACGACATCAATGCGGTGATGTCCAGCCTGCGCCTTCGAGGCTCCGCTCTGGCAATTGGCGTCGTTTTGGCGTTCGGCTGCGGCAACGGCGGTGGCGACCCGAGTGGCGCGTCGGGCAATGGGGCTACCGCGGGTGCCAGCGGCAGCGGGGGCGATGCCGGCGCCTCGGGGACAACGGGCACGGGCGGCAACGCGGGAACGACGGGTGACGCCGGGCGCGGCGGCACGACCGGAAATGGCGGAACGGCCGGAACGGGCGGCACCGCGGGCGCGAGTGGCGGCTCGGGGACCGGCGGCGCGACGGCCGGTACCGGCGGCGCGA
>Ga0070687_100000459_pt1 | contig 13687 bp, 26 predicted proteins | sample KBSS33LmetaG_FD_64678 | JGI IMG/M metagenome (GOLD analysis project Ga0070687, IMG submission 64678) | Switchgrass rhizosphere microbial communities from Kellogg Biological Station, Michigan, USA - KBS S3-3L metaG | ecosystem: Host-associated > Plants > Roots > Rhizosphere ... | reverse complement strand
GGGGAAGCGGTGACCCACCTGGTCCGAGATCGCCCCGCTGGCGTGAGCTCCGTTCGCGAGGCGCGTGGTTTCTGCGCCGTCGCCGATCCCCCCCCGCGCAGCTGTCTTCCGGTCTGAGGGCGCTCGCGCAGCTGCAGCGCCGCCGTGCTCGAGCCGGGAGGCGAGGGGGATCACCGTCGGTGCAGGCCAGCGCGATCTAGCTCCGGATCTCTACCTTCTTCCGATCCGATCAGGGGATCCGTGAGGCTCCCCAGCTTGCCGCGCCCGGTTCCCCACTTCCGGCGCGCGGCTACCGGCGCGTGGTTTCCCCACCTATGTTCGCCGATCGGCTGGCTTCCCCACTTACGGCGCCCGCCGGCGGCCGGTCTCACCACCTATTTCGCCGTTTTCGGCGCGGCGCTGTCACACCAGCACGCCGCGCGTGGGACGATCGGGGGCGGCGAGCCTCGCCGCCGGCGCCGCGCGCGGCCGTTTTCGGTCAGCGGGCAGAGCTCCGCCCGTCTGCTGCAGCAAACTGCAGCACCGTGCTGCAACTTCGGCCCGCGCCGGCGTCTACTCGGGCGGGTCGGTGCCGCCGGCGGGCGCCGGCGGCTGGGCGGCGCGCCAGGCGGCGAGCTGCTCGGCCACCTTCTGGCGGGCGTCGTTGATCTCGCGGGCGTCTTTTTCGGGGGTCTGCTGGGAAGAAGTGACCGGTGGCGCGTTCTTGATGTGCGGCAGGCGCGCCAGCTCGGCGCGCTGCTGGCCCTCCCGGTCGGCGCGCGCGGCGGCGAGCTCGCGCTCGTGCTCCTCTTCCCGGCGCTTCTTCGCCAGCTCCATGTCCAGGTGCACGTCCAGGCGCCGGAACATGAGCGGCTCGAGCTGGCGCGCGACCGGATGGCTCTTGAAGCGGCGGCCGCCGGCGCGGCGAGGAAGGATCTCTTCCTTCCGCTGCTTCCTGGACACCAGCCAGCGCGCGCGGCGCAGATCGTCGACGGCGCGCCAGGCGCGCTGCAGGCGGAGCCCGGCTTCCTTGGCGAGGTCCTCCACCGCCTGGCGCACCCGCTGGGTGCGGAGATCGACATGGATGGCGATCGCGCCCAGGACCAGCGCGAAGGCCTCGCGCCGCGGGCTGTACCGGGTGCGCGAGCGATCCAGGAACTGCAGCTCCGGGAACCGCCGGCGGAACTCGGGCCCGGTGCAGGTGGCGATCTCCGCGGCCGCGCGCTTGAGGGCGTAGATTTCGCGCGGCATGCCGTCGGGGGTCTCGCGCGCGAGCTCGACGCGCGGGCGCCGGCGATCATGGCCCCAACGGTTCACGTGGACCCCATCGCGCGCGCCTCGCGCAACTTCCCCTCGAGGGCGGATATGAACCGGTCGACGTCGTCGGCGTCCAGGGTGATCCGGCCGAACCGGCCGAAGTCGATCACCACGACCGGCTTGCCGTCGACAGGATGAACCTGCGGGATCAGGGTGAAGCTGGTTGGCGTCCGGGGCTTCAAGGCTTCTCCCGGTTGTCGATGATGGTTGCGGTCTGGCTCTCGATCCGGGCGAGCGCGCCGCGGAGGATGTTTGCCAGCACCTCGAGATCGGGGACCTGGGCGCCGACGATCGTCGTGCTGCCTTCGGTCAGCAGCACCACCGCGAAGGAGACGCCCGTCTGCCGCTTCAACCTGTCGGCCGTCGTTTGGGCAACGGCGCGCAGCGCTTCCTTTCGGGGCTCGATCACGACGGCGCGCCCTTCGCCATTCGGACGAGCTTCCCGGGGATCCCGAGCTCGTCGAACGCCACCCACTTGATCGGAATGTCGTGCTCTTCGAGGCAGACCCGCAGCATCATCGCGGTCGGGTAGTCCCCGAGCTTGAGCCGGTCGCACTCGCTCATGAGCTCGCGGATCACCACCCGCGCAGTTTCGTTGCGCGCAAGGTACTTGCCGACGTCGGCCACCGACGCGAGCAAGGCGATCTCCGGCGGGGGGAACTGGAACTCAGGCCCGAACATCTTGAAGCGCTCGAGCACGCGGAAAGTCAGCTGCGCGCCCATCTGGTAGGAGAATTCTTGCGGCGTCACGCGACACCTTCCCGACGCTGGGACCGCGCGAGCTCCTCGATCACGATATGCATCGACCCGCCGGGGCAGGCGGGGCCGCGGTGGAAGTGGCTGATCAGGTCTTGGGCGCTGACGAGCTCGATTCCCATCGAGATCCCCAGCGCGTACGCGGCCAGGTGCTCGTAACTGGCCTCAGGCCCCTGCGCGAGGGTCGCCCGGCAGACCGTGCAGATCGCGACGCCGCGGTACCGGCGATCGAGAACGGTCTTGAAAGCGGCTACGGAGCGCGGCACCCTGTCCCCGCCGGCGAGAAACGCGCGGCGGACAGAGGACGATCAGGTATGGGCGTGAAGACTCTTAATCCGTTTGTTGAAGGTTCGATTCCTTCTGCGCCCACGGACTGAGGTTGCAGGGCTAGCCCGGCATCCCTCATTCTTCCGATCCTGATCGGCGTCTTGTCCGCCGGTCTGGTGTGCCGCCCGGGGCCGGCGCTGGTAACGCCGGTCCCGGGCAATTCTTTGTTGCTGGCGACAGCGCTGGTAACGCTGTCTGAAATCTTCCTTTTGCGACGGCGAACGGCGACACTATCGAGTGCCCGCACCGCTGCTCGAAACTGTGGAGGGAGCGCGTGCCCGTACACCCGACAGACCATGTCGAAGTTGGACCAACCGCCGATCTCCATCACCGCCTTCGTGATCCCGACCTTCGAGATCATCCAGGTGAAAAAGGTGTGCCGCAGAGACTTCGCGGTGTACCGCGGGAGCCCGAGGCGCTCGCACACGGCGGGCAGCTGACTCGAGACGTGGCCCCAGGGCACGACCAGGCGCGCGCACGGCGCGAGCTCGAGCCAGCGCGCGCGCAGCACCCGCGCGAGCTCGGCGGGGCAGGCGATACGCACGCCGGTGAAGCGCCGGTTCTTGGTGTTGCGCACGCGCACCCAACCCTCGACGGGATCGACGTCCTCCCGGGTCATCCGCTCGACGTCGCTCGGGTGCTGGCCGGTCCACAGCGCCAGCCAAAACCAGTCGGCGCGGTGGTCGGGCAGCTCGGCGGCGATGCGCTCCGCCTCGCTGAAGGTCGGGATGTACTTCACGTCCGGCTGGTAGGACGCGAGGATCTCCGGGAACTCCGGCACGCGATCGATCTGGCGCCGGCGCTTCGCCAGCTTCAGCGAGCGGCGCAACGTGGAGATGCGCTTGCGAATGGTGCCGGCGGCGAGCGGGCGGATCGAACCGTCGGCGCGCTTGCGCCGACCGGCCCCCTCGCCCGTCACCAGCCGCTCGATCACCGCTTCGTCGATCTCGCCGAGGGGTGTGGAGCCGGGGAGGCGCTCGAGGATGTACGCGACGTGCTGCTGTTGCATCGCGAGCGTCGCGGCGGATCGAACCCGCCCAGCAACTCGAAGCGTCGTTTCCTGGATGAGCGCATGCAGGGCCTCGGTGAGGGTGGGTGGGGGGTTAGGCGCCATGGCCTAGTGAATTCGGGACGCCACCGTATCGAGGGGCCCGGAAACCGGCAATGCTGTCCAGTTGTTCAGGTAGTGGGTAAAGGTCGGATTCTATGAGCAAAACGGACCCCCGCGGCCGCCGCAAGACCGGGCTGCGCGCCGTGCTGCTGGCCCGGGTTTCGACCCTGAAGCGCTCCCAGGACAAGAGCGGCCCCCGCCAGCTCGCCGAGCTGCGCGAGCTCGCCCAGCGCCGCGGCTGGGACGTGGTCGCGGACTTCACCGATCGGCAGTCCGGCGCCGACGACGAGCGGCCAGGCCTGCAGGCGGCGATAGACCTGGTCGTCAACCACCACGCTGAAATCCTGGTCGTCCATGAGCTCGATCGGCTGGGCCGCGACGTGCCGTCCCTGATCCGGAACGAAGAGAAGTTGGGCGCCGCCGGCGGGCACCTCTTCATCCGCGATCGCCAGGTCGACACCACCAGCCCCGAAGGGCGGCTATTCTTCGTCCAAATGGCGGGGCTCGCCGAATTCCAGCGCCGGAACAACAGTGGGAAGGTTCTCGCAGGTCTCGCGCACGCGCGCAAGAAAGGCGTCCGGCTCGGGCGGCCGCCGGTGATGGAAAAGGCGCTCGCGCGCGCCTGCGCGCTGCGCAAGCTCAAGATGTCCTGGGCCGAGATCGCCGACCAGCTGCGCGCCGAAGGCGTGGGCGATCATTCCCGCACCACGGTGGCCACCGCGGTCAGGCGCGCGCTGCTCAAAGCCAAGTCTCAACGCGCGGGTCGACGTTCTCCGGATCGACCAGGGCGGCGAGGACCTCGCCCAGCCCCTTGAGCAGAACTTCGTAGCTGCCCCATCCGTTGGGAGGGTTGAGCATCCGATAGCGCTCCGGCCGCGATTCGAGTTCCGCGATCGTGAACCTCAGTCGAGCGACGAGCGTTGCCGTCTCCAAGCGCGTGAAGTCCTCCCAGTCCATCCCAGCCTCGCGAAGCATCGGACCGAGGTTGTAGGTGATATTGACGCTCGCCACGCGCACGCGCTGGGTTGCGGTGACGTAGATGTCGGCGCTCACGAGATCGGCTCCCGCCTGATATGAGACCAGGGCCGCGACGCGAGCAGCTCCATCGCCTTTCCGGTGTTGCCCCGAACGATGATCCGATCGACCTCGGTGCCGTACTTCTTCGCCGACAGGCCCGCGATGAAGTCCAGTTTCGCGATGATCGTGTCAGGCGGATCGTCGCTGTGCCCGACCCACCAATTTTTCACGTCGTCAGAGTCGAAGGCCTTCCGCCGCTCCGCGTACCATCGAAAGCGGTACCGCAGTTTCCATCTCCCGGCGGGATCCTCCGGCTCGCGCTGGATGCAAGCCAGGAAGTCACCGGCCGTCCCCAGCGGCACGTACCAGATCGCGAGTACTTCGGTCTTGTCGCCGAGCTCGATCATTAGAACTCGTCCAGGTCGAGTGACAGCTGACCGCGCGGGAGCTGAGCAGCTCGGGAAGCAGCGGCCGCCAGTCCGCGCAGCTGGTCTTGCACGTACGCCAGCGTCCGATACGTATCGCGGGTCGACCTGAGCCTGAGTCCGGGAACCAAGTCGCCGGCGTGGGCGCAGTCGAAGCCGACCCAAAACACGTTCTCCGGCTCGCCAGGGCGCGCGACGTGACAGATCCTTCCTTGGCAGAATCCCGAGTACGTCAGCCCCCCGTGCACCATCGGATTGAGATCGTCGTGGGCACCTCCGTGCCAGGGATGACCGGGCGGCACAGCGACGTAGCCGCACCAGTTGCCCAGGTCAGGTTCCCGAACCGCAAGAACGGGAAGCCCGAAAAACCGATCCTCCCAGCGATCGGGCTCGAGCTCCCACGGGCCTTTTCCCCATTCCGACCGTTCCATCAGGGAGCCTCCATCGGATTGAGGAGCCTCACGTTCGACTCCGAGAGTTTGATCGCTTCATACACGGTCAAGTTCCCGTCGGTAACGATGTTGGCCAGGAAGGCCTCGTCAAACGACTCGATGCCCGACTCGATGCTTTCAAGCTTCGCCTTGAGCACCAGCAGCAGGCAGCGCCACCGCCGGCGTTGCTCGGCTCCCATTTCCTGATCGAGCCGGGTCTCAGTCAGCCGCCAGCCGAGCTTCTTCTTCAACGTCGCCCTCAAATCGTCCTTCGTCGGCATGCGCAGCTTGAACCGGACTAGTCTGCCACGGGCGACGAAGGAGATCGCCGCGCACAACACCCCATCGACGTCGTCTTGCCAGCCCGAGGCGAATCGATTCGCGCCGTACCGCTCGACGAGAGCCTCGATCTCGCCGCGCGTCTTCGAAACCGGCACAGCCGTTCCCTTCGCAAACGCCATGGGCAGGGACCCTATCACCCCCTGTCTCAAAGTCCCCCAAAAACTCACACCCGAAAACCTCGGGGAAATCGATGAAACCATGGGCATTTCTGGAGTGTGTTTTTAGTACTTGATTTGAGACAGTGACCCGCCGAAGGATAGAGTTATGGAGACTCAGACCGTTCCCAGCAGCAGCACCCGCGGCGCCGTGCCGATCACCATCACCAGCGTTGCCGGCTGGCACTGCCACAAGTGCGGCCAGGTCGTCGACGAGACCAAAAGCCTGCTCTACGCTCGGCGCGGGACGCGCACCCGCGTGTGGCATCTCGCGTGCAAGAGCTAAGACCGAAACCCCAACCCCAAAAGAAAGAGACCAGCACCATGAAGTTCCAGCACCTGATCCTGACCATCCTCGCCGCCATCACGATCGCCGCCGGTTGCGGCGGTGAGCTCCCGCCGTCCGACCCGCCGGCGGCGTCGGCTTTCCCCTTCCCCGGGCCCGAAGTACTCGACCAGCTCAAAGCGACCTGGGTGGGCGAAGGTGGCGCGCGCCGTCTCGAGCTCCGGCCCGATGGCAGCGCGATCGTCAACACCATGGGCACCGACGAGTCAGGGATCTGGCGCCTCACTGGTGAGGACGTCGTTTTTCAGTCGCCGGCGGGCATCCTCAGGTGGCGGATCGTCCGGATCACCGATGACACCCTCGAGCTCGAGACCCTCGGCTCGTTCCAGCGGGCGCCATGAATGGGGGCCGGAGATCGATCGGCGACTGCATCCTGACGACCGGCTGCAATTCTCCGCGCAGCTGCGCCAACGCCGGCGAGTGCGGATCCGCCCGTGTCCGCGCTTTCTTGGGTGCTCCGCCGCCTGTGGTACCTTCGCCGCCGGCGTCGGGCCCGAACCTCCCAAACCCGCTGCGAAAGAATGCCGGGCCCGACGCCACACCTACCCCCGTGGCGCAACCGATCATCTGTCCCGAGTGCAAGGGAAGGTATCCCAACCACCGCGCTGGCTGCTCGCGCAACAACGTCCGCCCGGCGCCGGCGTCGATGGACCCGATCCCCTTCGCCCAGCTGCGCGCGCAAGCCGACTTGCTGCTGGCCCTCTACCTGCTCGAGCACCCAAAGGCGCGGCCTAGCCAGTTGTCCGCGGTCGAGTTGATCGCCTGGGCGGCGACGAAGGCCTAGCGCGCCGCCGTCAGAACGACCGTGAGCACGGCGGCCGCCAAGCCGCCGACCTGGACGGCCGTCAACGCAGCGGCCCCCACCGTGCCCTCATTGAACTTCCCCTGGCGCGCGGCCCGGAAAGCCCAGTAGCCGACGCCGGCGCCGGCGAGCACGGCGAACGTTTTCAAAATTCCTCCGGCCGATCGATGGGCACACTGGCCATCCTCGCGACGGCGGGGGCCGCCGCCAGCCCCCCTAAGGGCAGCGGCGAGGCAACGATCTTGGCCTTCGTGATTTTGGCGGTGGTGATCGGCGGCGGGGTGACCGTCGGCGCAACGTACTGGGCTTGGATCGGCGCTTGCGCGACCACGGAAACAGCGTTGGTCAGGCTGGTGGCGACGCTGTCAGCCAGCTTTTGGGCCGCGAGCACCGCCCCGATCGAAATCTTGTCGGCGCCGGCGGCCGCCGATGCGAGGCCGTTCGCGGTGCTCCCGACGTTCCCGATGCTGACGGCCGCGGCCACGCGCGCGGCCGCAGCCGCGGCCGCGGCGGCGCCGGCGGCGGCCGCCCTGGCATCGTACACGGCGGCCGACACCGGGGCCGGAACCGGCGGCGCCGGCGGGGTGGCGCCCGGCGGGGTGCCGATGAATTCCTCGCCGTTCGATACCCAATTCGTGGCCGCGGTGAGGGCTGCCAGCTCCGCGGCCTTCGCCGCGTCGACGGGGTTGATCTTGGCGGCCGCCGGCGTGAACCAAGACCCCTCGCTCTTGGACGTCGCGGCCGTGAACACCGATCCGATCGTGTTGGCGACGGCGATGGATGGCGGGCCGCTGTAGATCGCCGGCGTCGGTGCGGGGAGGATCGACGCCAGCGTGCCCGCAACGGCGGCGGTGCCTGGCTGCTGGCTCTGCAGCGCGGCCGCCTGGCGCTTCCTCATGACGAGGTAGGCTCCGCCGCCTACCAGCGCCACCCCTCCGACCAAGAGCACAACCGTTCCGGTTTCCATCAGAAAAGCCCTCCCAGCAAGTTCTTGACCGCGCTGATCGGCTTGCTGACCACCTTCGAGACGGCGTTTTCCACGGTCTTTACGCCACCGCCGACAATCGGGATCTTCTCGGCCACTCCCAGTAGCGCTTGAGTCGCGCCGATGGGTGACAGGTACTTGGTGTACGCGGCACACCCAGTCGCGGCGATGCCGGTCGGCAACTTCCCGGCCGCGCTGGCGATCGCGGTGCAGCCGGCTTGGTTGACCGCCTGCAGGCCGTTGGCGAGCTGGGTCACCGCGGACGGCGTCGACCTGGGCGCCGCCGAGCTCGCCGCCCCCGCGGCCGCCGGCGCCGGCGCCGGCGCGGGGATCCCCAACCCGCCCAGAGCTCCCCGGTTCCACAGGAGATACCCCGCGCCGCCGGCGGCGCCGACGCCGGCGAGCAACAGGATCGCGCTACCGGTTTTCACGGCCCCTCATTTGGTGGTCTCGTCTTCCTCGCCCCGCTCCAAGATCGATTTCAGCTCGTGCAGGGTTCGCCGGCGAGCTCGAGGCGCCGCGGCGTCTTCCTCCCGCGTCTCGGCCTGGGCGATCAGAACGGCGACCGCCTTCTCGAGCCGCCCCAGGCGTCCACCCTGCTTCTCGGCGGACTTGCGCAGTTGCTGGATCGCATCGAACGTGGTCATCCGGATGAAATAGGCCAGCGCCGCCACGAGCGGTGTCAGGATCAACGCGATCGCCCAGGTGGGAATCGTCACTCACGGAACCCCCACGTGAACCACCTGCACGAAAAACGACCGCAGGAAGGCCAGCGACGTCGGGTCGACCCCGGGAAAGGCGGTGGTCGAAAAAACCGTCTGCATCGCCGAGTTCCACTGGGCGTCCGTGGTCACGCTGCGTGCCGCAGCCTGACCGCTCCAGAAGGACAGAAGCCCGGGCAAGGTGAGGGATATCGCCGGATCGGTGCTTCCGTTCCTGACGTAGCTCTGCGCGCGCGCCGCCGGCGCAAAGTGCACCGCGCCCCACACCGCGAGCGAAAGGTTGAATCCGATCAGGAAGCCCAAAACCCGGCGCATCTACCCCTCCACCCAGCAGGCATGAAACCAGTCGATCTGAAGGTTGCGCGCTGTCGCGGTGGTCCCGTTGCGCGCGTCGCCCTCCAAGCGCATCGCGGCTGCCGGCGCCGCCGCCGGGGTCACCCCGCTGCCGGTGAACTCGATCCCATCGACGGCCGAGTGATACTTGCCGTCGGCGTTCATCCAGATCTCCCACAGGTGATACGAGGTGTTGATCGGCTGGCTCGTCGACAGGAAGGTGCCAGCGCAGTCGGTGCCGTCGTACTGAAAGACGAAATTCGCCGTCGAGCTGTTGCCACAAACCCCTAGATTGACTGCAGCGGCGAAGCCGTTCAGTTGCATGCCCACCACGGCGAAGGTCTGCGCGTCGATCGCGGTCGTCACCGCCGAGCGCGCCGCAAAGTAAAGGCGAGGCGAACCGCTCGGCGCCGGAAAGACCGTCGCGTTGCTGACCAGGAGATAGAAGCTGTTGGCCGTCGCGCCGCTGTTGAGCCCGACTTTCCCGCCAACATCGACGGTGCTGACGACCAGTGCGCCGGTGCCAGCGGCGAGAGAGGTATAGGTGCCGTTGGCGCCGCCGACCGGGTTGGCGATGAAATCTTCGTGGAAGCAGCTGAAGGTCGTGCTGGCTCCGGTGAGACCCATGCGGGTGAAGCCGAGCGCGTTGAGGTAAGACGACCGCGTCCCGATCGCGCTTCCGGCCCCGACCGGTTCCCACCCGGTGCTCGGAGACCTGGTCTTGAGCCAGGCGGCCGTGCCGTCGCGGGTGTAAGCGACCGATCCAACCGGCCGTTGCATGCCGGTCAGGGCGGGGTTGAAGGTGTTGGTAATCGACTCGCCGATCCGGAGCGCCTGCCCCGACAGGATCGAGCCCGGCTGTACCAGGGTCGGCGAAGGGATGGTCAGGTTGCCGGTGAGCGTAGTCCCCGTGTGAGCGGGCTGGGACGGCAACAGGGCGACGGCCACGAACAGCAGCGCCAGTGCGAGAAGAGATCGGATGAACGCCCTGCTCATGCTGGCCTCCAAAACCGGAAGGTGCTTTCGGGCACTCCCTCGAGCGTGACGAGCTCCTTACCCTCGGATGCGCGGTTGTCCTCGAACTCCTGGATCCGTTCCTCGCGCGTCTTGACCACTTCGCCGTCCACGATCTTGTCGGTGTAGCTGCGCGGGCTGTCGAAGTTGAGGGCGCCGCCGGTCGGATCGTCGATCGAGCCGTCGACCACGCCCTGGGCGGTGATGAGATCGATGGTCTGCGGATCCTTCGACGTCGCCACGAAGCCGCGGCCGCCGGTGCCTTGCGGCCCGAAGGCCTGCGCCGAGCCGAGGATCACCTGGACAACGTTCTTGCCGAGGTGCGCGGCTTGATTCATGCAGACCCACATCACGCCGGCCTTCGCGACCTTCTTCTGGCCGCCGGCTTCGCTCGCGGCCACGCGCGCGAGCGCGTAGACCGCGACCGGCACATCCGCGGCGTCGGCGAGGCTCTGCACGTTGGCGGGCAGCACCGTTCCGTCGGTGCTGGTCAGGGTCCGGCGCTGGATGAAGCCGGCGACGGCGACCAGCAGGCCCACGCCGATTAGACCCACCACGCCGGCGCCGGCGAGCTCCGCGGAAATCATGTGATCTGCACGAATGGCCCGCAGGTGACGGCCATTTCCTTCTTCGCCTCGAGCCACTCGTCGTCGCACATGTCGACGTTGGAGTTGTATCGAACGCGCAAGACGGCGGTGATGTTGGTCGGGCCCGGCGCCGTCGCCGTGACCCAGAGGGTTCCCAGGATCACGTCCTGCATATCCTCGACGGTCAGCGAGAACCCGTCGAGGTTGTCGAGGGCGGTCGCGGAAATCGCCATGGGGATCACCTGCGACTGCGCCTGCGTCTGTCCCGCGCCGACCAGGTTGGTGTGCGGCACGTACAAGCCGATCGGCGTCCGGTCGGCCCCCTGCAGGGACAGCGCCCAGGAGGCAAGGCCTCCACCGGTGGCGTCGAACGGAACCGCGCGCGCGACGCCGGCGGCTTCCTGATAGAAGAGGATCCCGACCTTAACCGCGATCCGGACGTCGGGAGTCCCGATCGAAAACGAGATGTTCTTCGTTCCTCCCACGATCACCACCTGGGGGATCTTGACCAGGGTGATGTCCTCGGCCTGATGGATCCTCCGGCCGCTCTTCATGGGCGGACCATCTTGAAAACCAGGTAGCCGACCAGGGGCACCCCGACCACCACGGCCAGGCCGATCCCGATGTGCTTGAGCGCCGCGCCGAGCTGGGCGCCGATGTCCTCGAGCGTGCCCTTAGGCGCTTCCTTCACCTCGAACTGGACGGTTTTGGTCTCGTGGCCCGACTCGATCCACTGGCCGCGCAGCTGGTGATAGGTGTCGACGTGGCCGAGCAGCTCCGCGCGGGTCTCGTTCCAGGCCCGCGAGAGCCAGCTCGAGTGCTCCGTCTTCCACCGGGTGAAGACCAGCGTGAACTGCGACCAGGCGGCGAAGAAGTCATCATCGACGTCGGGCTGGGCGTCGAAGATCTCTTTCGCCAACTGGCGCACCTGGGCGTGCACTTTCTCGACGGCGGCCGCGATCCCGTCCGGGGTGAAGGATCCCCCGTCGTTCGTGCCCAGCGCGAGCACGTGCCCCAGGGTGTCGCCGCCGACGGAAACGCCCAGGTCAGCCATTCTCGAGCACCTTGGCGGCGAACGAATCCATGATCGTGTGCGCCACCCGGCCGTAACCGTTCATCGGGTCGCCGCCGACGGCGCGGATCACCTTGTCGGCCGCGTCGGTGACCCCGCCCTGGACGGCGTTCTTGGTCAGCTTGACGCCGATCCACACGCCGGCCCCCAGCGCGCCCGCCATCAGGAGAACGGTTGTGCCGGTGCTCATGAGCAGCCGCACCCGCCGCCGGTGCCGCCGATCGGCACGTTGAAGTAGCCCGCGATCTTGGGGGCCTTGATCGCCTGCCCTTCCGGCGCGGCCGCGGCCGTGGGCATCGCGCCGGCGGCGCGCACGCGCCGCTGCTCGAGGCGTAGATGCCAGCCGATCGCGGCGCCCAGTGCCAGGGCGCCGAGACCGACCAGCATGGCTGTTTCCGCCGTGTCCACCGTCAGGCGATCCAGTCCTGGAACTTGCCCTCCAGGGCGTCGAGCGCGTCACCACCCAGGCGCGAGACGATCGCGCCACCCAGCGACGCGATCAGGCTGCCCGCGCTGGGCGTACCCGTGGCGGGCTTCTTCGCCGGCGCCGCGGTCGCCGGCGCGAGCGCCGGCTTCCGCAGGACCAGGAAGGCGACGCCGGCGACGGCAACCCCGCCGGCGACGAGCGCGATGGTTGCTCCCGTGCTCATGGGGAGGGGGCGCCTAGCGCAGCGCCCGCCGCGACTTGTCGCGGACGATCGGCTTCATCACCATGGGCAGGAAGCGGAGCTTCTTGGTCGAGATGTCGGCGTTCTTCTTCAACGTCTTCACCTCCCAGGTGAGGTTGGAATTGGTCCCCAGGACCTTGTCCGGCAGCTTGAGAGACATCAGGTGATCGGCGATGTCCTGCCAAGCGTTGGCCTGCCAGCTCTTCAGCATGACGGCCAGGTTGTGCCAGGTCCCCGAGGGGCCCGAGCTCAGCTGAACGTTGATGGTCTCGTCGCCGTTGATGACCTGGCACTTGGTCACTTCGAGATCGGTGGCGGGGGTCGCGACCGGCACGGCGAGCAGGTTCGTGAACTCGTTGGTGCTGTTCGAGGCGTCGAAGGCCTCGGTATACGGGAAGCCGGAGGTGTCCGCGTAGCCCTTGGCGATGCCCTGGTCGTCGACGGAGCCGTTCGTGCGGGAGGTCCCCATGCTCAGGACCTGGGAAGCCAGGTAGGGCGTCAGGTGGCCGGTGTCCGTCTGACCGCGCCAGGGCGCGTTCATGCGCGTCAGGTTCTCCGGCGCGAACGGGCCGGGGAGCCCCTGGTTGTTGGTCAGCATGCCGAGATAGACCAGGGCGGCGCCCCGCTCCATCCGGGTCAACTGACCCTGGTTCCCGAACCCCTGCAGAGGGACCTGGACCTGGCCCGAGGTGGCCGCGACCTGGTAATCGACGATGTCCATCACCGGGCCCACCCGGAGCTCCGGCTCCGGCAAGATCATCGCCGAGCAGCGCATGGTGAGGTTCGACAGGGTCGCGCCCGGCGACAGGGCGGTGAGCACCGACGCCTGGGCGATCTGCACCGAAAGCTGGGCCTCCTTGTACAACGCGACCAATTGGGCGGTGTGGTGGGGCTTCTGGCCGAGTCCCAAGCTGGTCGGGACGGCGAAGGTGAAGCTGAACGCATAGGCTCCGTTCGCCGCCGGGAAGAAGCCGCGCTTCCTCACCGGGTTGCGGTAGCCCAGGCAGATCTGCTCGAGGATTGGCATCATCGAGCCCTTCACGAACTGCGGCGTGATCGGCGAGCCGTGGAAGCAGTTCCGGAGCTCGAGGGACTCGATCAGGATCCGATACAGGTTGTTCCAGGCGGTGCGCACGCCGGTGCCGCCGGCCTGGGTGAGTGTGCCGGTGATGGTGACCAACAGCGCGGGCAGGTAGTAGGCCAGGTTTCCCTGGTTGATCGGGATGCTGTTCAGGTTGAAGACGGTGGGACTCCCCTGGACGGGAGTCGGAAAGTCACCGCCGCCAGCCGCTGACAGC
>Ga0070687_100000458_pt1 | contig 13711 bp, 11 predicted proteins | sample KBSS33LmetaG_FD_64678 | JGI IMG/M metagenome (GOLD analysis project Ga0070687, IMG submission 64678) | Switchgrass rhizosphere microbial communities from Kellogg Biological Station, Michigan, USA - KBS S3-3L metaG | ecosystem: Host-associated > Plants > Roots > Rhizosphere ... | reverse complement strand
TCGCGGAACAGGCGCGCGATCTGCTCCGCCGTCCCTTCGTGGGTACCGGCCTCCTTCATCACCTTGTAGAGCGCGCTGATGTAGAGCGGCACCACCGGAATCGCCGCCGACGCCTGCGTGACGAGCGCCTTGTTGACGCTGACCCACGCCGCCCCGCCGAGCTTCTCGCGCAGCGCCGCGGACAGCGCCGCCGTCTTCGCCTCGAGGTCCTCCTTCGCCCGGCCGATGGTGCCGGACCGGTAGATCGGCATCGTCAGCTCGGGTCCGATGTAGCTGTAGGCGACGACCCGGCAGCCCTTCGCGAGCACGTCGGCGGCGAGGAGCGCCTCGACCCAGTCGGTGAGGTCCTCGCCGCCCATGACCTTGCACGTCGCCTCGATGTCCGCCTCGGAGGCAGGCTGGATCTCGACCTGCTGGATCTGATCGTTGCCCAGGTTGATGCTGGAGCTGCGGAACGGCGCGCCGATCGGCTTGAGCGTCGAGCTGTAGCTGACGCCGCTCTTCGCATCGACGCGCTTGGGCGCCGCCAGGCTGTAGACGACGCTGTCGAGCTTCACGCCCGACGCCGCGACCCGCGCCAGCGTCTCCTGTTTCACCGCGTCCGAGAACGCGTCGCCATTGATCACGACGATGTCCTTGCCGCGCGCGCGCGCCTGCTGCTGCGCGACGGCCAGGTTGTAATAGCCGGCCGAGGCGGTCTTCTCGCCTTGCGGCGGCCGCTCCAGGCAGATGGCGGTGCCGCGGGCGCCGTAGCCGAACACCGTGCTGATCAGGCTGGACAGGCCGTACCCCGTGCTGGCGCCGATGACCAGCGCGTGGGCCAGTCCCTTGCCGGGCGCGCCCTCGGTCGCGACGGCGATCTCGCGTTCCACGTTGGCTGCACAGCCCGCCGGATGCGCGTTCAGGCAGATGAATCCACGGATTCGGGGGGCGATCGCGACCTTTGCCATGGCGCCTTCCTGCCGCATTCGACCGGGCCGCGTCAAGCCACCGCGACCTGTAACACGGGGTTGTACCGGAGGGGGAACGTGGCTAGCTTGAGGTTGATGGACCTGCGAAACGTCAAGCGCATCCTGGTCCCGACCGACTTTACGGACCCATCCGCCGAGGCGCTGGCCACGGCCATGACGCTGGCCCAGGGCGCCGGGGCGACCGTCGACCTGGTTCACGTGGCGGTCGAGGCGTCGTTCGCGCTGCCGCCGCCCATCGACGTCGCGACCGTGCCGATCGACATGACGAAGGTCATGGAGCGCGTCACCGACGGGCTGGCCACCGAGGAGAAGCGGGTACGCGAAGCGGGCCTCCGCTGCGAGACCGCGATGCTGGTCGGGCGCCCCGACGCCGAGATCGTCTCGCGCGCGACCGCGACCGGCGCCGAGCTGATCGTGATGGGCACGCACGGGCGCAGCGGCCTGGCGCACGCGCTGCTCGGCAGCGTCGCCGAGCGCGTCGTCCAGCACGCGCCCTGCCCCGTCCTGATCGTCCCGAAACGACCAGCGTAGCGACTACCGCAATTCGATGATGCTGGCGCCGTCGCCGCCCTGGCGCGGGGTGCCCGGCGCCCAGCGGGCGACGTACGGCGAGCCTTCGAGGTGGGCGCGGACCCGCTTGCGGAGCGCGCCGGTGCCGTGGCCGTGGACGACCACGACGTGCGTCTCGCCGGCGAGCGCCGCGCGATCCAGATAGGCGTCGACCGCGGCGAGCGCCTCGTCACCGTTCTGGCCGCGCACGTCGATGGTGCGCTTCGGCGTCGCGGCGATGAGGGCGAGGTCGTCGCCGGGCGCGCCAGGTTGATCTGATGCGCCCCTGTGGGGCTTGCCGCCGCGGGCGCGGGCGGCCTCGCGCGCCGTCGTCCTGGCGGGCCCGAGCTCGTCCGCCGTCACCTCGATCGTCATTGCGCCGACGCTGACCCTCGCCCGCCCCCGTCCGTCGGGCGGCTCGATCACGACGCCGTCGGCGTTCAGGCGTTCCACGAAGACGCGCGCGCCGGCCGCGAGCGCGGGCCCCGCCGCGGGCGCCGGTTTGGCGGGAGACGGCAGCTTTGCGAGCGCCTCGGCGGCGATGCGTTCCAGCTCGGCGCGGCCGGCCTCGGCGGCGCGGGCGCTCCCCGCCTGCTGGGCGTCGCGCACGACCTGCGACAGCGCCGCGCGCGTCTCGGCGACGGCGGCGTCGACCGCCTCGCGCGCCTTGAGACCGAGCTCGCGTTCACGCCGGGCGAGCGCCGCCGCCGCCTCGCGCTGCGATTCGGCCGTCGCGGCCGCGGCGGCCTCCGCCTCCGCCAGCCGCTCCGACTGCTTCACCAGCTCCCCTTCACGCGCCTGCAGGCGCGCAATCACCGACTCGAGGCCGACGCTGGACGCGCCCGCCAGCTCGCGCGCGCGGTCGAGCAGCGCGTGAGGCAGCCCCATGCGCGCCGCGATGTCGAAGGCATACGAGCGCCCGGGGGCGCCCGTCGCCAGCCGGAACGTCGGGCGCAGCGCCTCCAGGTCGTACGCCATCGCGGCGTTCGCGAAGCGGGCGTCGCTCTCGCCCAGCGCCTTCAGGCTGTCGTAGTGGGTGGTGATGATCGCCAGCCCGGGCCGCGACGCCAGCGTCTCGGCCGTCGCGCGTGCCAGCGCGGCGCCCTGGTCCGGATTCGTGCCGGCCATCAGCTCGTCGAGGAGGACCAGCGCCGCCGTCGCGCCGCCGCGTTCGCGGGCCGCGAGGATGTCGCCCACGGCGGCGAGGTGGCCCGAGAACGTCGACAGGTCCCCCATCACGGACTGCCGATCGCCGATGTCCGCGCGCACGTCCGTGAAGAACCCGACGCGGCTGCGCGCGTCCGCCGCGACGAGCAGGCCGGCCCGGGCCATCAGCGCGGCCAGGCCGACGGTCTTCATCAGCACGGTCTTGCCGCCCGCGTTCGGCCCGCTGACGATCAGAATCGGCGGCTGACCGCCGCCCAGCGCGACGTCGTTGGCGACGACACTCGCGGCCGGGTGCGACAGCGCCAGCAACGGATGGCGCGCCGTGCGCAGCTCGACGATCGGCGCCTCGACGATCTCCACCGGGTTGCCGTCGTACGCGACCGCCAGCCGCGCCGCCGCCGTGCGCGCGTCGATCGCCGCCAGGGTGGCCGCCGTCCGGCGCAGCGGCTCCGCGACCGCCGCCACGTCGGCGGTCAGCTGTTCGAGGATCCGCCGCGATTCACGGCGGATCTCCAGCTCGGTGACCTTCAGCCGGTTGTTGACCGCCACCAGCGCGGTCGGTTCGACGAAGACGGTCTCGCCAGTCCGCGAGGTGTCGTGGACGATGCCCAGCCCGAGCGACTTCGCGCTCGCCTTCAGGGGCAGCACGTAACGCTCGGCGCGGATCGTGAAGAACTGATCCTGCATGACCGACGCGTACTCCTCGACGCGCATGAGCTCCTCGATGGCGGTGCGCGCGCGGTCGGCAAGGCCCTGGCGCTCGGCGCGCAGACGCTCGAGCTCCGGTGACGCCGTATCGCGGATCTCCCCGGCCGCGTCGAAGGTCTCGTCGACGGCGCGCGCCAGGCCCAGCGGCGGGTCGAGATCGCGCGCCAGGGCCGCCATCTCGGGGATCACCACCGGCGTCGGCGCCAGCAGATACCGCCGCATCGCCTCGGCGACGTGCGTGAGCGCCGCGACGGGGCGCAGCTCTTCCGCCCCGAGCGCGACCTCCTTCTCGGCCGACGCCAGCGCGGCCGAGATTTCGGGCGCCGCCAGCGACGGCAGCGTCTCGCCCGCGCGCAGCAGCCTGGCCAGCTCGGCCACGGCCGCCATGCGCCGGCGCGCCTCGCCGACGTCGTCGGCGAACGGCAGCGCCACGCAGATGGCCCGTCCCGCCGGCGATTCCGCCGCAGCCGCCAGACGAGCCGTGACCTCGTCCCAGTCGAGAGCTCGCGCGTCCGCCGTCATGCGGCGGCAGTTCTAGCGCTTTTCGCTAACAGGCGCCTCAGATCGCCGCGCGGCCCGCCTGCGCGGCGCCCTGCCGGCAGGCGATCGCCATCTCGATCGTCCAGACGAGGTCGTCGAAATCGAGCGGCTTGATCAGACAGGTGACCGCTCCGTAGGCCTCCGCCGACGTGCAGAGATCCCACGTCTCCAACCCGGTCGCGATGATGATCGGGACGTCTCCGTGGACTCTGCGGATCCTCTGCGCCAGATCGATGCCGTCCATTCCGGGCATGCGCAGGTCCGTCAATACGGCATCTGGACGGACATGCGAAACCTTTGCGAGCGCCGCGAAACCATCCGGCGCGTCGTCGACCTGAAAGCCGGCCTGCGACAGCACCAACGACAACAGCTCGCGCGCGTCCACGTCGTCGTCGACTACCAGGACTCGCGTTTTTTTCACTCTCGCCTCCCGCACACCTACGGCCCGCCATGGAGAACAGCAAGATCGGAACCAAGCGACGGGCGTAGGCGATCCGCCCATGGGGTTACGCGGCCGTAACTTCCTCCCGCGCGGCTGTTACGCGTGTAGATTTAAGCTCGACGATGATCGACGTCCGCAACCTGTCGAAGAGCTACCGCGTCCACAAGCGCGCGCCGGGAATCGTGGCCGCGCTTCGCTCGGTGCTCAAGCGGCGTTACGAAACCGTCAAGGCCGTAGAGGACCTTTCTTTTCAGATCGCCGAGGGTGAGCGGGTGGGGTTCCTGGGCCCGAACGGCGCGGGAAAGACCACCACCCTCAAGGTGCTCGCGGGCCTGCTGCATCCGACCTCGGGCGTCGTCCGCGTGGATTCGTACGTTCCGCAGATGCGCGACCCGCGCTTCCTCAAGATGATCACGCTGGTCATGGGCCAGAAGCAGCAGCTGCTCTGGGACCTGCCGCCGGCCGACACCTACGCGATGAACCGCGCCATCTACGACATCCCGCGCGCGCAGGCCGACGAGACGGTGCGCACCCTGACCGAGCTGCTGGAGATCGGCGATCTGGTCGGCAAGCCGACGCGGCAGCTGTCGCTCGGCGAGCGGATGAAGTGCGAGCTGGTCGCGGCGTTGCTCCACCGGCCGCGCGTGCTGTTCCTGGACGAGCCGACGATCGGCCTCGACGTCTCGATGCAGGCCAAGATGCGCGACTTCATTCGCGACTACAACCAACGCTACGGCGCCGCGGTGCTGCTGACGAGCCACTACATGGACGACGTCGCGGCGCTCTGTCCGCGCGTCATCGTGATCGACCACGGCCGCCTGATCTACGACGGGGAGTTGCGGGAGCTGGTTCGGCGCGTGCGTCCCGACAAGCACATCACCATGCGGCTGTCGAAGCCGGTGGATCGGGCGGACCTGACGCGGCTCGGGACCGTCGTGTCCGCGGACGCCGCGCAGGCGGTGATCGCGGTGCCCGCGGCGCAGGCGAGCGCGGCCGTGCGTGACGCGCTGGCTGCGCTGCCGATCGTCGATCTCACCATCGAGGAGCCCCCGCTGGAGGAGGTGATGCGCGAGCTGTTCCGCGCGCGTGGCCGCGAGGCGCCCGAACGCGACCCCGGGCCCCACGACAAGCAGGCGAACGCGTGACCGCCGCGGACACGGCCGGCGGGCCGACCCCGGATCCGCCCTCGGTCGCGGCCGAGCTGGCCCGCGCCGCGCGCGCGTTCCCGGCGCTGTTGCGCGTGGGCGTCGCCGAGGTGGTCGCGTATCGCGCTGAGTTCCTGGTCTGGATCCTCACCACGAACATGCCGCTCGTGATGCTGGCGCTGTGGCACGCGGTGGCCGCCGACGGCCCGGTGGGACGCTTCGATCAGGCCCGGTTCACCGCCTACTACCTGGGTGTGCTCGTGGTGCGCCTCGCCACCAGCAACTGGATGGCCTGGCAGATGTCGATGGAGATCCGCGACGGGACGCTGTCCGCGAAGCTGCTGCGGCCGATTCACCCGCTCTACGCCTACGCAGCCGATCACATCTCGGCGGTTCCGATGCGCCTGGTGGTGGTGTCGCCGATCGTCGCCATCCTGTTCGCCACGTCGTGGGGCCGCTTGGTGCGCCACGATCCCCGCCTGCTTCTGATCCTCGCCGCGTCGATCGCCGGCGCCTGGCTGCTGATGTACTTCTCGATGGTGCTGCTGGGGTCGCTGGCGTTCTACGTCGACAGCGCGATGGGCGTGTTCGAGCTCTGGATCGGGCTGCACGGGCTGTTCTCCGGATATCTCATCCCGCTGGAGGTCATGCCGCGATGGTTCCGCGCCCTGGCGGACGTGCTGCCGTTCCGGTTCATGCTGGCGTTCCCCGTCGAGACGCTGGTCGGCCTGCTCTCGCCCGGGCAGGCCCTGCGCCAGCTCGCGGCGCAGTGGATCTACATCGCGGTGCTGGGCGTGCTGGCGATGCGCGTCTGGCGCGCCGGCGTGAAACGCTTCGCGGCGTTCGGGGGATGACGTGACGCCGGCACGAGGACCGATCGGGTTGGCGGGGCGCTACGCGGGGCTGTTCGGCATCCAGCTGCGGATGTCGACGCTGGCGGCGATGCAGTACCGGGTCGACTTCCTGGTGCGCGGCCTCATCGCGATGCTCTGGTCGGCGATCACGCTGATCCCGCTGCTGGTCGTGTACGGCGCGCGCAAGGAGGTCGCGGGCTGGTCGCTGAACGAGGCGCTGGTCGTGGTCGCCTGGTTCACGCTGCTGCGCGCGGTGCTGGAGGGGGCGGTCAGCCCCAGCCTGACGGCGGTCGTCGAGCACGTGCGCAAGGGGACGCTCGACTTCGTGCTGCTCAAGCCGGCGGACGCGCAGTTCCTGGTGTCGACCGCGAAGTTCGAACCGTGGCGTCTGATCGACGTCGCCGGCGCGCTGGTGATCTTCAGTTACGCGTTCGCGAAGATCGGTCACTGGCCCTCGCCGGCGCAGGTCGTGACGGGCCTGGTCTTCCTCGCGCTCGCGGTGCTGATCCTCTATTCGATCTGGATCCTGGTCGTCAGCGCCGCGTTCTGGGTCATCAAGGTCGACAACCTTTCGTACCTGTTCGGGTCGCTGTTCGACGTCGGCCGCTGGCCGATCGACGTGCTTCGCGGCGTCTGGCGCGGCACGCTGACGATGGTGTTCACCTTCGTCTTCCCGGTGGCGCTGATGACGACGTACCCCGCGCTGGCCCTGCTTGGACGCCTCGACGGAAAGACGGCGCTGCTGGCGCTGGCCGGCGGTGGCGTCTTCGCGGTGGTCGCCCGCTGGGTCTGGCAGCGCGCGCTGGCGATGTACACCTCTGCGAGCAGCTAATAATGTCCGGATCATGAATCGAACGACGTTGGTGTTGGGCGTGGTGTTTGCCGCCGGCTGCATCGTACACGCGCCGCTGGAGCTGCCGACGGACAGCGGAACCAACTGGTCGGAGATCAAGTCGAAGCACTTCAAGCTGGTGACCGACCTCGATGCAGAGGACGCGGACTCGGTGATCCGGACCTTCGAGCGCACTTATGGCCTGCTCGGCAAGGCGCTGTTCGCGGGTGCGGCGGCGCCGGACTTCGAGACGCACGTGCTCGCGTTCCGCACCGCGGAGGAGTTGCACGAGTTCCTCCCGCCTCCCTACGGCGGCGGCTACATGGCGCGGTTGCCGAACGACATCCAGTCGACGCCGACGGTGGTGATGGCCGGGAAGCCCTCGCCGGCCACCCGGATCCTCCTGGCCCACGAGCTCACCCACCGGTTCAACCACGTCGCGTTTCCGTCCATGCCGCTGTGGTTGAACGAAGGCCTGGCTGAGTATTACTCCACCTTGCGCGGAGACATCGACCATCCGGTGGTCGGCGAGCTCGATCCAGATCACGGGTTCGCCTCGGGCAGCGTGAGATCCGATCCCACGCACGTCATCTACCAGGGCACCCTGATCGACGTCGCCAGGGTCCCGCTGCCGTCGGTGCTCATGCAGCTGGATCACGACGGGTTCTACGGCCGCGAGGCGGACCTCACCGCCGCCCAGTCTCCGAGCCGCGTCGAGAAGATCGCGCAGAACTACGCCGCGGCATGGGCATTCACGCACATGCTGATGCAATCGTCCGCTCGCGGCGGGGACCTTCGGCGCGCGGTCGAGGATCCCACGAACAGACGCGATCTGGCCGCGGCGGTCCGGGTGCTCGAGCGCGACAGCTCCGCGATCGATCGCGAATTCGAAACCTACCTGCGAACGCCGATCCGCTGGCGACAGCACCACGAGGGCCCGCCGCCGGCGGTAGCGGGCGTTTCCCGAAGAGATTTGACCGAGCCGCAGGTGCTGGCCTGGTGGACGCGGCTCGACGCCTTCCGCGGCACCACCGCAGACCGGTCGTGGCGGCGGCTGAAAGCCGGTCTGGATCGGTGGCCAGAGGATCCCGAGCTCCTGTTTCTCCGGGGCCGCCGGGACATGCTGGCGAATGTCCCGAAGGACGCCGAACGGCACTTCAAGCAGGCGCTGGCCCGACGCCCCGGCGACCCCGGCTATCAGCTGGCGCTCGCGCTCCTGTATCTTCACGAAAAAACGGGGGCCAGCTGGCCGCCCGCGGAGAGGGTCACGCTCTTGTCGGACGCGTTCGAGCAGCTCGGGGCGGTGGCGCGAACCCCGTCCGAGCTGAACTCCGTCGCCATCTACCATCTGCTCAAGACGACCGCGAACCAAGCCCTCCCCTTCGCGGAGCGAGCCTCCAAGGCCGATCCGGACTGCTGGTCCTGTCTGCACACGCTTGCCGCGGCGACCTTCCGGCTGGGGCAAGCGGATGAAGCCGCCGAGCTGGAGCGGGCCGCGCTGCAGCGACTGCCCGACGACGCTCGTTCAGAGGTGACCGCCATATTGAAGCGCGATCGCGATCGCTATCTGCGCGCCGCCTCTTCCGACACGAACGACGACCGGCAGGGAACGATGCTGTTCTGGCCCGACTGAACCGGCGCACGCTCGTCGCCCGGACACCGCGGCGACGAGTCTCGCGCCCCCGGGCGCACGGATCAATGCGAGCGGTCACACCGGGGCGCGCACCGGCAGGTGCAGCCGGCGTTCGACGCTGTACGGCCAGGGCCGGGGCACCGCCAGGAACATCAGCGTCGAGCCGAGGAGCCCGATGTTCTTGGTGAAGTTGATGATGTCCGCCTGCCGCATCATCGGGTCGCTGTCCGTCCAGAACGCGTGCATGGTCAGTGTCACCGGGACGAGGAACAGCACGATGGCCGCCACGCCGATCCGGGGAAACGCGCCCAGCAGCAGCGACAGGCCGCCGACCAGCAGCAACACGCCGGCGACGACAACGGCCAGCTCCGGCGCCGGAACGCCATGCATCCCCGCGAAACGCGCCATCTGAGCCGTGTTCGTGAAGTGATGGAGCGCCCCCATCAGGTAATAGCCGCCCACGAGGATACGGCCGACTAGAAATGCTTGAGCCATGATCCCGCGCCTCCTAAGGTGGAACCTAACCGTGAGGCGGATCCTGACAAGTCGGTATAAAAACAGGCGACCGCTACCGATCGCGGCCGATAACCCCGCCCGATGACGACTTCGCTGCCCCCGGCCCCGCTTCAGACCGACCTGGAAGCCAGCGCTGCCGCGCAGGCGCTGGCGGCCCGCTGGCGCGACGGCGATCGGGGGGATCCCCAGCTTCGCGCCGCCTGCGCGCGTGAGCTCGCCCGCCTGCGCGCGTCGTGGCGGCGCCACCCCGGCGCCTTCGACGCGGCCACGGTGGCGCTGCTGCGCGACGTCGCGGCCGAGCTGGCCCAGCCGTTGAACGCGGCGGCGCAGGCCGTGCTGCGCGACGTGTTCGGCTACGATTCGTTCCGGCCCGGGCAGGCGGAGATCATCGAGGCGCTCCTCGCCGGCCGCGACTGCGTCGGCGTCATGCCGACCGGCGCCGGCAAATCGATCACCTATCAGATCCCGGCGCGCGTGCTGGGCGGCACGACGCTGGTGATCTCGCCGCTGGTCGCGCTGATGAAGGACCAGGTCGATGCCATGGGCGAGGTCGGAATGCGCGCGACGTACCTGAGCGCGACGCTCGAACCCGAAGAGCGGCGGCGGCGCACGCAGGAACTGGCCGCGGGAAAGTACGAGCTCTGCTACGCGGCGCCCGAAGGGATCGAGGCCTCGGTCGGCCGCCTGCTCCCCAGCCTGGACCTGCGGCTGATCGCGGTCGACGAGGCTCATTGCATCAGCCAGTGGGGCCACGACTTCCGCCCCGCCTACCGGAACCTGGCCGGCCTCAAACAGAAACACGGCGGCGTCCCCGTGCTGGCGCTGACGGCCACCGCGTCGCACGAGGTCACCGACGACATCGTCGCGCAGCTCGGAATGAAGAACCCCGCGCACGTGCGCGGCAGCTTCTTCCGACCGAACCTGCGGCTGTCCGCCTACCGGAAGGGGGGCGACGGCGACGGAGCCGGCCAGGGTCCGGACGCCGCGGCCGGTGCCCGGACGGCGGGGCCCAAGGGCACGCGCGGCGCGATCTTCAGGCTGGTCGACGCGCGGCGCGGGCAGAGCGGCATCATCTACGCGATCTCGCGCAAGGCGTGCGAGTCGCTGGCGGACGCGCTGCGCGCGCGCGGCGTGCGGGCGGCCGCCTATCACGCCGGCATGGAACCGTCGGCGCGCAACGACGTCCAGGACGGTTTCGCGCGCGACGAGATCGAGGTGGTGATCGCCACCATCGCGTTCGGCATGGGCATCGACAAGTCGAACGTCCGCTACGTGATCCACCGGGACATGCCGCGTTCGATCGAGAGCTACTACCAGGAGGTCGGGCGCGCCGGACGCGACGGCCTGCCCAGTGACTGCGTGATGTTCTATTCGTGGGCGGACGTGCTCGCGTGCGATCGCTTCACGCAGGAGCTGGATTCCGACGAGGCCGAGCGCCAGCGGACCCAGATCCGCCGCATGCACCGGCTGGCGTCGGCCGGCCTGTGCCGCCACCGCGCGATCGCGCGCCACCTGGGCGAGGCGCTCGCGGACTGCGGGACGTCGTGCGACGTCTGCGCCGGCTTCGACGCATTGGCGGAGAGCGGGCAGGTGGGCGACGGCCGCGCGCGGACCGCAGCGGCGGCGGCGGCGATCGACCGCGGCCCGGAGGTCGAGGACCTGTTCGCGCGCCTCAAGGTTCTGCGCAAGCAGCTCGCGTCCGAGCGCCGCGTGCCCGCCTACGTCATCTTCAACGACGCGACGCTGCTGCGGATCGCCGAACGGCGTCCGGCGTCGGACGAGGCGCTGCTCGCGATCTCCGGGATCGGGCCCGCGAAGCTGCAGCTCTACGGACGCGCGCTGCTCGAAATCGTCGCCGGCGCCCCGTCCAGCGGCTGATTTCGACCGCTCGGGCCGTTCGGCCCGCCGGCGCACGGCGCGAACGCGACAATCGACGCATGACAACGGTTCGCCCGCGCTGGGCCTGGTTGCTGTTTCCCCACCTGTCCCTCATCGTCGCCGCGAGCGTCCTCGCGAGCTGCCACCGGTTACCGCGCATCGCGCTCGACGGCGGCCTCGACAAGGTCGGGCACTTCTTGCTGTTCGGAGCCCTGTCGCTGTTCGCCGTCGCGTTCTTCGGGCGCGCCCGCTGGCTGCGCGTCGCCTGCGTGCTGGGCACGCTGTCCGCGCTTGAGGAGGCGTCGCAGGCCTGGTTCCCCGCCCGGACGCTGGACGCCGGCGACCTGGCGGCCAACCTGCTGGGCATCGTGCTGGGCGCCTGGATTGCGACGCGCCTCACGCGCGTTCCGTAGCCCGACGGGGTATTCTCCTGTCATGGCCGCGCGGCGCGCGTCGGCGACTCTCCTCTCCCTCCTCGTCTTCGTCCTCTGGGGCCTCCTGCGCGCGTCCGAGGTGCGCGCCCAGGAAGAAGAGACGCCGGGCGAGGAAAACCCGGCCGCCGCCGCCGCCGCGGCGGCCGTTGCGTTCCCGGATCAGCGCTTCGGACCGCGTTACGTCATCGACGAGGTCCTGGTCCGCGGCAATCGCAAGACCGAAAGGTCGATCATCGTCGCCGAGGTCACCGCGCTCGGGCTGGTGCAGGGCGCCGCCGTCGATGCGTCGGACCCGCGCGTCGAGGCGGTGCGCTACCGGCTGCTCGCGCTCGGTTACTTCCTGGACGTACGGCTTTCGGTCACGCGCGGCGCCACGCGCGGCGGCGTCGTTCTCGTGATCGACGTGGAAGAACGCGGCACCATCGTCATCAACGAGCTCTTCCCCAGCACCAGCGCGGCGACGACCTTCTGGGGCGGCGCCGACGCGTCGGAGACCAACTTCCTCGGACGCGGCATCAACCTGGGCGCCGGTTTCGTCGCGTCGACGACGCCGGTCGTCCCGGGGGCGCACCGCGGCCTCGGCATGCGGCTGCGCACCGTGGTGCCGCCCATCGGCGGCCCGTACGGCCTCAGCATCTCCGCCACCGGCCTTTACAACGACGGCAGCGAGTTCTACCGGGTGGCGGGCGACGACGACGATGCCGATCCGAAGAACTTCATCGCCGCGCGGGTCAAGCGCGCGGGCGGCGTCCTGGGCGTCGGCAAGGACTTCCGATCCCGCATCCACCTCGGTCTCAGCTTTCGCGAGGAGGCGGTGTCCGCGGACCTGCCGTCCCCGCTGCCGCCGGGGGTCGATTTCATGGTCAAGAACGGGAGCAGCCAGGTCGGAACCGTCATGGCCAGCCTCGACCTGGACACCCGGTCGGACCCGATCCTTCCGCGGTCCGGCATGCGCGTGGCGCTGTCGCTGGAGGTGGCGACCGGCCTGCTCGGTTCCACCTACGACTTCGTCAAGACCGTCGCGGAGGCGTCCTTCTACCAACCGATGCCGCGCGGCCACGCGCTCGGGTTTCACGTGTTCCTGGGCGGGATCGCGGGCGACGCGCCGTTCTTCGACCGCTTCTTCATCGGCGACCTCAACCTGCTGCTGCCGCGGCGGGCCCTGGGCATCAACTTCTCGACGATGCCGTCGCCGAATCTGCTCGGCACCAGCATCGCGCACCACCGCTACGACGAATACGCCGGCCGCATGCTGGTCGAGTACGCGATCCCGATCTGGCGGCGCCACGGGTTCGTTTACGGCGGCGATGCGTTCGCCGCCGTCGGATTGCTCGGCATGGCCAGCCCGGGAGACTACAAGGATCCCACGAAGTCCGGGTTCGCCTCGCTGCCGATCGATCTGACCGGGGATCTCGGGATCCGCCTCGATACGTACATCGGGATCTTCACGATCTCGATCGCCAACGCGCTCAGCCGCCTGTCGTTCTGATGCGTGCGCCGATGATTCGCCCGCGCCGTGCGTTCGCCGCCTTCCTGGCGCTGACGGCCGTGGCCGCCGCAACGGCCGCGCCAGCGCGCGCCGACGAGCTGCCGCGGCGAACGACGGGCGTCGCCGCCAAGAACGGGCAGTTGCTGATCAGCGTCGGCCTGCAGGACCTGTTCGGGCAGGCGGAGCGGCAGCACCTGACGTCGGGCTTTTCGACGCGCATCCTCATCCGGGTGGCCCTGCAGGACGCGACGCGCGACGACGGAGAGCCGGTTGCGCTCGCCGTGCAGCGCGCCGAAATCGTCTACGACATCTGGGACGAAAAGTTCAGCGTGCGCGTGACGCGCGGCCTGGGCGCCGAGCTGCGCGCGCTCGCGCCCACCGCCGACGAGGCGATCTGGCGGGCGACGGCGCTGTGGCAGTTCCCGATCGCCGAGGCGAGCCGCTTGCAGGCGGGCGGCCGCTACTACGTCCTGGTGCGCGGCGACCTCAATCCGATCTCGGAGGATCTGATGGCGGACGTGCGCCGCTGGCTGGTACAGCCGGCGCGCGGCCA
>Ga0070687_100000457_pt1 | contig 13719 bp, 20 predicted proteins | sample KBSS33LmetaG_FD_64678 | JGI IMG/M metagenome (GOLD analysis project Ga0070687, IMG submission 64678) | Switchgrass rhizosphere microbial communities from Kellogg Biological Station, Michigan, USA - KBS S3-3L metaG | ecosystem: Host-associated > Plants > Roots > Rhizosphere ... | reverse complement strand
CCACTTGGAAGCCAATTTTGCATCATAGCAGAAATACCACCCGTAATAGAATCATTAGATAATTCTTCATATTCTATTTGCATACGAGTTATTTCCCATCCTAATCCAGTATAAGGGCCAGCAGCACCATAAATTTCTACAAATTGAGTAGGATCAGTCATTTCCCATTGCATATAAGTATCTCCTAAACTAACAACACCTAATCCCTTTCCAACCATAAACCAAGGATAAACTCCTTTTGTTAAAGCAGTTGTTGGAATTGGAAGTATATAACGCCATCCTGCAGCTCTAGAATTTCTTAATGCGGCAGAACCATCTCCATAAAGTGCAGTACCCACAGTAACCATTTGAAAAATTTGCGTTTGCACCTGATAGTTTAAAGTTTCTTGTAAATTATAATACCTTCTATCTTCAACATATTGACCATTTTGTTCTAAACGAAATCTTTCTATTAAATTCCAAATAAGGGGTGATGGACGGGCAGAATATGGAGCATCCACATATACATTTAAATCTAAAATAATTTTACATCTTCTGAAATCTAGCAAAGTTTGACCATTTCCCGGTATACGCCATCTTATTAAAGGGTTCATATTTGTTATAGGCATGCTAGTATCTACATCTCTTTTAACAATTTTTCTGTAAACTCTGATTGGGTTGGCTGGAATGTTTAATTGATATTCTGCGGGTACAGTATAATTTAATTGATTCTTCCAAGAATTTTCATAACCAAGTAAGTTGCCATTTACAGACATGTTTAAAAATTATCAAACGTAAAATTATTTATTTAATAACCCATCCTATCCAAAGGATTTCTGTTTATATTTATTCTGAGGTCGCTCACATTTGTATATGCTGTAGGGTTAGAGTTTGCATCAATTTTGCCAGATAATTCACCATGACCATTATAATTACTCATTCCACGTAATCCCAGATTTCTTTTTAAAATATTTGCAGTTTTGTTAACAGTACCATAAGTAGGAATATCAAAATTTCTATAGGTTCTAAAATTATCTTCAGACATTTATTTTATATTCTAATTCGACGGTGAAGCTAAAGTTTGGGTCGGTTGATAATGGATTTACATTATTTCCATTTTGATCAACTAATGAAAATCTTAATCCCATTACAGTTTGCATTCCAATGTTGTAAAATCTACTTGTATCATCAAATCTTGATATAGAAAATGTATTTCCATCATTAGGAATCGCAAAACAGACCAAATCTGGCTTTCCATTAAAGATTGTCATGGTACGCGTCATAAATAGGGCGTCGGTACGTAAAAAATAAACATAAGAGTTATTTATGGTAGAAAAAGATTTTATAATTACACCACTTATTCTAGTACCAGTAATATTACGAACAGGTTCTTCAAAATCTACTCCCCACGAATCACCATAGTTTTTTGATAAAGAGGATATAAAGGTTAATTTTATTGTTTTCTCCATTAGTGGCGTCTTCTTCGTCTATGTCCTTTTCTTCTTCTTTTTCCTCTTTTGACTTTACGGTGCTTTATTAATCCTCGAACTCCACTCGCAATTTTTTTGACATGTGCTTTTATAGAGGAACGCCTTTTACTTCTTCTGGCCATTGAGAATAATTATTCCTCATGCAAGTTCCTCAAACAGAAGTAGAGATATTTGATTATTTATATTGGAAGCATGAAATAGTACAGATTTGGAGTACTAACAAACAAAAAACAGCCGTTATTTTTATAACTTATTTTCTTGAAGATATTAATGAAAAAGATTTTTGGATAGAAGTTTTACATTTACCAGATGATGAAGATGTGATTAGAGAAGCCAAATTATTATTAAAGAATATTTATAATATTGGTGTACACATTGGACATAAACGAATAAATTAATTTATGTATATAAATTACCATAATGTTGCCCATCTCTTGTTTCATTAAAATAGGTTGTCATCCATGGTTCTTCATTATCCGCAAGAGGTATTCCCATTTGGACACAACGATAAGTCCACCTAGGTTCGTAAGGAGAGAATTTATCACTTTTTCTATGGCGAAAGGAGACATATTTTCTCGGCAGTTCTAAATAGTAATTTCTTTTAGTAAAATGAGGCATCATGTCTAATTCTATCTCAACAGCATCTTTTGGTGTATAACTAGTAGTTTGTCCACCAAGATTATAGGCAAGATATCTCATTTTTCTTGTATATGCATTTCCTGCAGTTCGCTCACGTTGAGATATAGGATCAGCAACTTTAACCGCTTTTTTTTTGCTAGGATTGAAAATAGGGTCCAAAGGTTCAGACATTTCACACGGCTCAAATCTTTTCATTTTTATAAAATAATATTTATTTTAGAATTTATAGTGTTGTAATTTAAGAATATGCCATTCTAGAATTGGACAAAACATTAAAAGAATCAGTTTAATCAAATAAATAATTTATTATACAATTATAGTAGAGTCTCGGCTTTTTTCCAAACCTTCAATTTTTTTCAAAAGTTTCATTTGTTCTTCAGAAGATAACTTTTTCCAGTAACATTCCTCGGGCTGCATTTCAGCCTGAGTTAGTACTTTTTTCGATTTTACAAACTCCTCAATTTCTTGGTTCTTTCCTTCCAGTAAATCTTTAACCGCACAAATCAGTTTTGAATTATCCTCTTTTGGTAAATTAATATTAAATTCTGGATCCATCAAATCTTCATCTTTCTTAAATGGAAAACTAATAAATGATTTTGTTTTTCGGTTATAAACAATAACATTATTTGGGTTTTCTTGGTTTTCTACTCCAGGAACAGTATTTTTTTTGACCAAATAGTTGTTAATTATTTCATATGAATTACCAAATTTGTCTAGTAATCCTCCATTGTTAATAATTAAAGGAATCAAAGTTGATTGAATTAATCTTCTTTTGGAATTTAATTTCTTTCGGTGTTCTCTAACGTCCGGTTTTTGACTATAAAATTTTCTTTTTTTGATATTTTCGGGGTCATTATTCTTAATAAACTTTTTTACCAAATTCAAGGTAGAAGATTCTTTGGGTTTACTCGTTTTTGGCATATTGACGGTAAATTTAACTAAATTATCCGTTTTAATTAATTTATATACAAAAAAATGTCTAGTGCAGTTGCTGATTCTTTGAAAGCAATCCCTGTTTCGATTCTTGCCGCTTTTACAGATGTTACTACTTTAGTTGAATTTGCGGGAATTAATTATGTTGTTTCTATAATAGGAAGTGCTGCTTTGCAACAAGTCCCTCCTGGAATGGCAAGAAATTTAGCCGCATCTTTGGTTGCATCTTCTGCTGATTTGGCCAAATTTATCATCTATTCTTCGAATATGGCAGGTGCTTCTACCGGAAATTAACATATAAAAGCTAAATAAAAAATAATTTAATATTATGATTATGAAAAGGCAAAAAGAGCTCATTCAGGATGATCCCGATTATCCTTATTATGCTTCTGTAATGAATACAATGGAAGTTGATAAAGATTGCTTGGATAAAGTTAAAAAACGTTTGTTTTCAGCTAATCCTTGGTATATTTCTATTGAAGGTAACATTGGTTGTGGTAAATCGACATTGCTGGCGAATATGCACTCGATTTATAACAATATTAAAAAAACAATCGACTCTTTGGTGCCTGGTGAAGATGACATGTCTTTGCAGCTGAACGTGCCCGACCGAGATCCGTTAGATTTATATCCTTGCTCCTTTCCTCGAATTTGCTTTTTGACCGAACCTTTTCCTAAAGATTTGATCAAAGATTTTTATGAAGGTAAAGTTGATGCTTTTACTTTTGAAAAACGCATGATTCTCGAAAAAAAGAATGCTGAAATGGAGATTATTGCAGAGGATCCTGATATTGCTATTTTTGATCGATCGGTAGAGAGTTGTATTCCTTTTATTAATGTAATGTGGCAAAATAAGCAAATATCTACTGATAATTGCAAAGAGCTTATGAAAATGATTAATGAGGATAAAAGTGATATGATAACTGAATTTTGGTTTTTGCAACCTTTTTACGGGCGATATGGTTATGAAAGTGATCAAATTGATCTTTATTGTAAAAATATCAATGAAAGGAACAGACAAGGAGAGAGTCTAATTAGTCGAGAATATTTAATTCAGTTGGAGATGGCGCATGATGCATGGCTGATGAAAAATACTGCAAGAAGAACCGTTACAATTATCGACAATTATGCCAATAATAATGTTGCTAAAAAGCTAATCTACGATTTGCTAAAAAAATGGAAAATAAGTGTTCAAAAGAAAAATTAATAAATGGGTTACCATAAAAATAAATATGATTACATTTATGTTGCTTATTTAGATGGGGGCAGGGTTTACATTGGAAAATCAGGAGATATTCAACATAGAAAATGGCAACATTATCACCATGAAGGATCTAAAGTTACCAAAAAATATAGACCCCATTATATAAGAATAGAAAAAATAGTTCCCCATCGTTACGGGCGATTAGCAGAAATACAAACTGAACAAAAATATGAAAGAAAATTTGGGAAAAACAAAGTTAGGGGCGGAAGAAGGGAACATGCCTATAATTTTTAAATGGCCGAGATAAATAACACTGAATTGTTAGAAAATAAAGATTTAACAAAACCAACAGTTTCTCAAGCTAAATTAGCCGCACTACAAACTGCAAGAAACGCAAAGTCATTAAAAAAAATGCAATCAGATTATAATACTGATATAATTTTGAGTACTTTGGGTAACATTTATGATAAATTGAATATTTTAGAAACTAGAGTTAAGAATTTTCCAAAATTGGTAAAAACTAATGATGATCTTTCTGATGATGAACAGCCTGCTAAGAAAAAACCAAAATTAGAAATTACTAAAAAAGAAGAATCGAACGAAATATTATCTTCCATCCCAAAAGGGATTGCATTATTTGCAGTTAGTTTAGCAGTTAGATATGGAGCAAACATCTTCAGAGAGTACTGGGCAAATTATAAAGAAAGCACTGTGGATAGGGATGAAATGGCTTGGAGAAACATTTAACTTGTTAAAAAAATTAATTTGTATTTTGTTTATCTTGATTTATATCATCTTATTGTTGCATATTACCAAAGAAATTTTACATTATTGTAAATAAAAAAGAATTATACCCAACTACTCATTATTTGGCATGGATGATTGAAATATCTACAACAATAGCATTCGTACAGAAAGTTTTTATTAGGCTTAGCAAAGAAATTCGTGTGTAATTTGAAATATGTATCTTAATTTTTGAAAAGGGTTTGTGGTGCTTAGAGCACAATTGAGTATAATTCTTATTTATAAAATTAAAAATTTAATAAATTTATTTTGCTAAGAATATTTTATAAATTGTGGTTATATTCCCCGCGAACCACTATCCATATTGAAAAAATCCCTAACTCCCTGCTCCAACGCAGAATAATTTGTAGAAGTTAACGTTCCGCCGCTATATTGATTGAAATGTGTTCCTTGAATTTCGGTATTAATTGTTTGGATTATATTTCTCACTCCATTAGTGGTTATTGTTTTAGTACTATCCGAAGGCCCCATTGAAGCCAAATTATCTTTTGGTATTAGGGAATTTGTTACTGTAGCCAAAGAATTACTAAGTACACCAATAGTAACACCGGGATTTACCGCAAATTGAATTGCACTTCCAACAATTTGAGAAGTTGGTGGTTTTTGGATTTCTTTTACTCCATTTTCATTTGTTTTGACATCATAATAACTACTATCTCCAAAATCACTGGCTTTGGCCATTCCCTCTCCAACTTGTTTTACATTATCTTTTACAATTTCGACTACTTCTTTAACTTTTTCAACTCCTAAACTAGCTATACCATATGCCTCATATAAAAAATAAATTGCTGCACCAGCAATGATAATAAAACCAATATTTTCCAGCTCCCTTAATTGATCCATTAAAAGTATAATTATGTCTCAAGAACCTATAATAATAAAAGGAAAATTAGATGCAGACAAACTTGCCACTGGAGGATTATATAAAAACCCAACTTGGGCCGGTCTTTCAGCTACTTTTTTGGGAGAAGGACTAACTACCCCTGTCCTTAATAACCCTAACTTTGTAAATGCTGTAAATACTGCAAAAGACGATGATCAAAGAAGAGCATGTTGGAGATATATAAATGCTCAGACCGGAGATGCTATAGCTGGAGGATGTGTAAAATATTTTGTTGTTGCAGCAAAGGATATGCATGATAAAGCTGCATTAATGGCTACTGATAGAAAAAATATAATTATGGGGGCCGATAATATTAATTATAAACAAGACCAACCTAAGGCCCCTGGTACAGATTTTATTGAAAAATTTATGATTGAACTGCCAGGAAAAAGTGCAAATTTTCATCAGCAATTAATTGTTGAGTCAACAAGATTCGGATTGAATCCAATTGTACTCAAAGGATGTTTAAAAGCTTTAGGTTGCATTACATATGAAGATTACTCTCCTGATTTTCTTACCTTGATTAGTAGATTTTTAAAGTATAGTGGTAGACCGATTTTTCCTGAATTATCAAATGCAGTTGGATTTACTAATACTAATTATAAAATATCCCATGTTAGACGAGGTAGATTCGGTCGACGGGGTTACAAAGGAAGAAGAGGATTTAAAAGATCCCATAGAAGAAGATCCCATAGAAGAAGAAGATATTAAATAATGCCAAAAGTTTGGATAGATAATAAAAAGTATTCAAAACGTGCGCGACATTTTAAAGGTTCTTTGCGAAAATATAAACAACATTGGCCGGTCAAAAGACACATTAGGATTAGACACAGAGCTGCTTTGAAAAAATTTTCTGGAAAAAAACATGTAACAAAATATTATCATAGTGGAAAACATCACAAAAAGAAAAAAGGACATGGTTTTTCCAAAACTGAAGTAGCATTTTTACACTCTAAAAAAAAGAAAAAAGGACATGGTTTTTCTCCTGAAGAAATTGCATTTTTACATTCGAGTAAAAAGAAAAAAAGTGCAGCAGTACAACCCCCTGTGGCAAATAATATGAGTAAATTATTAGGAATGACCTCTACTTTAGTGTCCAAACATCAAGCGGCATTACCACCAATTTAGATTTATTATAAAGGGCAACACTTTGCCACTTCTTCAATAAAATAATAAAAACGCTTTTCCAATCTTCTGGCCACATAGTGACTCATCCACGCCATTTCATAAATCGCCATATCATCAAAAATAAGAGTAATATTATTAAGGATCCCTTCTCTTTTTTGTAGTTCCAATGGAGTAACAGATTTAGGGCTGTATTTTTTCCTTTGATTAAAGCACTCTTCCATACATTGCCAAGTTTTCCAAAACGTATTATTGTCGGTGTGATCCGATTGATTTCTTTGATCTTCAGGAATTTTAAGATAAGGCTCTATAAAGAGTTTTTTAAAGAGATCAGTACAACCAAATAAAACATCAATGCTATAAAGATTCCTATGAGATGTTTTTTCATAGTATGCGGGAGGTAGAAATTTCAGTTTCCTACATTGCTCAGTATCAAAATCTTCATCTCCAGTACCACTATAAAGTTTAACGTCTTCTATTTTTTCTAATCTTTCTCCGAGAAGGCCGTTTAGCTCGAGTTTTTCTTGAAAAAACTTCATAAGATTTTCAGATAAAGCAATTTTAGCAGGGTTGTCGAAGTGAAAAGTAAATCCACCCCTTACGTTATCGTCTCTTTCCAAGTAGCAAGTATAAATTCTTTTGTTATTTTTAAAATCTTCTACAAATTCTTCCAAAGCCTTATCTTCATTGTTAGAATAACTACCATACAAATAATTATCGAGCGACCTTTTCATGAGTAGTGAGGAAAAAGAATTAAAATTAATCTTATATACTGTAAAACAAATAGCCGTTATCCATTTTTGTCGTCTGTGTAATCTCCGGAGCGTGTGGCCTCAAATAGTTATATATCAGGAATTATATGATTTTGTTCGTAAACATTATTCTGCCAAAAATCAAACAATAACATATTCGTCAAATGAAGAATATTCCAAATTCCTCAAATTAATTGCTGATTTTTCCTTTTATAATGATGAACACCAAAAACATCCAACCTCAAAATATGTTTATTATAACCTTTTTTGTAAAATATTGATTTAATTAAACAATAATAAACTATAAATTTTAAAAAATTTTACCCTTATTAAATCATGGCAGACAACAACAATTGGCAATACCCAATGAGAATTCATCAATTTACTCCTTCTCGGCGTTTTGGTTGTCGTAATATTATTCGAAATGACCCCTCAACCAAAGATTCTGTCGGTAAAAGTCGTCTTAGAGTTCTTGAAGAGATTAGTAATCGTATAGATCTGGCAAATTTGACACCATTAACTCCTGGAGATGTGATTGCTGATTGGGCTTGGTCGGATACTATGGCTAAAACCGCCGTTGTCTTGAAAAGAAGTGGGTGTTTACAGAGAGATACAAGAGCAGCCAAAAAATTAAAATTACCTATTTTAGAATGTAAATACCATTTGACTGATGTAATGTATTCTAGAGATATTTTTTTAGAATACAAACCTATTTTTATGGCGTGGTTTATTGATCTCCCTGAACCCAAAGAAGGAGAAGATCCAAAAGATGGTGCTTTAATATTTATGGATATGATAGCATGTCGATGGTATAAGGAGAGTGAAAAAGAAACTGCGGATAAAAAAATTCTGTGTCTAATCGAACATGGTTATTGCTGGGCCTCTTGGGAGATGGGAAAAGAAATTTATAAACGTTTTAGAGATCTGATTCAAGGTCTACTAAACAATGATTTTAAATATCTTAAAACAACTAATGGAGACGAACAAGGAATCCTAGGTTTGCCCATTTTATTATAAATAAAAAAGGCCAAATTTCTAGCAACTGTACTAAACTAATCTTAAATTTCTAAGAAAATACCGACGCGTCAGGTTTTTAATACAATTCCCAAAAATCAGCCAATAAAAATAAACAAAATCTTTTAAATAAAATATAAATTACCTTAAAATTTAAATTTTGGTTATTAACGGGATAATCATCTTTATAAATGAGCTTTTACTACGATTCCAGAAGTGATTCAGTTACCTTGGATTATAATGAGTTGGATATTACTTGCCAAACCGATTTTTTAGCTGATGTTGATATTGCGGGAGATTTGGCTTTTACAGGTACCTTCAATAATAGTGTTTTAAGAAATGGAACTCTGAGTACCTTGGCCGCTCTAAATAATATTTATACTATTGCTACCGTTCCGGGAAAAAGTTACCTAGTAGAATTTACAACTTGTGGTTATCAAAACACTGCTAATACTTCTTTTGTTCAAAAATCCTTGACAAAAATCACCAATGTTGCAGGAGTTGTAACTATAGTTTTTGGGTTTGGTAATCAGTTTTCACTTGGAATTGCAGGAGGAGGACAATCTATAACAGGCGCTGGAGCTAATTGTTTAGTAAATATTCTACAAACCGCAAATGGAAATCTTACTAATTGGCAATGGGAATTAAAAATTTCCACTTCATCTTAATAAAATGAGCACCACAAATGGACCAATTTCTTCTTCTGATAATATGTATGGAGAAAGTACTACCAGCTCTACAAATTTTTTACTGGCTACTAAAGGAGATACCATAAGAATTACTACTCCTCTAACAACTGCATCGAATGCAAATGGAAATCCTGGTGAAATAAGATGGGACACTGGTTTTCTTTATGTTTGTACTGCAACAAATACTTGGAAAAGAGCAGCATTAACAGGAGGTTATTAAAAAATATTAAATTCTTTAATGTCAATTTTTTTAAAGTTGTGATAATAATCTGCAACGCCAGGTCCTTGACGGTTTACTACAAAATAGTTGTATTTCCCAAGGGTGGCCCGCATCAAAACTTTTTTAAAATCTTTAAAACTACCAATTCCAAATTGAGCATAAATATGTTTTTGGGTATGTTCTGTTTGAGTGAGAAAACATATGAATACTTCAGCATTGTCTCTCATAATGGTAGAGGCCATGATAAAATTTTGTACTACATAAACCATTGATATATTAGCATGATTTCCTTTTGAGCAAAGCTGATTTAGTACACCATCTGGGCTATTTGTTTTAAATCCTTGGTCTCCACCACAATCATCAAAATAGAAAAGCACGTGTTCCTTCAAGTCTGGGTTTCTGATTTTCTTTTTTTCATAAGTTCTCCAAAGTTTTCTTACGTTATTTTCTTCCATCTTTCTGATTACTTGGATTTTACCAGACTTTACTTGCCCATCAAGGGAACTCCAAGTTTTGTCAGTTGCAAAAGTTGGGCAAAAGACGATTATTTTATGAAATTTATTTACCCAATCCAGGTTCATTAACTTTACCATTAATGTCGTTTTCCCCATTTGGCTCCTGGCGCTTACCATCATTCTGAATGGGGGATGGGGTAAAGGGTCTCTTCCTGCTGTGTCTTGCATAAAAATAATGACTTGAAAAAATATAAGTCAAAAAAACCAATACGCCACTGGAAGGACCAAACTTAGAAATGAGATAACCGATTCCACTAGTAAAGCTAGAGACAATGATATCATCATTAATAATTTCTTTCGTCGTTTCTTCATCTTTTGGATGCACACAGTAATCTGATATCATTGTCAGAATTCTTTTTGCTAATGTACTACTTCTTCGGAAATTCAAACATACATTCAGCATATCATAATAAGCCAATGCTTGATTTTCAGAAAAATCGTTGATTTTTTTGATCATATCCACTAAATGTTCATTTTTATCAATTTCCTCATTTGTCAATTGTTTTAACAAAACAAATATTTTGTTTTTTGTTTCTTCTTTTATATCGGAATCCTCAAATTCTTCTGTTTCTGATTCTTCCAAATCCGCTTCATTAAGTTTCCTTTTGTTAGTGGTAGGTAAAGGTTTTTTTAATTCTTCTTCTAAGTTTGTTTGCTTATTCTCCATTAGATGAGTGATAGAATTACCGAAAATCCATTTAAATTTGAAAATTTAAATTCGAGGGAAAATAATGCAACTAATACTATCAAAACTAGTAAAACTGAAATAATGTGGGGTAATATACTTAATACTAATAACCATAAATCATATAATTTTGCGCAAGCTACAATTTTTGGAATGATGACTCAAATTCCTCAATGTAACATTTTATAGATTATTCATGGGACAGATATTTTTTACAAATAAAAATTATGACTGCGTGTATAACCAAATTTATTCTTTTGTAAATAAAACGTTTATTTAATGATTTTATTGAATTCTAACTCAAATGTTGGGGGAAGAACTATTCCCTTGAGAAGAAAAAGTTGTCTTGTATAATCGATGACCGTAAGGATAAGAAGCGCCAAAAAGAGGAAGAAGAGGAAGATATCTTTTCCCATTTCGCCACCAAACGTTAAAATTAATTTTCCTGAATAAATCATTATCAAATTTTACGCTGGCTGCAACACCATCACTCGCGATAAATTTCTTTGAAATGGATGCAAACTTGACCTCTATAAAAGCATCATATAAGGCCATTTCTTTAAACATTTCTATCGATAATGTTTTATAGGTGTAACGAGGATATATTTGACCTTCCAAAGTTCTGCAGTACAAGGTATAATAAACATCTCGCAAATCGTTTAGTTTTAATTCTTTTTCAATTTGCTGAAGCTCATTAAATTCAGCCGGCCCGCTAACAGTTTGTTTAAAAGGAATTCCTTTACAACGTATGTACCAATAATACTCTACTCCATCTTTTTCAGAAAATTTTGCATATTCCAAAGCATATGTTTTGGGAGCGATAAAATACGCTCTTATAATTTTAGCATCATCTCCTAATTCGTTTTTTAGATGGCCATATTCTCCACTAAAAACCTTGCCGCCGGGATTCTTTTGGAAATAATATTCAGACGCGTATCTCGATAAAATAAGACTGTCGGTATCACAATAATATTGTAAAAATTTTGGATTTCTATACCCATCTATTTTTCTTACATATTGGCTCATTAATGTTCTGGAAAGGCTCAAAACCCACAAACTTAAATAATTTGCTTTCGTGGGTCCACCTTCTTTTTTTTCTTCAGAATAATATCCTATATGATTACGATCATGATCATACATTATTTCGATTTTTCTCAAATTGTCTGATTCAAATAAAGTATCATCATATCCTATTTTTTGAATAACCTCAATTAATGCTTGACCATGTTTGCCAGTTAAAGAATTACCAAAAGTTTTATATAGCCAATATCTAAAATCTTCTTTTGGGTATTTTTTTTTCTCATTAAAACATTTTAACATGTAATCTCTCATTACATATGCAGAGTCTGGCCAGATTAATATCTTATGTATTTTTTTAACTCTATAACCCAATTCTAATGCTTCTAATATACTAGGTCCGTCATATACCTGCTTTTCTGGAAATTCTTCACCAATTATCGCTTGTGGTACCCCATTTATATCTCTACTCATAAGAAAACATATTAAAATATCGTTGGGTGCTTCAATGTCTATTTCATAACAACAATTATAAATAATATCTTTTTTGGTTTCATTTAAACTAACAATCAACCAAGATAAATGATTTGCAATTTCTTCTTCGCTCGCCCAGTGTGGAGTTCCAACAGGATATTTCATCGTGCCACAATAGGAATATAAAGATACTACATCCCAATACTCTAGATATTCATCTATATTTATAAAGTAACTTTTTTGTTTTTCGATTGGTAATTTTTTTAATTTTTCATACTCTAGATAATCGGGGCAAACAAAACTTTTTTTAGATGGAGTAGTTCTACCTCCGAATCGCGCTCTATCTATAAAATTATATTCTTCTTTATCCACTGGTACTTTTATAAGAGATAAAATTTGTTTATCAATTAACTTATTTCTCCAAAGATCATAAGCCAAATGAGACAATGTTAAACAATGCCCCAAACTATAATCAAATAATTCAGTTATGCCTTCAGCAAATTTAACATAACACAACGCCAATACTAATACATCATATTTTAGATAATATGCAATTTCTTTAGAATATTTATCCACACTGTTATAATTTCCGATTCGTGTATGATCAAAGTCTTTTTTTTGGTATTTTTTATCAATTTGCATGTTAATACCCAATTGTTTTAAACTACCGCCAGTAAACAAACATAAATCTACTAATCTAATGTTTTCAAACTCTATCGTAAATATTTTACCAGATTTTTGTTCTTTTACAAATTTCTTAATCTTGATTTTGTTTACTAACAACCATCTCAGAATAAAATAAAAGTCAAATCGGGATCCATTAAAAAACACTATAGTTCCAGATAAATTTAAAATATCTTGCATATAATAATCCATTGCATATTCACCAATGTAAATTTTACCACAATCTTCCCAGGCTTTATCATAAGATTTATATTTCATAGGCATAATACCAGTAGCATAAACTCGCATCTCTCCATTTACCGTCAAAGTTTCAAAATCAGATGAATAAATAAGTTCAAATTTTAAAGGTTTTGGTAATTTTTTATCATAAAAAAGTTTTCTTCTTTTTCTTTTACCATAACTCGCTCTACATATATGGTTTTTACTTAAAGGTAAACCACATTTACATTTAGAGCACATTTCAAAATGTTTTTTACCGGCCGGCATATCAGCACAATACCATTTATAACATTTAGGACAACTTTCTCTATTTTCTATTGCTGTGGAATCTGTTATTAAACAAAAATGATGTTTATTCCAAAGCAAATCCACTGTTTCAAAAGCATCGCTTTC
>Ga0070687_100000438_pt1 | contig 14065 bp, 12 predicted proteins | sample KBSS33LmetaG_FD_64678 | JGI IMG/M metagenome (GOLD analysis project Ga0070687, IMG submission 64678) | Switchgrass rhizosphere microbial communities from Kellogg Biological Station, Michigan, USA - KBS S3-3L metaG | ecosystem: Host-associated > Plants > Roots > Rhizosphere ... | reverse complement strand
GCGGCTCGGACGATGTCCTCCCCTGCCCCATCCCGAGCCATCGACCTACCAGTCGCCCCGCGTCCGGGGCGGCGGCAGGTACTCGATCTCCTTCTCGCCGGTGGGCGACTGCGGGCGCGAGCGCGCGAGGAGACGCACCGCGCCCAGACCGGCGAGGAAGCCGCCCACGTGTGCCATCCAGGCGACGCCCGAGTTGTTGCCGATCAGGAATTGCCCCAGGAACCAGATGCCAAGGAAGACCCAGGCCGCCACGTCACGCACGTGCCAGAGGAACGGGATGGCGACGAACGTGACCACCTTCGCGCGCGGGAACAGCATGACGTATCCGCCCAGGACGCCCGCGATCGCGCCCGACGCGCCGATCATCGGCCCCGTCGAGTTGGGCAGCGCGAACGACTGCGCCAGGGCGCCTACCACCCCGACGACCAGGTAAAAGATGACGAACCGGATCGTTCCCAGGCGCTCCTCGACGTTGTCGCCGAAGATCCAGAGGAACCACATGTTGCCGGCCAGGTGCCAGAAGTTGGCGTGCAGGAACATCGACGTGAAGATCGACCCGGGCAGGGGCAGGAGATCGCGCGGGGCGATGTCGACCCAGTTCACGATCTCGTAGGGAATCGCCCCGGCCGACAGCACGAGCAGGTTTCGGCCGCGCGGGTCCAGGGACAGCTCGAACAAGAACGCGACAACGTTTGCCGCGATCAGCAGCAGCGTCACGGCCGGGAAGCGCGTCCGCGGATTGTGGTCTCGGAGCGGAAAAAGCACCCGTTGTCAGTCTGACACGAAACGCCCTGCCTCGTTCCGACGCAGCGGCATCGTTACCGACGGGCTTCGACGACCTTGACTGTGCCGGAAGCGGCCCCTATAACGCGCGTAGGAATATGCGTCTTTACAGCGGAAAGATCCCGACGGTCGGTTCGGAGATCGTGAAGAGTTTGGTCGAGGCGGGCGATATCGAAGTCACCGACCGCGCCGAGGCCGAGATGGACGTGCAGGCCGTGCTCAAGGAGTACATCCGGCTCGATCGGGAGATCACCGAAAAGACGAAGGATGTGTTGCAGAAGCGCAACCTCCCCTACGAGCAGTTCGGGAAGGTCAAGCGCGCGCTCGCCGGCGAGAAGGCGTTCGGCCTGGGCGAGGATGGCCTCGAGTGGATGACGACCCAGATGATCGAGTCGTTCATGCAGTCCCAGCACATCGCCGAGATCTTCGTCGACGACACCGTCCTGCGAAAGCGCATGACCGACGTGCTGAAGAAGCACATGCAGGTCGACGAAGAGCTGGACGAGGAAGTCCGCCGCCGCATCAAGAATCTGGAAGAAGGGACCTCCACCTGGGAGGTCGAGTACGGCAAGGTTCTCGATCAGATCAAGCGGAACCGCGGCCTCGATCAGTAGGCACGACACCGGTCACGTCGAAGTCGTCGACCGGCGGCGCGGCCGGCGCGCGATCCTTCGCGTTGGACACCACCGCGCGCACCAGGCGATCGACGGCGCGCGCGACGCCGGGTAGGCGCGAGCCCTCCGCCAGGAACCCGGGCGTCGTGTAGACGCGGGCCTTCTGATCGACGATCAGGTCCTCCGGCGCGCAGGGACGGACGTCGGCGCCCATGACGGCGGCGTGCTTCGCGTAGGGCGTCCCTTTCGAGCCGACGGTGACGCGCACGCCGGCCGCCGGCCCGAGCACGCGCGCCGCGAGCAGCGCCGACAGCCCCAGGAACCCCATCGGCCGCCGCGCCTGCAGCATGCCGCGCAAAAGGCGCGCGACGTCCGGGTGGATCTGACAGAGCTCGCGCTTTTCCGGATAGTCGGACAGCGTCGCGATCGGCCCCTCCCCGCCCGGCACGATCAGCGCGTCGATGTCGTTCGCCTCCAGCGTGGCGAGCGGCCGGATGTCGGACCCCGCCACCCGGGCGGCCTCGGCGCGGGCGTTGCGCGCGCCGGGCGCGCTGGCGCCGGTCAGGTGATCGACGACGCCCGCCTGATCGACGTCGGGCGCCGCGCAGATCGCCTGCCCCCCGGCGCGCTCGATGACCAGCAGCACGAGCATCGTCTCCGCGATATCGCTCCCATCGAGACGGCCGCAGCCCGACAGCAAGACACCCACACGCTTCGCCATGGCGAACGCCTACTTTACCCAAGCGGGGTCAGGGCGTCGATCTCGACAGCGTGACCGTGAACGAAAAGGCCCTCGCCCTTCAGCTGGGCGTCACCAGGGTGTCCTGGGGAAGCTTCCGGCCACGATGGCGGCGCGCGCGCGCCGCGCGAGGCCGAGGTAGTGCTCCAGGTTATGGATGCTGGCGAGCCGGTGATACAGGAGCTCCTCGGCGCGGAACAGGTGGGCGAGGTAGCCGCGGCTGTACGACGCGCAGCATTCGCAGGGGCATCCGGCCTCGACGGGTTCTGGATCGTCCCGATACTGGGCGTTCGCGATGTTGAGGCGCCCGCCGCGGACGAAGAGCTGGCCGTTGCGCGCGTTGCGGGTCGGCATCACGCAGTCGAACATGTCGACGCCGGCGCCGATCGCCGTCCAGATGTCCTCGGGCGTGCCGACGCCCATCAGGTAGCGCGGCCGCTCGGCGGGCATCTCCTGCGCGATCGCGTCGATCACGCCGTACATCACCTCCGGCGCCTCGCCGACGCCAAGGCCGCCCAGCGCGACGCCATCGAACGGCAGCGCCGCGATCTCGGCCAGGTGCGCGCGCCGCAGATCGAGGTGGACGCCGCCCTGGACGATCCCGAACCGCAGCTGGCCCGGCGCGGCCGGCGCGGCCAGGCACCGGCGCGCCCAGCGCGTGGTCCGCGCCATCGCCGCCTCGATCACCTCGCGCGGCGAATCGGACGGCGGGCATTCGTCGAACGCCATCGCGACGTCGCTGGCGAGCGCCGCCTGGATCGCCATCGCGCGCTCGGGCGTCAGCCGCTGCTCGCTGCCGTCGATGTGCGATCGGAAGGTGACGCCGTCGTCGTCCACGGTGCGCCGTTCGCGCAGGCTGAAGACCTGGTAGCCGCCCGAATCGGTCAGCAACGCGCGTGGCCAGCTCATGAACCGGTGCAGGCCGCCGAACGCCGCGACCCGCTCGGCGCCCGGACGCAGCGCCAGGTGGTAGGTGTTGCCGAGGATGATGCGCGCGCCGAGGCGTTCGAGGTCGCCAGACGACAGCGCCTTGACCGTCGCCTGCGTCCCGACCGGCATGAACACGGGCGTCTCCACCACGCCGTGAGCGGTCTCGAGCAGCCCCGCGCGCGCGCGCCCGGCGCTCGCCACGACGCGAAACGTACCGGCCCCAGTCACGCTCGTTTTCCTCGAATCAGCATCGCATCGCCGTAACTGTAGAAACGATACCCGCGCTCGACGGCCTCGCGGTAGGCCGCGAGCACGTTCTCCCGTCCGGCGAAAGCCGCCACCAGCATCAGCAGCGTCGATCGCGGCAGGTGGAAATTCGTGATCAGGTCGGTCACGACCTGAAACTCGTCGCCGGGAAGCAGGCAGAGATCGGCCTCGGCATCGCCGGCGGCGACCTCGCCGCCGTTGGCGCGCGCGGACGCCTCCAGGGAGCGGACGACCGTGGTCCCGACCGCGAGCACGGGGCGCCGCTCTTTCCGGGCGCGCGCGATCGCCTCCGCCGCCCCCGTCGAGATCCGGAAGCGCTCCGGATCCAGCCGGTGCGCGCGCGGATCGTCGACATCGACCGGGCGGAAGGTTCCCGGCCCGATGTCGAGGGTGATGGTCGCGATCTCGTGCCCCGCCGCGGTGATCTCGGCGATGAGCTGCGGCGTGAAGTGCAATCCGGCGGTCGGCGCCGCCACCGCGCCCGGGTGCGCCGCGTAGACCGTCTGGTAGCGCACGCGATCATCGACCGCGGGCGCGCCGGCGCCCATGCGCTTGCGCGCCGCCTCGATGTACGGCGGCAGCGGCACCTGGCCGACGCCGTCCAGGACGGCGAGCAAGGACGGCCCCGGCCCGGTCAGCCGAAGCAGCGCCCGTCCCGCCTCGTACCTCTCGACGAGCTCGACACTGACGCCGCCCCCGACCTCAATCGCGGGTACCGCGGCCGCGCCGCCGAGACCCCGGGTCAGACCCTCCCAGAGTTCACGGAATCCCTCATTCTGTCGACCATCATCCCGTACGCGCCGCGTCAGCAAGAACTCGACCGCCCCACCGGTCGGCTTGCGGCCGGCAAGCCGCGCGGCAAGCACCTTCGCGTCGTTCAGGACCAGCAGGGACCGGGCGGGCAGCTCTGCCGAAATGTCCCGGAATCGCAAGTGCTTGCGCATCGTGCCGCGCCGATCCATGACCATGAGGCGCGCATCGTCCCGGGCCTCTGCCGGCGCGGCGGCGATCTGGTCCGGAGGCAGGAAGTACTCGAAGTCGGCAGTCTGCAAGCCAGCAGCTCTCTGCAATCTACTTTACAAAAGTTCTTTTCTCGATAATACAATCGCCTTCAGTTCCCCACATGACGATTCTCAAGGCGCATTTTTCCGACGGAACGGCGTTCCTGGAACGCTACCTGGCGGACCTCGGTCAGGGGGGGTTGTTTTTTCCGACGCGCCGGCCGCTGGCGATCGGTGAGGTCGTCGTCGTCGCGATCAGGTTGGGCCGCCGTCGCAGCCCGACCTTGATCCGCGGTCAGGTGGCGTGGCGCCGGCCGGGCAAGCACAGCACGAAGACGAAGGCCGGCATCGGCATCGAATTCCTTCCGACCGAGACGCAGGCGCGTGACTACCTGCTGGCGGTCGCCCGTGGCGACTCGGCCGAGATGGTCGCCCGCCGCCACCAGCGGCTGCCCGTCGAGCTGCCGATCCTCTGGCAGGTCCCCGGGGCGCTCGGCGACAACACCGGCATCCTGCGCGACATCGGCCGCGGCGGAGCGTTCGTGAAGACGGCGAACGAGCAGCCGTTGCCCGCGGAAGGCGACGTCGTCCTCAAGGTTTCTCCTCCCGGCGCGGAGGTGGCGATGCCGCTGTCGGCGCGCGTCGCGTGGAAGGGTCACCCCGGCGGCGAGCACGGCTTCGGCGTCGAGTGGAAGGCCCGCGACGCCGGCGGCACCCGCCGTATCAAAGAGCTCGTCCGCCGCATCGAAGCTCGCGGCTAACGAGCCGAGCACGTGAACGATCAGATCAGGCTCAACGCGTAGAGCGAGCCGCTGTTCGACAGCACGTACAGGCGATGCGTGGCCGGGTCGAACGTCGCGGGGGCGCAGACGCCCTGCCCTGGGTTGAAGATCTCCAGGAGCTCGCCGCTGCCGCGATCGATGACGAAGAGACCCGCGCGGCTGCCCGAGAAGATGAGGTAGTTGCCCACGACCATCGGGTGCGTCAGATCGCCCGCCTCGCTCAGGCCCTGACGCCAGACCACGTGGCCGTCAGGGTGCGCGGCGTGCAAGCCGTAGCGCGGCGCCACGAAGTAGAGCTGTCCGCCCTCGGCGGTCACGTCGCCGACACCCTCGATCCCCAGCCGCCACTTGACGCTTCCGTCGCGCGCGTCCAGCGCGTACAGACCGCCCGAATACGACGACACGTACGCCAGATCGTCGCTGAGGGCCGGCGTCGAGTCGACGTCCACGAACTGGTCCGACGCCGCGGCCAGCGACTTCGCCCACATGACCTCGCCGCTGGACGCGGACAGGGACACGAAGTACCCGTCGGCGAACCCGGCCAGCAGCTGCCCGCCGCGCAGCCGCGGCCCCGCATAACCGTGAATCGTGAAGCCCTCGGGCATGTCGCGCTCGTACTGCCACCGCCACTTCCCGGTTCCCGGTTCCAGCGCGACGACCCGGTCGGCGGCGCTGCCGACGTAGATCAGGTCCGGGCCAATCTCCGCGGGGCGCTCGATCGCGCCCTTGCCCTTGTAGGTCCAGCGGAGGGCGCCGCTCTTCGGGTCGACGGCGTAGAAGCTGCCGTCGTCGGCGCCGACGTAGACCTGCCCGCGGGTGCCGTCGAAGCGGGCGTCGCCGTCGATGCCCCCGGACACCGAGGTGACCCAGTCCAGGTGGCCCGTGTCGGGTGCGACCCCGACGACGCTGGCGGCGCGCGAGCCGATGACGAGGTGACCCTGCGCCAGCACGCCCGACGCGCACTCCTCGGGCGACGGTTCGAACAGGCCGTGGTCGTGCAGGGTCGTACGCCAGAGGATCTGCAGGATGCCGGCCCGGTGCTGGTGCGACACCGGGTCGTCGAGCCGCCGAACCGTGGCGGCCGTGCACCCCGCGACGGCTGCGCTCAAGGCCAGCGCGGAAAGACCGAAACGAGAAACCGCGGTCACTTCAGCTCTAGCTGAGCGAGTCGGCTGGAGATCTCTTCGCGCAGCGAGGTGGTGGGGTTCTTATCCAGCACCTCGTGATAGATCTTCGCCGCCTCGCCCGGGTTGCCTTGCAACTCGGCCAGGCGGCCCTCGTGGAAACGGGCCCGGTCCTTGTAGAAGTCGCCCAGGGCCGGAGCGTCCGTCCCGAGCTTCGCGAACGTCGCCTGCGCCTCGGCCAGCTTGCCCTTCTTTTCGAGGGCATAGCCGAGCCCCTCGCGCGCCAGGAATCGAAGCCGCCGGTCGAGCTTGTCCGCCAGGAGCTTCTCGTAGACGGCCTGGGCCTCGTCGGCGCGGTCGAGGCCCAGCAGCAGGCTCCCGCGCAGCAGCCCCGCCTCCGGAGCGAGCGGCCCGTGGCCCGAACCAAACTGGCCATCGAGCTCCTTGAGCGCTCCCTCGAGCCGGTCTTTGTCGGTCCCGAACTTCGGGATGGAATCGTCCTTCGGTTCGTTCTTGGGCGCCGCGGGCGAGCTCAGCTCGGCGACGGCGATCCGCCCGACCCGATCCAGCGCGATGGACGCCTTCCCGGCGCGCTGCTCGTGAACCATGGAGGTCACCACGATCCCGACCACGACCGTGATCAGCGCGCTGATGCCGATCACCAGGACGCGGCGGTTCGCGGCCACGAATCGGCCGACGCGCTCCCCAGCAATCTGCCAGAACCCGACGAACTGGTCAGGCTGCTTGAGGGCCTTCTTGGTGAGCTTCTTGGCGACCACGGACCCCGCCCGACTTAACAGACAGCTCTCCCTTGGTCAACATCGGGTCACCGGGAAGAGTGCGGGGCCCCGGACTTCTTGTATATTCGCGGCGGCGTGCGAACCGCGACCGTTCTGCTGGCGCTCGTGGTATCGATTGCGGCGGGGGGCGTCGCGCGGGCCGCCGGCGAACGCGAATGGCAGGTCGCCCTGCGGGGCGGCATCGGCACCATCAGCGTCGACGACCGGAAGCCCTGGGGAATCGCGGCCGGCGTGGACATCGAGTACGGGCTGACGGACGCCTGGGCGCTGCGCGCCTCGTTCGAGGGATCCGAGCACGACGTCACGAAAAGCAGCGACATGGACATGCGGCCGGCGGGAACGATCTGGACGAACGCGGCGCTGCTCGGCATGACCTACACGTTCGACGTGCTTCGCCTGGTTCCGTACGCGGAGCTGCAGGCGGGCATCGTCCAGCTCCGCGGGGCGGTCACGACGCCGCAGACGCTGCTGGGAATGGAGCTGGGCGTCGGCGCCGATTACTTCGTTTCGCGCCGCTTCCTGGCCGGGGCGGCCTTCCACTACCTGTTCGAACCGGCCGACCTGCTTTCGGACCCGCTGAACCTGGGCACGAACCCGTTCTCGTTCAGCGCGACCGGTCGCGTCTCCTGGGTTTTCTGATCGCGTCCGCGACCGCGGTCGCCGCCTGGCCGCCGCGCTTCTTCTGGGCGTGCGCGCGGAACACCAGCCGGACGGGCGTGCCGTCGAAGCCGTAACTCTTGCGAATCTGGTTCACCAGGAAGCGGCGGTAGGCGTGCCCGATGTCCGCCGCGTGATTGGTGCTGATGAACACCGTCGGCGGCCGCACGCTGGCCTGGGTGGCGAAGTAGAGGCGGACATGGCGGCCGCCCGCGCCGGCCGGCGGCGGCTGCCGGGCGACGACGTCGGCGAGCAGCTTGTTCAGCGCGCCGGTCGACACGCGCTTCGATGCCTCGCCGAAGACGCGTGCCGCCTCGGTGACGATGCCGGTCACCCCGGCGCGGGTCACCGCCGAGGTCACCAGCACGGGCGCGTAGGGGATGAACGCCAGCGCCTCGCGGGTCGCCTCGATCTTCGCGTCCATGTCGCGACGACCCACCAGGTCCTTCTTGTTGAGCACGACCAGCGCGGCGCGCCCGGAGGTTTCGATCTCGCCCGCGAGCCGCGCGTCCTCGGCCGTGGCGGCCTCGCGCGCGTCGACCACCAGGACGGCGACGTCGCAGCGGTCGATCTGATCGCGCGCCATCGCCGCAGAGACGTGCTCGACGCGCGTGTCGATCGACCGGCGGCGGCGCATGCCCGCCGTGTCCACCAGCAGGTACTCGCGCCCGCCGAACGAGAAAGCCGTGTCGATCGGATCGCGGGTGGTGCCGGGCTGGTCGTGGACCAGCACTCGTTCCTCGCCCAGCAGGCAATTGACAAGCGACGACTTGCCGACGTTCGGCTTGCCCACGAACGCGATGCGGATCGGGCGGTCGTCGTCGTCTCGGCGGGGCGGCGGGGCGGCGCGGGTGGCCGCCGTTGCCGCCACCTCGGGCAGCCGCGCCACCAGCGCATCCAGGAACTGGCTGACGCCGCGGCCGTGACTGGCCGACACCGGGAAGACGTCGGGGAAGCCGAGCGAGAATGCCTCGCTGGAGGAAGCTCCCCCTTCGTTGTCGGCCTTGTTCGCGGCGACCAGAACCGGCTTTCCCGACCTGTGCAGCAGCTTGGCGACTTCGCTGTCGACCGCGGTCACGCCCTCGCGCGCGTCGACGACGAACGCCACGACGTCGGCCTCGTCCAGCGCGCGCAGCGTCTGCTGGCGCATGGCGGCCAGGATGCCCGTCGCGAGCGGATCGAGGCCGCCCGTGTCGACGACGCGGAAGCGCGCCGGGCCCCACTCGCAGACGCCGTAACGGCGATCGCGCGTGATGCCGGGCTCGTCCTCGACCAGCGCGGGCTGCCCGCCCACCAGGCGGTTGAACAGCGACGACTTGCCGACGTTCGGGCGGCCCAGCAGCGCGACCAGAGGCAACTGCGCGTCCTCGGCGCGCGCGCTCATGTTGCCGCGTACCCGTAGCGGGCCAGCGCGTCCGCGGAGGTGGTCCAGTCGGGATGAACCTTGATGTGAAGCTTGAGGTGCGCCGGGCGTTGAAGAAGGTCGCTGATGGCGCCGCGCGCGCGGGTCCCGAGCTCGCGGATCGTCGATCCCTTGTGGCCCAGGATGATCGCGCGCTGGCCCTCGCGCTCGACGACGATCGTCGCCGAGATGACGACGTCACCCTTGTCGGCGCGTTCCTCCCACTCCTCGATCACGACCGCGACGGCGTACGGGATCTCCTGGCGCAGCTCGAGAAACAGCTGCTCGCGGATCAGCTCCCCCGCCAGGAACCGCTCGCTGCGGTCGGTGAGCATCTCCGGCCCGTAGAGCGGCGGCCCGGCCGGCAGCAGCCCCCACAACTCGCCGATCAACCGATCGATGTTGGTTCCCTTCGTCGCCGACACCGGGACGATGGCGCGCACGGATTCGTTCTGGCCCCAGCGTTCGAGCAGCGGCAGCAGCAGCGACTTCGCCTTGAGCGTGTCGACCTTGTTGACCGCCAGCGCGACGGGACGGCGCGCCTCGACCAGCTCGTGCAGGATCGCCTGCTCGGGACCGCTCGCCCCGCCCCTGCCGGAGCCGACGTTCGACGCGACGTCCACGTCGATGACCAGCAAGGCCGCGTCGACGTCGGGAATGACGCCCATCGCCTCGTCCACCATGAAACGGTTGAGGCCCTTCTTCGCGCCGTGAACGCCGGGCGTGTCGACGAAGACAATCTGGCCCCGGTCCGCGTTGTAGACGCCCGTGATCCGGTTGCGGGTCGTCTGCGGCTTCGGCGTGACGATCGCTAACTTCTCCCCGACGATGCGGTTGAGCAGCGTGGATTTCCCGACGTTGGGTCGGCCGAGAATGGCGATTGTGCCGGCGACGGGCTCCATGGCTGCGTGTATATAGCCCAGGTCGCCGATCCTGAGGACTATTGCAGCGGCCGCTCTGCGTTCAGTAGGCGCAGCCGCTCGTGTCGAAGGCACACCCCGTCGTGCATGCGAGCTCGCCGGAGTTGTATCCGAGCGACTTGCACGTCTGGCCACCGAGGTCGCTACCGTCGCAAGGCTCGGTCCGCGTCACGAACGGGCAGAAACCAAGACCCGAGGGGGCCATACAGTCGTTGCGAACACCGTCCCCGCAGTTCGGCAGGAGAAAGCACGACTGCGGGCCGACAGGAAGGCAGGTCTCGGTGACGCTGCCACCAGTGCCCGGCGGGCCTCCCGTGCCGCCGCCGCGTCCGCCCGCCCCGGCCATGCCGCCAGCGCCCGCACCACCCCGTCCCGACATGCCGCCGGCGCCTGCGCCGCCGACAGTGCCGGCCGCTCCCGCGCCGCCCGCGTGTCCCCCGTTGGATGCACCGCCAGCACCGCCGTTCGTTTCTCCTCCCACACCAGCCGTGGCGGCGCCGTCACCGCCAAGCGACCCGTCGGTGGGGGCAGTTCCGGGAAGCGCGCTCGAGCCGCACCCCGCGAAAAGGACGACAAGGAGGAACCGTCCAATTGACCAGCGCAGAATCGCCGACGGCGCGCGCACCTGCTGCGCATCCATTGGGTCCATCATACCGCCAGCCCGACCATGATGTGTGCGTCCGAAGGGGCTCCCATATGTCGTAGTATCCGGAGCGCATGCGTTTCCTGCTCACGGCCGCCGTCGCCGCCGCGTCGTGGACGGCCACCGCCGTCGCCGCCCCCGCCCCGCTGACGGTCGCCCCCGCCGCGGACGGCGGCCTCGACATCAAGGACCCGAAGGCGATCGTCGCGCACGTCGCGCTCAAGACCGCGGCCCTGCGCCGAGGGCAGCCGCGCCTGCGCCAGGTCGCCGTCGACGGGCACCGCGTGGCCGAGCTGCGGGTTCCAATCCGCGGTACGCCGGCCGAGGAGGTCTGGGTCGGCGACATCGCCGCGAAGGCGCGGGTGATCTGGTCCGGCATCGCGGGACCGCGCGACGTCGACGGTGAGACCGCCCTCGGCGTCGACGTCGATGAAGATCGCGTGCTCGAGTTCCAGACGTCGTCGATCGTCACGCGCTGCGACGGGCCGACGCGCCTGTTCCCCCGCGTCTACGACTTCGACGCCGGCAAGTTCCGCCCGGTGATGTCGCCGCTGCCGGAGCCGGGGATCGAGAAGCTGGTCGCCCGGCGCGGCGATCCGGCGATGCCGACGGGACGGCCGCTGGGCGGCTTCCACTGGATCGCGGCGTCCAGCACGCGCGCCTCGGGCGGCGACGCGCGGGCGCTGGGCTCACCCGTCGAGCTGAACGACGCGGACGTCGGCACCGCCTGGGCCGAGGGCATGGGCGGCGACGGGCGCGGCGAGTTCGTCACCGCGCGCTCGACCGCCGGCGGCTACGCGGTGCGCGGCCTGCGCGTGTTCCCCGGCGACGGCGCGAGCCTGGACGCGTTTCGCGCCAAGAACCGCCTGCGCCGCTTCCAGATCGCGTTCGGCCCGGCGCGCGAGCAGCGCTTCGACGTCGAGATCCCCGTCGATCCGGCGGCAGACGCGGCGCACTGGCGCGATCCGTTCTGGGTGCCGCTGCCGAAGCCGATGCCCGCGTCTTGCGTGACCGTCATCGTGACGGAGGTGGCGCTGGGCAAGGATGCGGCGCCGCCCAAGAGCTTCGGCGCGGCGGCCATCGGCGATCTGGCGGTGTTCACGGACATCGACAGCCCGCAGGGGGCCGAGCGGCTGGTCGCCGATCTCGCGGCGGCGCCCGACTGCGGCGCGCGCCTGCCGCTGCTGGTGGGCATGGGCCAGGCGGCGGTGCTGCCCACCGCGCAGGCGGTGCTGGGCGCCAAGGGATATGCCCGCGAATGTCTCGTCGAGGGCCTGACCACGCTCGAGCCGGCGCCGAAGAGCCCCGTCGTTCTGGAGGCGCTGGCCGCCGCGGTCGCTGGCGCGTCCGACAAGGAGGAACGCCTGGTCACGGCCGCGCTGTCGCGCGCATCGGCCGCGCCGGTGTCGCCGCTGGCCGCCCTGCTGACCTCCGAGAAGGCGCCCGTGGACGACCGCGTCCGCGCCGCCCGCGTGCTCGGCCTGCTGGACGACGCGCGCGCCGCGGAGGTGCTCGTGGATGCGGTCGGGCACGGACCCGCGCCGGTTCGCGCAGCCGTCGTGAGCGCGATCGGCCAGGCGCCCAAGCTGCGCGGCCAGGCGGTGCTGGCGGCGCTGGCGGCCGGTCCGCGCGACGGCGGTCCCCGCGAGGCCGATCTGCTGCGCGCGCTGCCGGCGATCGTCACGCGCGATCCGGCGCTGCGCACCGACGTGGTCGGGTCGCTGCGCGCGGCGCTGGCTCCCGAGCGCAGCTTCGAGGTACGCGGGCGGGCGGTCATGGCGCTGGGGTCGCTCGGAGGCTCGGGAGACGCGGCGGCGCTCGCCGAGATCCGCGAGAAAGGCGACGAGCCGGTGCTGCGCTACCTCGCGACGCGCGAGCTGGCCGGCCTGAAGCCCGCGGCCGGCGTGGACCCGCGCCCTGCCCTGCGCGGCGCGCTCACCGACGCGGATCCGCGCGTGCGCGAGACGGCGGCGGTGGCGCTGGGCAAGCACGGCGACACCACATCCGCCCCCGCCCTGATCGCAGGCGCCAAGCAGGAGCCGTGGCCGTTCGTCCGGCGCGCCGAGCTGGAAGCGCTGGGTGAGCTGTGCGCCCCTGGCGGCGCCGAGCTGATGCTGCGCGCTCTCGGAAAGGACGTCGACGAGGTGCGGCGGGCCGCGCTGATCGGCCTGGTCCACTGCAAGGACAGGCGGACGCGGACCGTGCTGCTGAAGAAGCTCGCGCAGCAGACGGAGTCGGCCACCGTGCGCGAGCTGGCCGCGGCGCTGATCGGCGAAACGGGCGATCACGGCGCCGCGCCGGAGCTGGCGACGGTGCTGCGCGGGCTGGTCAACGAGGCGGAGGCGGACCTGGCCCTGGAGGGCGTCGCGGCGACCGCGCTGCGCGCCCTGGGTCGCCTCGGGGGCCCGGACGCGGTCGGCGCGGCCGTCACGATGGCCGGCGACAAGCGTCATCCCTACCGGTCGACGGCGGTCGAGGCGCTGGGCGCAATGTGCGATCCGGTCGCGGGCCGGGCGACGCTGCGCGCGATCGCGACCGGCACCGAGCCAGGCCTGGCCGCCGCCGCCCAGAACGCCGAGAAGCACTGCGGCTGGCGGTAGTAGGCTTTACCCGTAGAGCGAGCGGAGAACTAGCTCAAACCGGCGAGGGCGGCTTTGAGATCGACGTTGGTGGGTTCGATCTCGAGGCCGCGCTCGAACATGTTGCGGGCCTTCGGGATCTCGTTGGCGAGGACGTGCATGCGGCCGAGCATCAGGTAGACCTCCGCCTTCGACACGCCGGCGGTCTTCTCGTCGAAGTTCTGCAGCAGCAGCGACCGGTAGTACTTCCGCGCGCCCTCCAGGTCGCCGCCGCGGAACGCGAGGCGCCCCAGCGCCGCGACCGTCGCCGGGTGGCTCGGATCCAGCTTGTAGGCCGCGCCGAAGCTCTCCGCCGCGCCCTTCAAATCGCCGCGCGCCTCGGACAGCGTGCCGAGCCGCGTGTGCCAGCGCGCCGCGTCCTTGCCACGGCGGGCCTTCGTCAGCTCGGCGACCAGGTCCCTCATCATGCGGGCCGCGTCGTCGATGCGCCCCGCCCCAATCAGCGCCTCGGCAAGCTGCTCGCGCCCCGGGATCTCCTTCGGGTCCAGCGCGACCAGCCGTTCCAGGTGTGGCAGCGCCGCCGCCGGATGGCCCAGCGGCCCCGCGTACAGCCCCGCCACCTCGCGCAGCAGCCGCTTGCGCTCGTCGTCGTCGCTCGCGACCTCCAGGCCCAGCTCCAGCAGCTGCACCAGCCGCTCGTCGTCCTTCGCCTCGCGCGCCAGCTTCTCCAGCGCCGCCAGCGTCGGCCGGTGGGTCGGGTCGGCGTCCAGCGCGCGCAGCAGCGCCCGCTCGACCTCCGTCGTGTCGGCTTCCTTCCGGATCAG
>Ga0070687_100000435_pt1 | contig 14150 bp, 10 predicted proteins | sample KBSS33LmetaG_FD_64678 | JGI IMG/M metagenome (GOLD analysis project Ga0070687, IMG submission 64678) | Switchgrass rhizosphere microbial communities from Kellogg Biological Station, Michigan, USA - KBS S3-3L metaG | ecosystem: Host-associated > Plants > Roots > Rhizosphere ... | reverse complement strand
GGGGAGCATAAACAACCACGGTCGCTTTGGTTGGTTCCACCGATGTCGCCGACTGAGCTGTTACGGTCACATCAGCGTACTCTTTCTCGACGCGTCGCTCGCCGATGTCAACGTCTACGCTGACTGTGGGCTCAAGTACGTCGACTTTGGGATCTGAGATGTCAATCGCTGCGTTGTTAACCGTAAATGACTCTTTGCGTCCCGCGACGGAGATAGTTTCCGTAGGTGCTTTGGGCAGCGCGTTAATGTGACTGCTTGGACCATGTACGTTGACTGTGTTCTTTCCCAGGCGAACACCGTAAACTTCAAAACCTTCTGCCGGTGTCCCTTCAACCTTGGCTTCGATATCCAACTGCCGATCGATCAGCGGCTCTAGCCGGATTGAAATCGTGCTAGGTTGAAATGCATCGACAGCGACACCCTGTGGTAAGTCGAGCCGCGCCCGTTCTACCAATCTCAGGATGCGCTCTCCGGCTCGTTGATCACTGATGTCAACTGTCGCCATGAGGAAGGTCTTGTTCAATTCATCGAGCTTATATTTACTCCCCGTAAGCAGAACATCGACGCTTTTCGGAGGGTCATTACTTATCTCCAACGCTTCGGGCCTGATAAATTTCAATTGCACCGTGGCGTGAACATTGACGGGCGTGTTTTGACCCGTCACCACAAACCAAAGAACCAGGGTAATCGCGAGTGACAATAATTTCAGGTTCCAGTCCTCGACAAACAGGCGACGAACAATCCGATTCAGATTGCTCGGCGCGCGTGGAGTGTCCTCGCCTACTTCGTCGATGTCCTGAAACGGCATAGATTACCTCTCGTAAACCGGGGCTATTTCCTCTTCATCCGTTTCGGTGTCAGTGACCTTGACACTGTCTTTTTCTTTTCGTCGACCCACACCCAGTGCCTCAAAGATCAAAGCGCGTAACTTCGTTGCGTCAACACCGCGCTTAATCTCGCCGTCCTGCACAAAAGAAATCAGGCCGGTCTCCTCCGAAACCACCACCGCAACTGCGTCGGTATCTTCGGTGACGCCGATTGCGGCGCGATGACGCGTACCCAGCTCTTTTGAGAGCCTTGGATTCAAAGTCAGGGGCAGGAAGCACGACGCAGCGGCAATGCGATGCCGGCGAATCACAACCGCGCCGTCATGAAGAGGCGTCGCAGGATTGAAGATGCTGACAAGCAGGTCGTAACTGAGTTCCGCATCCATCTGCACCCCGCCATCTGTAACGTTCTTAAGGCCGACATTTCTTTCAATAACGATCAGGGCGCCGGTCTTCGTCGATGCTAACGTTGACGCTGCCAGGACGACTTCATCGTACACGCCTTCGCCGAACTGGCCGCGATGCGCACGCGTGAATGGCATACGGAACCTGTTGCCGAACGAAATCAGACCCTGCCTAATTTCAGACTGAAACAGGACGATGATCGCGATACCGATATAGAGCAGCCCATTGCGTAGAACGAATTCGAGTGTCGCAAGATCCTGTTGTACGGAGAGCCAGTAGAGAAAAACTATAGCGGCGATACCGGCGGCCATTGGTGCGGCGCGAGTGCCGCGGAGGAGCTTCAAAACTGCATACACGAGCAAAAAGACAAGGACAATGTCCGCGAGATTGCGCGGCTCAATGGCCCGTCTTAAATACTCCGCGTATGGCAGTAGCAGTAACATCTAGTATTCGTATGTTTGTGGATTTCCGACTTGCGATTCAGTGAGTGCAATTTGTTTTCTCCAAAGCGCAAGCTAGATCTCCTGAGCTTATCCGACTTGTTCCGCGGCCGGTGCGCGGTTGGGGTCGCGCTTGTCGCGCGCCACTTCCAGAAAAATTTTTTCGACCTTTGGTTCGGCCTGTTTGATCAAAGCTTCAACCTCTTCAATCGTACCCACGATCTGATCTGTTAGTAAATCATCGCGCATCTCGACATGGGCGTTGATTAGGATCTCTTTCGGCGCGAGGTGCATCGTCAGCAACTCTACGACCTTTTCAACGTTGGGATGACTTTCAATCGCTTTTCTAATTGCCCGAACCGTCTGTCTGTTCGCCGCTTCACCCAGTAATAATCCGCGCGATGTGCGCGCCAAAGCAAAAGCGACGATGGCAAGAACCACTCCGATGGTTATTGACGCGACGCCGTCCCAGTAAGCTCCCGCGGCTCCGCCGACTTGGTAGTCTGTTAAGACTATTCCCGTCGCGGCAATGATGATTCCTAACAAAGCCGCCGAGTCTTCAAAGAGCACTGTCTTTGCTGTCGGGTCTTTCGAGAGCTTCAGGTACTCGAAAAAACTAAGCCCTTCGTGATGAGCTTCCTGAACCTCCTGATAAATCGCCAATCCGATCGAACAACTCTCCAGGACAAAGGAACCTGCCAGAACAGCGTAAGCCCAAATCAAATTCGTCGGCGGGTGGGGGTGCGCCAACTTGATGATTCCCTCGTAGATGGCATAGGTTGCACCGACACCGAAAATGAATATAGCGGCTATGAAAGACCAGAAAAATCGCTCTTTGCCGTGGCCAAAAGGGTGCTTTCTCGAAGCTGGCCTTTTGTAGAACCTAAGTCCTAGAAGTAAAAAGATCTGATTGGTGGTATCGGCCACCGAGTGGAACGCCTCGGCCATCATCCCTGATGAGCCGGTGATAAAGGCGGCCATCAGTTTCATAATAGTAATCAACGCGTTGGCAAAGAGCGCGCCCAACACCGCCAACATACAGAAAGTCCCTCAGGTCTGGAATGATAGCTCCGCTCGGATTATCGCGGAAAAGAGGAGGAGTGGCAATAACTACGCTGATGAAAGGACAATCAGCTCGACTGAGGTCTGATTTGCGTAAGGTGGCGTCCCACCTCGGCGATTATGAACGGCTTGACACCCTCGCGCCCCGTTAATCTCAAATAGATGGAGTTGGTCTGTCGTTCAATTCTCAAATCGAAATCAAAGAAGGGGCAGCAGAGCCGTTCGAGCGTGACAAAGTCGGTCGCAAGTTCCCACGCGTTTGACTCATCACGAAGACGAAATGCGTAGCCATTCGGTAGTTCTGCCATTTCCCGAACGCTACCAAAGAGGGCTTCTATTGTAGCTAAATGCTTCGGCCGATCTGCAGCATCGATTGAGCTCATGTCGCACGCGAAAGCTGGGTCACTTGACGTCATGATCGAGCCGCCTTGGACCGTTTCTTTCGTTTGAAGGTCCCGTTCTGAAGGAATCCCACGAGTTCACCGTTCTTACCAACCACCGCAAGCGACCCAATGCCGTTGCGACTCATCAAGTCTTTCGCAAAGTCGATAGTCGTATTTGGCTCGACAAAAAAGCGCGGTGCAATCGGACGCATGACATCTCTTGCACGTGTTGAATGCCACTTCTCACGAGGCAACGATTTCACATCTTCAAGTGAAAGCATGCCGTGAAGACGTTGCTGAAGCGCAACCGGAAACGCTGTCTGTCGATGGATAGGAAGAATCGTGTCAATCAATTGGCTGATGAGCGTGTCAGGCTCAATTGAAAATGGCGCCGACATCGCTTCACTAACTACGTGCCGCATTCGTTGTCGTGAATGTTTGACGACACTGTAGGCCGCGTCGAACAAAAACAAACCTACCAACACTGACCACAAACCCATGAAGTAGGAATGGAAGTTTGGAGCGATAGTCATGTACACGCCAAAGATGATGAGAATCGCAGCTATCAACATTCCACAAATGCCTGCCATTCGCGTCGCTTCCTTGATGTCTCCTGTTTTGCGCCACAACAGTGCCCGCAAAACTCTTCCGCCATCTAACGGATAACCCGGAAACAAATTGAAGACAGCGAGCAGCAAATTGCCAAGACTGATCAGTCCCAGCACACCGGCGATGACGCGATAATCAGCCAGGCGAGCAACGTACATCACCAGAAATCCAACAACTGCAAATACGAAACTCGCCGCTGGTCCAGCGACAGCAATTCGAAACTCCGCTCCCGGACTATTCGGTTCATTCCGCAGTCGGGCTAAGCCACCAAACGGGTGCAGCACAATCTCGTCGATCTCGATCCCCTCGGCGCGCGCCATCAGCGCATGCGACAGTTCATGGCCCAGCACAGATAAAAACAACCCGACGGTCGTCACAATTCCGAGTGCCCAGGCAGCCGCTACTCCGATAGGGAGAAGCTGACCTTGCATAACCCAGAGCCCGCCGTGTGAAAGATTCACTGCGATCAACCAAACGCTGAGGAAGAAAACGATGAACCAGCGGAAATCAATTCTGACAGGAATAGTGTGGATGCGTGCAACAGTGATTGTGCGTCTGGAAAAGCCGAGGACGTTCATGGGGTAACGCTATGCTTCGAAAGCGGCCGCGTCCTGATCGATCAGTGGATGCGGCTCAGTGCGTGCGACGCGACGTAGTAACAAGGGTTCGTCGAACAGTTGGGATAGGCCGCGGACACTTGCATACCGCGGCTCATCAGCAACGCGCACGGCAAGATTCAATTCGTTTTGTAGGTATTCCGGCAGGCCCTCGAGTAACGCACCGCCGCCGGTGAGAATCACACCTCGATTGTAGACATCGCCCGCCACTTCCGGTGCGAGTTCGGTTAACATCGTGCGAACCTCATCGGCGATTCGCCGCGTAATCGGTTGCGTCACTCCATAGATCTCTCCGGCCGTTATGTCGACTGCCCCCGGACTCCCAGTTTGCACGTCTCGGCCGCGCACCTCGAGCTTTCTATCTGGATCGTCTGGTTCTATAGCCGAACTCAGTTCCAATTTAATTCTCTCGGCCGAGGGAATACCGATGGTTAGACCGTGATGCCGCCGCAAACGATCCATGATCGCTGTATCAATATCCGAACTCCCGACACGTTCGCCTCGTGAAGCGACAATTGAACCTCTGACTATCACCGCAACGTTCATGCTCCCGCCACCGATATCAACTACAGCAGCCGCGTGTTCGTCATCTATGGGAACACCGGCACCGATCGCGGCGGCCTGCCCTTCTTCGATCATATAGACCCGACTGATACGCGCCTTTTCGGCGGCAGCCAAAAGGGCGCGCTGCTCGACCTGGGTCATTTCCGAAAGAACACTCATGATCGCCCGCCGGCTGACGTGCGATATGCCACTCCGCGCCTCCTGCACGAAGTGTTCGAGCATCGCTCTTGTAAGTTCGAAGTCGGCAACGACTCCGTCGACTAAAGGTGCAATCACCGAGACGTCACGCGCCTCACGTCCTTGCATTTTCCTCGCTTCGTTGCCGACTGCGATCACTTCGCCATTGATCTTATTGACTGCAACAACAGATGGCTGGTCGACTACGATGCCTCTACGACGGACGGCGATAATCGTATTTGCTGAACCCATGTCGATCGCCAACGATTCCGACACGAGGTTCCTGAGTGCGTTGAGGCCGATGAATGACCCTGTTTTCCCTATGAATGACATAAAAACAAAATAGGACCCACAAGCCCTATAGGCTGATAGGACCTATTAGACTCCTATTACTATCAAAATGCTCCGCTTGCCTTCTGCCAATCCACTTCCCAAATAGCGATCGGTTGTTCGCGATTTTTTACTGTGATTGGATCACGTGGTTGCAGCTTATAGCGACTCCGCGCTGCTTTGGCGGTCGCATCACTCATTAGAATCTCACCGCCTCGCGCATTAGATTCCAAGCGCGAACTGGTGTTGACTGCATCTCCAATCGCCGTGTATTCGGATCGTCGTTCGGATCCGATGTAACCGACTACCACTTCACCGGTATGCAAGCCCATGCCGACGCCAATCTCCGGCAACCCTTCTTCTTGCAATTCAATGTTGATGCCAAGCACGCGACGCTGCATAGCCACAGCAGCATTCAAGGCATTGTTCGCATCATCTGGCGTGGCTGTCGGCGCACCAAACAGAGCCATCAATCCATCACCGAGGTATTTATCGAGCGTTCCACCATGCGCAAAGATGATGTCAGTCATTGCAGAGAAATAGCGATTCAACAAACTGACAATTCGTTCCGGAGGCGCATGCTCGGAGATTCGAGTAAAGCCGCGTATGTCTGCGAAAAGAATCGTAATTGTTTGGCTGACGCCACCGAGCTTGAACGACTCCGGATTCTCCAGCATCTGCTTAACAACATACTCCGGAAGGAACCGGCTGTAGTTCGCACGCGCAACTTCTTCGCGAGCCAGTCGTTCGTGCGCGCGGGCGTTTTCAACTGCAATAGCAGTTTGCGCCGCGACTGCGCTGATCAGTTCAAGATCATCAGGCTTGAAAGAGCTGAATGGGTCGAGACGGTCGGCGTACAAAGCGCCGTGGACGCGCGTCTCAGCGACTAAAGGCGCACAAATCGTTGAACGAACGCCCTGCGACACAATCGAATCAACGCCAGCAAATTGCTCGTCTGAAGCAGCGTCTTGCGATAGAAGCGCGACACGCTCCTTCATAACTTTCCGCGTGATCGTGCGGCCGATTGAAAGTCGTCTGGCATGAGCGTCGAGTCTGTTGTCGCGCGCGCGCATGGCAATCGGAGTCAGTTTGGGTTCATCCGTGTTTGAACCCGACTCAGCCAATAAGGCCACAACTCGATCCGCTGGTGTAGACCTGAAGATGACATCAGTTGCTTTGTCGAAAATCGCGTTGAGGTCGAACACGGAACCGAGCGTCTTACTCATCTCGTAAAGCGCCGTGAGAATGTTCGCTTTCCGCTGCAACGTATCGAGCATCTTGTCGCGCTGCGGCGTTTGAACCGGCGTCGGAGCTGTTTCTTCTGCTTTCGCACGGAATACCGTGTTCATGACATCGTTCGCAGATATCAGCAGTTGCGTATGGCCCAGCGGTCGATCGTCATACTTAACGTCACTCGTACGCTCTTCAACGGGTTGTTCGAACTTCAGCGTGCTGGCACCGATTGTTATCCGATCACCGTTTATTAGCTTGTGCTCGTACTCGCTGGCGCCATTGATGAAAACCTTGTTGGCGCTACGTCGAAGTTGGCCGTTGATAACTGCGCCATCGATGATCGTGAATGATCCATCGTCAGTGGTCTTTACATGTGCGTGATAGCGTGAGGCGCGTGGATCATCGAGCACTACGGTGTTATCAGGAGCACGACCGATCGTACAAATGGAGTCCGGCGTAAACGTGAACCGCCATTGCCGGCCGCTCGCATCAGTGATTTTCAAGTGCGCCATGGGAAATCGATCCTAACATAACTGGACAGAATTTCAGGATTACAAGATTGTAGTCGGTAGCGTTTCTGATTGTCGTTTTCACAATTTGGAACGGCGACAAATCCAGGGCGTTCAGATAACATCACGCGCAACCCGCAGCCTGGAGGCATCGCCACATGGACCTCGCACCTCGACTTAGAGTGTTTGTCGCGGGCGGTGTTTGCCTGTTCGTGACGCAAATTCTGTTTGCGCAAACAACCACGAAACGCCTACCCGCAACCGTCTCCGGGACAGTAACAATCAAAGGAAAGCCTACGCCAGGCATCACCGTTGGCCTACGACGAACCGGCAACGGCACGCCCAACAATGAGATCGTCGCGCGCGGAGTAACTGATCAAGACGGCCGTTACCGCATCACGAACGTTGCCGAGGGAACTTACGAGACCATACCTGCCGCGTGGTCATACATCCTCGCAGACGTTCAAGGCTCTCCCAGAAGCAAAACAATCATGGTCAACGAAGGTGAGAATGTTGAAGGGATAGATTTCGCGCTGGTTCGCGGCGGGGTGATCACCGGGCGTGTCACAGATGCCGATGCTCGGCCCGTGATTCAACAACAGGTCTACATCTATCGAGCTGATGCTTGGGATTCGAAAGGACCGAATCAGCAGCCACAAATCTTTGCGATGGGTGGTGGGATGACCGACGACCGGGGAATTTATCGCGCGTTCGGCTTAATTCCTGGACGATACAAAGTTGCCGTCGGACGTGGCGACGATACTTTCAATCCGGCACAAGCGCCAGGTCGAGCCACTTACAAGCGCGTCTTTCATCCTGACACGAGCGATCCGGCGCGAGCGACGGTGATCGAAGTGACGCCGGGAAGCGAAGCTACTGGTGTAGACATAACGCTTGAAAAACCAGTCGAGACTTATTCAATCAGCGGACGGGTTGTGGATGGAGAAAAAGGTGAGCCTGTACCTCTCGCGCGCTTAGGATTGGAAAGAATCGGAGAGCGCGTTCAGACGTTTTCAACTTTTGGAACAGCCAACGCGCAGGGTGAGTTCACATTCGATGGTGTCGCGCCGGGTAAATACGCGTTTTCGCTCATTAATGTTGGCGGTAATGAACGCGTCGTTGAAGCGCCTCCCGTCGAAGTCATCGAGGGAAACATTTCAGGCGTCGTCTTGCGACTAACGAGAGGCGCAACTATTTCAGGAGTCATAGCTCTTGAAAACGAAAGTCCGCAGGCAATTGCCAAGCTTCGAAAAATTGAGATTCGCGGTTACGTGATGCCGCCAAGTGGGACTGGCGGACGTTCGAGCCTTGCGCTGATTTCAGGTGACGGAACGTTTCAAATGAGCGGCTTGCCGCCTGGAATGATCGCGTTTTACTTCACCGGCGGCAGCAATGCGACAGGTGTAATCAACAACTTCAAAATCGTCCGCATTGAACGTGATGGTCTGCCTCAACAGGCAAACCGGTTCGAGATCAAGGACGGCGAACAAGTAACAGGAGTGCGAGTGGTTGTGAATTATGGAGACGCCACTGTTCGTGGCTCAATTAAGGTGGAAAACGGAAAGTTACCGGCCGGCTCCCGCTTCACAGTGCGACTTGGGCGAATCGGTGACACAGCAACCACGATGCCCGTTAGCGTTGGCCAAGTAGACGCGCGAGGAAACTTCGTTATTGAAGGTGTTGAGGCAGGAACCTACGAGGTAATTGCCACGCTACTAACTCCTGACAGGACAAATCAACGAACAGTGAAACAGCAGGTGAGTGTCGCTGCGGGCGCAGCTACTGAAGTGTCGATCGTATTTAATGTGTCCGATCCAAAACAGCCGTGACCACCATTCGACCAACGCATCTAAAACAAATTGTTTTGTGTCTGCCACTTTTGCTGATCGGCGTAATCGCCAATGCGCAGCAGTCGGGGTCTGCGGAACAAACAACTGGATCGTCGAGAGGGAACATCACTGGAACTGTAACAGGCGACAGAGGCCAACCACTGGTGGGCGCGAATGTTATCGTTAGACGACTCAATGTGATTGGCGGCACCGGTCGTCAAGTCACAACAAACAACGAAGGTAATTTCGCCGCAACAAATCTCGAACAAGGTTTGTACTCGATATTCGTGACTGCGGCAGCATACGTATCGCCACCAAGGGATCGTGATACTCCGGCACCTGTCTACAGGCCCGGTGACTCGGTCAAGTTTGAATTGATCCGCGGCGGTGTGATTACGGGCACGGTAACCAATGCCGAGAACGAACCGGTAGTTTCGATTCGAGTTAGTGCATTGATGATCCGTGACGCCAGTGGCAACGCATCGAAAGGCTTACTACAGGCACTGGGCATTGCATCAACAGACGATCGGGGTGTCTATCGAATGTACGGTCTAGTACCGGGTACTTACATCGTACAGGTTGGTGGTCCTGGTCTCGGTGGGAGTGGAACCAGCATGCCATATGATTTGGATGGACCAACGTACGCTCCGTCGTCAACCAGAGACGACGCTATGGAGATAACGGTCGCGTCAGGTCAGGAGAGCACGATTGATGTTCGATACCGCGCGGAACCCGGTCACGTTGTAAGTGGTAGCGTGAAGAATCTCGGCGAGACACCTTCAAATGTGTCGTTGGTCCCTGCGAATGGTGGTTGGATGACGTCAACCAACACATTCCAACGTCCGGGAGATCGTGGGTTTGCATTTTATGGAGTGGCAGACGGCGTTTACGATGTCCTGGCACAGCAAAGCACTAACGTTCCCGGTGGACCACCGGAAATCTCTTTTTCCGACGGACGAAGAATTACGGTCAAAGGCGCCGACGTCTCCGGAATCGAACTTGTGACTAAACCACTCGGGTCGATCACTGGCGTACTAGCGCTGCAACCTTCAACGGCGACAGAGTGTGCGGGAAAGCGACGGCCTGTGCTCTCTGAGATTATGCTCACGGCACAACGGAATAGCCTTCCTGAAGAGACAGTCCCACTTCCGCTCAGGCGTACCGCGGCGTTTGCTGCGCCAGATAAAGATGGGGCTATCACATTTAGGAATCTTGTGGGTGGACAGTATGCAATCATCCCTCGATTCTTCGCGCGCTACTGGTATCTCCAATCAATTACGCACACGACCGTTGGAGCGGCTTCAGCAAAAACGGCTCTCTCTAATCAGAAGATTGACGTCGCAAAGAATTGGATTAATGTGAAATCAGGTGATCGCGTAACAGGACTAACAGTCACCCTGGCTGAAGGAGCAGGATCAGTTCGCGGAAGTTTGGTACTGAGGGAGAATAGTAAACCTGCCGCGAACATCAATGTGATTTTCGTTCCAGCTGAACGTGAAAAGGCTGACGATGTATTGCGCTACTTCGCATTTGAAGTCGGGCCGGATCAAACGTTCAATGCCGACAACTTGCCGCCGGGCCGTTACTGGATTACCACACATCCACGGCTTCCGAGAGACACACCCGGCAACAATCTACGTTTACCCGACGGTAGTCAGCAGCGAATAAGGCTCCGGCTCATGGCTGAAGCAAGTAATTTCGTAATCGAACTGAAGCCGTGTCAGAACATCACCGACTACAAACTCCGCGATGTGTCGCAGTGAAGGCTTAACGACAAACTGAAAGTGTGTCGGACATCGCCAAAACCTTGACGCTCCGCGAGACCGCTTGTTAGACTCAAACCACTTTCCAAATAGGGCCCGGCGCGAACCCTGCGTCGCTCGGATTTTCCCCTTAGACCCGCGCGTGCGGCGCAGTCTGATTTTTCACATCGATGGAGGTGCATGGTGGGCTTCAAAGTCGGCCAGAAAGTCGTTTACCCCAATCATGGAATCGGGACCATCGAGCAGATTGAACAGAAGCAAATAGGAGCTACTCAACTTCCCTTCTATACGCTTCGATTGGCTGCTAATAACTCCCTGGTTCTTGTTCCCGTCTCAAATGCTGTAGAAGTTGGCCTCAGATCCCCAATCTCATCGGGTCAATGCGACATGCTTTTTAAAGCATTAGCAGACGATTTTATTTCCCCCGCTAACGACTGGAAGGATCGCTTCAAGGAATTTTCAGAAAAGATGCGCACCGGCGACATTTTTGAAGCCGCCGATGTGCTGAAACACTTAACTTATCTCAGTCATCTCAAACCTCTCTCGTTTCGTGAACAACGCATGCTCGAACGTTCACGGTACCTGGTCGTTTCTGAACTGGCAGCCGTATGTCGCCAGCCTGAGTGCAACATCGAACCACGCGTTGACGAAGCCATTGCAAAAGCGTGTACAAAACACGATAAGCGTCCCGCGCGAGCTCGTGCCGCATCAGCAGCCGCTGGCCATTAGCTGCAAAATCTCGGTCTAAATTTGGGCGTCCAGCGTTGAACGCCGACGTGTGCCCGCCGGAAGTCGGAAAAAGAAAGGGAGAAACGGAGATGGGGAAACGGATAGACATTTCCCTGCCTCTTTCTCCCTTTCACCCTTTCTCCCTGTCACCCTTCGTCCGCCCGCCGTGCTATGATTTGGTTCCTCCGGAGGAAATGACTTACAAATCGGGTGCACCTTACGCACCTCTTTAGTAATGGACGAACTACCAAGTAGCTGGCTGGGTATCTTAATCGCCGAAGGCGACATTGGCGCATCAACCAGCCTGACCGTCACTCTCTTAAAGCTCATCTCGGTTCTCGTGCTAGTGGCCGCGAACGGCTTCTTTGTAGCGGCGGAGTTCGCCCTTGTGGGCGTGCGCTCATCTCGTATCGAGACGCTGGCTGCAACCGGACACAGATCAGCACAGCGTCTTCTGAGCCTGCTCAAGAATCTGAATGCTTACCTGTCCGCCTCGCAATTGGGGATCACGCTCGCTTCTCTCGCATTGGGATGGGTTGGCGAACCGGCGATAGCCCGGCTGCTGGCCGATCCGCTTCACATGCTTCCCGATCCATGGCGACACACGATCGCGTTTTTGATCGCCTTCTCGATCATCACTTCATTGCACATTGTTATTGGGGAACAAGCGCCAAAACTTCTCGGTCTGGCGCGCGCCGAAAGAATCGCTCTTCTGATCGCGCTGCCGATGGAACTCTTCTACAAAGTGTTCAGCTGGCCGATTCGCGCGCTCGATTGGGCGAGCGCGCGCGTCGTGAAGTTAGTCGGCATTAATGCATCAGCTGATCACGCGTCAACTTATACAGAAGCAGAGCTGCGCAGACTTATCGACATATCGCGCGAGAGTGGCCACTTGCGCGCAGAAGAACGTCGTCTGATTCATCGTGTGTTTGAGTTTTCAGATACTGTTGTTCGCGAAGCAATGGTGCCACGAACAGAAATGGCGGCGATCACTCATACCTGTACGCTCCAACAAATCACCAAAGCCTTTGAGCAACACCAGTACTCGCGATTGCCGGTTTATCGAGAATCACTCGATGATGTTATCGGGTTCATTCATAGCAAAGACGTAATGCCGTACCTCCTCAAACCAGACCAATTTCGTTTGGAGGACGTAATCCATTCACCGCTGTACGTCGTCGACACTGCTCGACTTGAAGACGTTCTTCGTCAGATGCAAAAAGCAAAGCAGCATTTTGGCTTTGTCGTGGACGAGCACGGTGGGTTGGAAGGAATTATCACGCTGAATGATCTCCTGGAAGAGATTGTCGGTGAGTTGTCTGACGAGCATGATGAAGAGGTGAACGAACAGATTACGCAGGTCGGTGACGAGCGATACGTCCTGGCTGGTGCACTGGCTGTTCGAGATCTCAACCGGCGATTGAAACTTTCGGTGCCGGAGTCTGAAGCGTACACAACAGTCGGCGGATTCTTGATGACTGAAGCGGGCCACATTCTGAAACAGGGCGAGACGGTGAAATACAACGGCTTGATGTTCAAAGTGGACCGAGTCGAACGCCGGCGTGTGATGCGCGTACTCTTAGAGATATTAAAAGAAGAACAAGCAACAAACGCCGCCACTGCGCCCCAGTAAGAGCGGAGCGGATGAAGGATGAAAGTCTCATCCCTCATCCCTCAGCCTTCATCCTTTGTCTGGCCCTACAAAATCAGAACACTACATTAAGCATGCGCCGGTTTCGTAATCTGCCCAATCCGTGTAATCTGTGCAGCACACTTTAGAACTGACGGAGCAAACATCATGAGCTGGATCGAGCAAGTATTCGCGCGCGAGATTCTCGACTCTCGCGGCAACCCCACTGTTGAAGCAGAAGTTGTATTGGGTGATGGGGTCGTCGGCCGAGCCGCTGTTCCTTCGGGCGCTTCAACGGGCGAACATGAAGCCGTGGAACTACGTGATGGCGACAAGAACCGCTATGGCGGGAAGGGCGTGACGCGAGCAGTGCACAACGTAAATGAGGTGATTGCTCCCGCGCTCGAAGGCTTTGATGCGTTGGACCAGATTGAGGTCGATGAAGCACTCCTCGAGCTTGATGGTACTCCAACAAAGTCGAACCTTGGAGCGAATGCGCTGCTTTCAGTCTCGCTTGCCACTGCTCGCGCTGCAGCGGAACACCTGGAGGTTCCGCTCTACAGATATCTCGGCGGTACTAACGCTCGAACCCTGCCAGTGCCAATGATGAATATTATCAACGGTGGTGCACACGCCGACAACAACGTCGACTTTCAGGAGTTCATGGTCGTGCCTGTCGGAGCAGAAACGTTTACTGAGGCACTGCGAATGGGCGCAGAAATCTTTCACGCGTTGAAAGCTGTCTTAAAGAAGAAAGGATACGCAACGAGCGTCGGTGACGAAGGCGGTTTCGCGCCAAATCTGAGCTCAAATGAAGAAGCAATTGAAACGATCCTGGAGGCAGTAACAAAAGCGGGTTTCACAGCAGGAAGCGATTGTCTGTTAGCACTCGATCCGGCAGCGAGCGAGTTCTACGATGGAAAATCCTACATCTTTAAGAAGAGCGACAAGCGAAAACTTTCGAGTGAACAGATGGTCGAGTTCTGGCAAAACTGGTGCAATCAATATCCGATCGTTTCTATTGAAGATGGCATGGCCGAGAA
>Ga0070687_100000433_pt1 | contig 14167 bp, 12 predicted proteins | sample KBSS33LmetaG_FD_64678 | JGI IMG/M metagenome (GOLD analysis project Ga0070687, IMG submission 64678) | Switchgrass rhizosphere microbial communities from Kellogg Biological Station, Michigan, USA - KBS S3-3L metaG | ecosystem: Host-associated > Plants > Roots > Rhizosphere ... | reverse complement strand
GGGCGCGTTCTCACCGGGACAGGGTGCGATGGGATCGAATCTAGTTGTCGCTCCTTTCTCCCCGGAAGGGGACATCACGATGAAGACTCAACAGATCTGCGCGCAGTGCCACGAGCCGCCTGTCTTCACCGAAGAGCTCGTGCTACTGCAGATCGTCCAACCGCGCATCTTCAACGGGCAACTCCTTCTCCATCCCGTTCTAGATGACGACACCGGTGACTTCCAGTACGAGCCGTACTTTCTTCACTTCATGTGCTGGGAAGGGATCGAAGAAGATCTCGAGGAGGAGATCTCGAATACCCCTCCCATCACGGACACCCACAGCCCGATCCAGTGCCGGTACTGCAGCAGCGGCATCCGGGAGTGGGAGAAGTGCGGAGCCGTCCTCATGGGCGAGCTCCATGTTTCGAAGCGAGCACCGAACGGCGAACGAGGAGAGGACTTCGTATCTCTAGGAGATCCCTACCTCGTCTGCCTCTACTGTCTGCTCATCATCAACGACGGGATCCTGGAGTTCTGGGAGAACGGAGTTGCTCAGGACCACGAGTGCGGAGACTGCTTGCAGGCGCGATGCTGGCGCCTTGATCCTGGTACAACCTGCCCTTGCCCATGCCACGAAGACACGGAGGAAGAACATGAGTGACAACACTAAGGACGAGATCATTGAAACGACCATGCCCCTCGAGAAGTTCCTCTCGACGGCGTTTCTCGTCCCGATGGGAGCTCCGACCGATGAAGACTGCATCTGGGGGCTACCCGTTTGCCTCCACGGATCTCCCGGAATCGGGAAGACCGCACGGGTTCGACAGGCAAGTGCCGCTGTCGGTCTCCCCAGCAAGACCGTGAACCTCGGGGGCCGTCAACCCGAAGACGCCTCTGGAGCACCCTTCGTCACCAAGAACGCGAACGGACAGGACGTCATCGTCATCGCTTGCATCCTCGGCGCCGTCAACGATCTGAACGCGCATGGGAGCGGCGTTCTCTTCTTCGACGAGCTCACCTGCGCTCGGCCTGCGACCCAGGGCGCCTTCCTCTCCGCGATGGACGAGCGACGCGTTGGCGATGTGCAATTCAAGCCGCGCGTTCGCGTGGTCGCGGCTGGCAACCCTCCGGAGGAAGCTGCCGGCGGGTTCATGCTGCAACCGCCGATGGCGAACCGGTTCGCTCATCGGGACGTCGCCGTTCCCGATCTCGCCGGCTTCACAAGCTACCTGCTCCAGGGGCCGCAGAAGAACGTCGACTCGATCGAGAATGGGGAGAGCCGTGTGTCGGAGGAGTGGTCCGAGCACTATCCCATCGTGGCTGGTCTCGCCGCAGGCTTCGTCGAGCGCTTCCGCAAGATCTACGACATGCCGAGGCAGGGGCACAAGAATCGAGGGAAGGCCTTCCTCACGCCGCGCTCCCTCGAGTACGCCATCCGAGCTGTCACCACGTGCCGCATTCTCGGGCACGACTACAACGACCAGCTCGAGCTCTTCGCCGCCTGCACGGGCCCTGGCCCGGCCATCAAGTGGGACGCATGGGTGAAGGAGGCGAATCTCCCTCATCCCATGGAGGTCCTCAAGAACGGATGGAAGCCGGACACCACGCGACTCGATCGCACGATGGCCGTCTACTCTGGTCTCGCCGCGTACGTCCTCAACAAGGCCGACAAGAAGGAGAGGGCCAAGCTTGCGATCTTGGCCTGGAACCGTCTCGAGGACCTCATCAAGTACAACCTTCCCGACCTCGCCCTGCCGCCGGCGAAGTCACTCGTGAACGGGGGCTTCGGCACTAAGGCTGGCCCGGAGATGGAGAAAGCCGTACGTCCGATTCTGCTGTACCTGGGTAAGAAGGGCTTCCAAGACTTCCTCGTCGCCTGAGGGCAAGATGGCAACCGAACTCACTCCGCCGGAGAAGTTCGCTCTCGCGCGGGCGTTGATCCGTAAAACGTGGCCCTACATCATGGACACGGTCTACGCGATCACGCCCCGGGCGAGTAGCGACACGCAGTTCAAGACGATGCAGATCAGCAAGGGGCTCGTCCTCTCGTACGATGTTGCATACGTCAACCAACTCTCGAAGGAAGAATTGGCCTCGGCGATCGTTCACGAGGTCTCCCACATCCTTCGTGGGTTCTTCGACAGAATCATCAAGGTCGACAATCCCCAGCTCTATGGGGTCGCGGCCGATCTGCCCATCAACCACGACCTGAAGAAGTCAGGGATGTGGACGATGCGGAACGAATGGCTCTACCCGAGCAGCTTTGGATTCCCCGATGGCAAGTCCACCGAGGAGTACTACGAGATGCTCAAGAACCAGAAGAACAACCCCAAGGTCAAACAGATCCTCCAAGGGCTCAAGTCCGAGATCGGATGCGGCTCCTGCGGTCTTCCCGATGGGCACGGGGACACCGTCGACAAAGAGATCGGGGAGAACGGTCAACCCATCGGCCGAAGTGCTGCCGAGAAGAGGGGCATCATTCGACAGACCATCCAGGCCATGAAGCAAGAGATGGAGTCTCGGGGGCGCGGTTCGCTCCCGAGCTTCTTCTCCGAGCTAGTAGATCTGGAGCACAAGCCCTCTCGCATCCCGTGGAGAGATCGACTCGCCTACGTGATTCGAGATCTCTCCGGACCGATCATCTCAGGTGGTGACGATTTCTCTCTTCGTCACCCATCGAAGAGGTCCTTCACCCGAAGGCTACTTCGTCCTGGTCTGATCGATCAGACGCTCGATCCCATCTTCATCATCGACACATCTGGATCGATGAGCCAGAAGCAGATGATGGCGGGGATCGATGAATCGCTCTCCGTCCTTCAACAGATGGGAATCGAGGAGGGCTGGCTCTGCATGGTCGACGCCGCCGTCGCCATGAAACCGAAGAGGATCAACTTCTCTGACCTCCTGGGGGAGATCAAGTTCTACGGGCGCGGAGGCACGGACTTCGGACCTGGTCTTCGCGCCGCAGTGAGCATGCACCCACGACCGGACCTGATCTTCTACTTCACCGATGGGGACGGATACGCACCGCGCTCTCCGTGCCCCATTCCCACCGTCTGGGGGGTGATCCCAAACCGCAACTACACGCAGAGACCCGCGAAGTGGGGAACCGTCGTCACCATCACCGAGGATGAGAACCATCCTGATGACGACGAGGCCAACTTCCGCAGTCCGTACCAGCCTCCTGCCGGATACCCTGGTTACGAGGAAGGGACCACGGACGAACCCGACGCCGAAGAGTACGAGAGCAAAGAAGAGGACTACTCCGACTTCGACGACGAGGACTGAGAGAAAGGGGCCCTACGGGGTCCCTTTCTTTTAGCTACACGATACCCGAAGCGCGTCGAGGTCCTCGCTGCTCCGGCAAGGGGCGCATGTCCACCGCCGGCTGAGCGCTGGGATCTATTCCTCCACCTCCGCCATCTCCACCACCATCTTGCCCCTGCGAGAGCAAGGTCTCGACCATCTCCGCGAGCTCCGGGCTCATCGCCCTGAGGTTACTGATCGCAAAGGGTTGCTGTTGCGGCGGGAGAGATCGAATGAGGTTCGCCTGCGCCTGGGCCATCGACGGGATGTCGACGTTCAATCCGCCAGGCTGCATGCCCTGCCCATTCGTGTTCATGGGCATCCGGTTACCGAGTCCGAGCTGGCTCTGCATCTGCTGCGAGGGGGGCATCATCCCGCCGGGAGCCGCTCCTTGCCCGCCCGCGGAGCTCGCAGCCGCGCCACCGGCGGCGCCACCTCCAGGCTCACCCGGAGCCTGCTGCGCCATCATGGCCTCTTGAAGAACCTGCTGCCCCTTGGCTTGGAACTTCATCATCACGACCTGGGCTTCACCCTGGACGTTGGCCATTGCGAGCTGCTGCTTCTTGGTAGCTTCGAGGCGCATGTCCGTCTCGCGGATCATGGTCTCGTTCTCCTCTTCCTGAGACAGGTCATCATCCGCGAGAAGCGTTCGATCGGAGATCTTGCCAGCGGAGTTGAGCTGGAATCGGTACGCCTTCCTCTGGATGTCGTCCGCCATCTTGAATGGCTTGAAGCGGATGTTCGCCCGAGGCCAGCCGAGAAAGCTCGAGATACTCGCCATCATGAACCGCGCGAGCGCGCGCTGACGTTGCATGTACCCGATGAAGGCGTTCTCGAGCATGCGCATCGACACGTTCGTGCCAGCGTAGGACATGCCACCGAGAAGGAACTCTCGAGGCACGCCCATACCGACCATGATCTGCTCACTCCACTGCTGGATCTCGCCGGTGAGAAGAAGCGCGCGGCCGTCACCACCGATGGTCTGGTTGCCGACAGGGAGCGGGAGGATCGGGATGTAGTTCTGGTCATAGCGCCACCGCGCGATCTCCGCGGCGACGTGGTCGCGCCAGTCGACGAGGTTGATCGTCGTGTACGGATCGGCGGTGCCGGAACCAGGTTGCGGAAACAGAATGCGCAGAGGAACGATGTGCTCGAGGAGGATCGCCTCCTGCGCCTTCTTCATGATCTGCAAGTAGAACGTGTCCTTCAGGACCGGCAGAAGAAGTGGGATGCCCCAGCCTCGATCTTGCGTTGCCAACGTCGGACGTCGAAGGTGGAAGAAGTTCTCCTTCGAGAAGATGACGCCCTTCTGTTCCCTCATCGCTTGGATGAAGACCTGAGGAATCTCTTCGACGACGTCCTTCCTGCCCACCACCACGTCGTTCCGAACCACGGCGGGGATCGTGTAGAAGTACGTGTAGTTTCCCGTGATGTCGTTGTACGAGATTTCGATGTCCTCGGGATTCCACCGGACCGGTTTCACCCCGTTCGCGTCCTTGTAGTAGGTGTCCTTCGCGATCGCATCTCCGACGTACCCGCACGCAGGGCACGTAAGGCGGAATGCGTAGTTGGTGAAGACCCAGAACGGTCGATGCTTCGACGCCTGGAACGGCTTGTTGCACGCCTTGCACGTCAGGAACTTCTTGAACGGGAAGCCGAGGCTCACGCAGCCGTTGCCGTACGTGTGGTAATCGAGCCCCGTCTCGACCTGGAAGCTCCGATAGCGGAGGTGGTCTTGGAAGTACTCCGTCCAGAGCTTCACGATCGAGGGGGACTCATGCTCGATGATGATGTCCGTGACCGGGTACTCGGAGAGCTTGAAGACCGTCGCGTTGATGAGCGGGTTCGTGAGGAAGTAGTAGCGGCACCACTTGAAGAGGTGCTTCATCGTCACGGGCAAGTACGTATGCGCGACGTCGAAGAACGGGGACGGGTAGTTCACCCCGTTGACGGGCGAGCCTTGGATACGTCCGCGCGACTGCGCGAACCGGAGGCCGCTCGCGGGTCCCGTCGCGACGCCCATGTTCGAACCGATGAAGCTCATCAGACCTCCGGAAGGACGCCAGCGGCGGCCGGGCTCAATTCACGTTCGGTGGGCACGTGCTGCTGGTTGTCCGGCGGCTCGAGCTCCGGTTTGCGGTGGACGAGCCCTCCGCGAAGCTTGTCGACTCCCTTGCCGAGGAGAGATCCGACGGGCACCGCGGCGAGCGTGCCGACAGCCTGCGCCGCGAGCGGAGCTCCTCCGAGGGCCGCGCCGGCGGCGAGACCAGCCAAGCTCCCCCCGATCCTCGAACCCTTTCCGTGCTCCGGGTCCTCGGGCTCCGCGATCGTCTTGGCGATGTCGAGGGCCGGAAGTCCGATCATGGCCGCGCGCATCGCCGGGTGCGCTCCGTGCCATTGGTCCTTGAACCCCGCCGCGAGCGCGCCGCGCGGATCGCGCGCGATGGCCTTCACGGTTCCAGGGAGACTCGTCATCCCACGATCTTCGAGCTCCTGCGCCGCGCGCGCCGCGCGCCCCGCGTGCGCGTAGGACTTGATCGCCGTCCCGACAGCCTTCTGATCGTTCGGGTTCTGTCCGATAACGTCGTACATGTTCTTGTGCGCGGCCTCCGCGGTCGATCGCGCGCCGAACGCGCCGCCGCGGATCGAGGAGAGGCCCTCCTCCGGAGTCCACCCAGTAAGTCCGTGCACTTGGCGCTGTCCAAACCGACCGAACGATCCAAGTGCGCCCGGCGCGCCCTCGATCGCGCCGGCAGCGCGCGCGGCGAGCTCCGGTCGCGCGAGCGCCGCGCCACCTCCCGCCAGCATCCCGGCGCCGCCGCCGAGCGCCGCGCCCATCGCCCCCTCTCGCACCCCACCCCCGAGCGCGCCGAGCGCCGCGCCGCCGACGCCGTGTCCCTGCTCGCGCGCGTCCCGATAGCCGCTCACCGCCCCATGAAGCGCGCCGAGCGCGCCGCCAATCCCGGCGCCGGCGCCGAGCCCAGCACCGACCGATCGGCCAATGAGCTGCCAGGGGGCCGCCATTTTTTGGAGCTCCCTGTGAAACGCTTCGAGGGTTCGGGGATCAAATACGGGCATGGTTCACCATCGCGAGCTGCGCGCGCAGGCGCGATCGGCTCTCCTCGAGGAAGGTGTGCACTTCGAGAAGACGCCTGAGCTGCTCGTCCTCGGGGGCCCCGCCTGTCGGCGCGACACCAAGCCGCCGAACTTCCGGCCAGCGTTTCCGGACATCCTCGAGGTTGATCCCGAAGTCTCCCTCGACCTTCACGAAGTCGAGCGGGGCGATCGGCACCAAGATCCCTTCGTGCTTGTGGAGCACCTGAAGGTAGGCCTCGACCTCCGCACTCCACTTCACACCATCGCGGATCCGATTGGCGCAGTCGACGGCGACAAGCGCCTGCGCGATGGTCGGGACTTGCATCATGTCGAAATCCGGGAACTCGCCGTTGAGGGGCATGGTCACCCAGGTGAAAACCTCCCAGCGCTCCCAGAAGGAGTCGACCGCGTGAAGGGTCTTGCACGCCATGATCTTCGACAGATTCAAGTCGCTCAGCGCCTGCGTCTTGAACACTTCCGGGACGGTGAGCTGGAGAGTCTCCGGCTCGAGGAGCATCCACTCCGGCCCGAGCTTCTGAATCAGGAGCATGTCGAGCACGATCGGATGCGCGTCGGGATGGCGCCAGAGATTCCCCAGCGACACTCCGCCGGGATCTGGAACGTGTGAGGTGCCCGTCTCTCGATCCTTCGAAACCGTCTCGTCTACGGTCGTGGGATCTGGCGTTCTCGGGGGCGCCAACCCCACCTTCTCAAGCGCCTCGAGGAAGGCGCTATTGGGATCGATCGACATGCTTCCCTCACGAAGTGAGCTCGATGCCCGGCCCCGAGTTATCCGTGGCCATGCGCATCACGATCTTCTTCTGATCGAGCGGCAGCGACTTGAAGATGTCGACGGGGTTCTTCTTGAACTCCATCGCGAAGTCCTCACTGAAGGTGCTCTTCAACGCCCGCATGCCGACCTTGCTGAGTCGAACGAGGTCTTCTTTGGTGACGACGTCATTGCCAATGACCTCGTTCCAGAACTCCGCTGTCTTCTCACCGAACGTTGAATAGTACGGATCGGGTACTTCTGTCCCGTACTTCGAGTCGATGCCGGCGACCTTGTCGAACTCGACGAGCGTTTGAGCGAAGAGCTCCGGTTCGATGCTGGCGTGCTTGTCGAAGAGCTGATCGAGCGTGTTCGCCAGGTCCTGGATATCCCCGCACGCTCGCCGGCGAAGCTGGTAGGCGACCTTGAGCTCTTCTTCCGGAGCGTACGTCGAGGCTCCGTAACGACGGGCCGTCTCACTCACGGGGATGCCGAGAGAGCTCGCGCGCTTCACGAGGTTCGTGCAGTACTCCCTTTTGAGCGCCGGTTCCATCTGCGAGGCGTACTTGTCGAAGTACTCCGAGGCACGCTGGACGTCGACGTAGCTGTCGAGGGGGAACTTCTCGAGAGAGGGAACGGCGTAGAGCTCGGCCTTCTTCACCATGCGTGTGACCGAAGCCTCCTTGTTGGAGACATCTACATGGACGCGGCTCTGGGGAAGCTTCGTCGGAGCCTCCTTGTGCTTCATCTCTTCATTCGTTTCGGGCTCGACGGCCTGACCACCATGCTTGCCGAAGATCATCTGGCCGACTTCGTCCACGGTGGCGGTCTTCTTCACCATGATGGTGGAAGAGATGGGAGGGCTCTTTCCGACAGGGGCGCCCGAGGGCATGTCGACCGTCCCTGAGATCTCCGCCTGTTTTCCCATCATGTGGTGGAGCTGGAGTCGCTCCTCCGGCGAGATGACATGACCACCCTGACCCAAGATCTGATTCTCCTGGAGGCGCTGGCGGACCTGACCAGGAACTGCCGCCCCAGCTTCGATCGCGGGGATCGCATTCAGCAGGGCCCCCACGAACGCGTGCTTCTTGAGCTCCTCGGGAACCGAGACCTGGTACATCTCGCAGGCGCGGAGTAGATTCTCGGCGGCGACCTTTTGGGCCTCCTCCGGAAGCTTGTGGGCCGTCTTCAAGAAGAACTCGACGGCGAGGGTCGTGTTACCCGCATCGATGCAGGCGTACTTCCGGAACTTCTCCCCGTTGTTCACGAGGACGAGAGCGTAGGAAGAATCGGGAAGTCGCTGCCGTTCATCTACCGTGAGCGCGTGGGCGACCTTCACGGACTCCGGGATATCGGTCTCGGAGGGGTAGATCGAGCGGAGGACTTCTCCCTGGAAGTCATCATGGATATCGAGCACGAGTCCGCTGGTCTTCATGGCGATATCGTACACGCCCTCCGGGGCAAAGTAGAGACGGGCCAGGGGATAACAACACCGGAGGAAGGCGAACTACCTCCGGAGGATACCATGAATAATGTTTCTCCGACGTTGAGGAAAGAAGATGTCCCGGTCTGCTTTGGAGAAGGCTGGGATCCGAATGAGCCCGAGTGCGCCGGAGGACCCGATCCGAAGTTCGTGCACCCGAAAAACGGATCGCACGTGCGACCCGCATGCGACTGCTTCCAGTCCTGCGGAACATATACGAGAGCCAAGAAAGTAGCTTCTCAGCAAGTCATCCCCACCCAGAACTTGGTTCGTCCCCCCGCTCCTATGGTTCCCGTCGGGCCGCCATCTCCGCCAGAGTCGACCTTTCGGGCGTACATGCAACAGCAGATGGCGCAGAGACCGCAGGTAATGTACCCGCCGGTCCCTGCCCAACAACCCCAACCCCAGATGATCCCGGTGCCGCAGCAGTATCAGTACCCGGCGCCGGCGTATCAACTACAGTACATGGTTCCGGGCTATCTCTCGGTCCATGAGCAACGACTCGAAGGTGACTCTTACTCGGGGATGCTCATTCGAGAGGTCGTTCGAGGCGCGCTGAAGGCCGCCGGTCACACGCTGGCGAACTTCTTCGACATGAACCCGTTTCGGCTGCCTCCTCGCCAAGGAGGCGGAGGTCAGTAGAAGAGCATGAAGGTCATCAGGCGGCGTCCAGGAATCGGATACATCGACACGCTCTTCTGGGTGCCGAAGGACAAGATCAACGTGGAGGGCGTGAAGAACGCCCTCACGTTTCAGTTCTTCGAAAAGAAGAGCGTCCAGTTCCTCACGCTCTGGAGGGAAACGACGAACCATCTACTCGTCCCTCGAGAGTTTTGGGACACGACGGCAGAGGGGATCACGTTCCCCATCATCGACTGTCGACCTTCCTCCTTCCCCACGGTCGACATCCGAAGCAAGATCCGACTCGACCACCGGTATGAAGGAGGACAGCTTCATCCAACCGGAGATCACATCCAAGAGGAGGCCCTCGACAAGCTCCTCACGAGTAGGGGTGGGATCCTTCAGTTAGCCTGCGGCAAGGGGAAGACGGTCGTAGCGTTGGAGCTCACTGCACGTAAGCGAGTTCCAACGCTGATCGTCGTCGACACGACGCAGCTGGTTCGTCAGTGGAGAGAGGAGATCGAGCTCCATCTCGAAGTTCCCGGTGGAGTCGGAATGCTGGGCGACGGGGAGTTCGACTGGAACCACCCCATCGTCATCGCGACCTACCACACGCTGGCGAATCGTGCTGCGACCTTCCCAGAGGAAGTCCGACGAAGGTTCGGTCTCATCATCTGGGACGAGGCGCACCACGTTGCTGCTCCGAAGTTCTCCCGAAGCGCTGATCTCTTCCTTGGTCAGCGCGTGGGGCTCACGGCAACTCCAATTCGTTCAGATGGCATGCACGTGGTCTACAGCTCACACATCGGCAATGTTCTCTACAAGAACTTGACGCAGGAGCTGAAGCCGGAGATCACCTTCGAGTGGAGCGGCATCCAGATCACGGAGGACGCGCTTTCTCATTTAGCTACCCACGACAAGAACGGGGAGATACACCTCGGGAAGCTCGCCGGGTACTTCGCCACCAGAGTCGATCGCCTGGACTTCATCCTCAACAAGGTCCGCAAGGCCATCGCAGAGGGTCGAAAGATCATCGTTCTCTCGAAGTCAGTCGACGAATCCATCAACCTCCTGGCTCGATGGAATGGAAGACCAGAGCTGTACACGGACATTCCGTACCCCACGGCACATGACGTCGGGGAAGTGATCCCTCCCGCAGAGCTCGAGAAGAAGGAAGAGAAGGAGCTGAACAAGAAGCTCGCCATCACGATCACCCAGCTTCAGGACAAGTTCCTCAACACGGTGAAGAGGGACACTCTTCAGACCAAGAAGAAGAACATCGAGTTTCGTCTCGCCCAGCATCGAGTCTGGCTGAAGACCGAGAAGCTCTATCGGTTCCATCAGAGGGAGTACCTCAAAGACCTGCTTCAGGATCCGAGCACCGGAGGCCTGATGATCTACAAGGTGGACGCAGACAAGAGAACGGAACTACTGCGATCGAAGCAGGTCACGTTCTCGATCATGAAGTATGGCAGGGAGGGCTTGAACGAGCGCAGCCTCGACACGATCATCACGTGTGAACCCGTGGGGGATGAAGGAGCGATCCAACAACTCCTGGGCCGTATCCTTCGAGTGAAGATCGGGAAGCAGGCTCCGCACGCCATCTTCATCGAGGACGACGTTGGAATCCTCATTGGGATGTGCACCAAGATTCGGCAGATGCTTAGGGAGTGGCCCGCAGAAGACGGAGGCCCGTTCGACTACACGTTGGTCGGGCATCCATCCACCAGGAACAGGAGACAGTCATGGACGAGCAACAGCCCAAGAACGTAGTGGACTCCTCAGAAGGAGTCTGGGTTCTCTACCGCACCGCCACCCGCTCCGCCTTCGGCCGGCTGAAGGAGATCAAGGAACTCAATTCCAAGACCAAAGAACAGGTCTACGGCATGCGGAAGAACAACCAGGCCATTCTCTTCGACGCGGTCCTCGACCACTTCTCTCCGATCCGCCAGGTCCCCATCACCAAGGACGGGAAGCTCCAACCCGATCCGAACGATCCCACCAGACCTCTCATGGGAATCGGGCGGGAGATGATCACCACCAACTTCGAGTTCCTCCTCGAGTCCTGCCCTGTCCCGGTCTGGGGTATCGAGGAAATGGTCTTCGTAGAAGAGATGGGACCGCGGGATAAGAGAACTGCGAGGAACATGATCGACGCCTCTCTCGAGAACATCCTCGAGCGACGCGCTCAAGAAGTCGGTGTCCACATCCCCACTGAGGGAGATCTGAGGAGAGTCTCCAGACTCCCCAACGACGAGAACGGGAAGCCGCACTTCAAGATCGATCTCCGCTAGGAGGACCATGCCTGACGCGCGGAAGACACTGGGAGAGCTCCGAGCCGAGTGGGAGGACTGCACCCGCTGCCAGCTCGGAGTTCACCGACAGAACAACGGAGGCTCCTTCGTCTTCGGCGAGGGGGCCAAACGCGGCATCATGTTCATCGGAGAAGGACCGGGGGTAACGGAGGAAGAGCAAGGAGTGCCGTTCGTCGGTGACTCAGGAAAGCTCCTCCGCTCGATCCTGAAGAAGATGAGCGTCACGGAGTCGTACATCACGAACATCGTGGCGTGCCGATCATGCGAGCCAGTCTTGGACGAGAACGGTCTCCCAAGACTTCGAAAGAGGAAGTACGGACCGTCTCTTCCGATGTTCCGAGATACTCCTCCCACTCCTCCCCAATGCACCGCTTGCCAGCCTAGGCTCCAGGAGGAGATCTACCTCGTCGACCCCATCGTCATCGTCTCCCTCGGAGGGACCGCAGCCGAGTCGTTGATCGGCCGGAGCTTGACGATCACGAGGGACCGAGGAAAAGAACACACGATCGAGATTCCAGGCGCGGGGTTCCGCGCATCCCTCACGGAGAAGAAGCAGCAGTGGATGAGGAAAGTCCACGGGGAAGTCGTCACCCCCGTCATCCCGTCCACCGTGAGGTACCTGCTGATTCCCACGCTTCACCCCGCGTATGTGCTCCGCAAGATCGCGGACATGGGACACAACAGTCCTTTCCAGCAGCTCGTCGACGACATCCGAAAGGCGGTGAAGATCTACGAGATGTACATGCAGGAGGTCCACCAGCAAATGCCCACTGGTGGATCTAGTGTTTCTTACGAGTCCGTGTCAGACGCGTTTTTGGAGGAAGACAAATGAGCGCATCATCCCTGTTGCAGAAGCCTAAGCCAGTCCAGGTCGAAGAAGAGACCATCCCCGAAGTCGTCGCGTATCTCGACTCCGTCAAGCGGATCGAGAACCTCAAGAGCCAGTACCCCGGCGTCTTCGAGGAGCTCGAGGAGCTTGCTCGGAACAGCAACACGCTCCTCGAGGCCGCCGAGAAGGTCGTCCGCGCCAAGAGGGTCATCTGCGGACCCTTCAACTTGTACCAGTACACGACGACGTACAACGCCCAGGCATTCTACGATGCGGTCGGCCGAGACGACTTCCTCAGGATGGGCGGATCGATCCAGAACATCCCCCAGTACGACATCGACAAGAAGCAGTTCGAAGGCTTCGTCGCCCAGGGGCAGATCTCCGAAGACACCGTGAAGGCCGTCGTCGATCACAATCCCGCCTACAAGAAGCCGTCCAAGCTCGTCGTTCCGTGAACCCGTCCCACGTCATAGTCGCCGTTCTGCATCAGAACGGCGACTCGACTTTGGTTCGCGAGGAGTACATCATGAGCGACAAGTTCCAGGGGCTCGTACAAGCGGACGGACTCGCTAGGGTCAGTACGACGTATCAACGGGCCCTGAAGTACGGGGAAGAGAAGGTCGTGGTCACGGTTACCGTCGCCTGTGACCAGAACGAGCCGCAGATCAACGAAGCCGGGAAGTGGACGTTCCTCAAAGCCATGGAGCTCACGGACGACAACTTCTCTCTCCTCGAAAAAGCGGCAGAAGAAGCGGCGAACAAGAGCAAGGTCTGATCACCATGGTGAAGGGCACCCCTCGATTCGACGGCCTCGCAATCTGCGAGGGCACGTTCAATCTCTTGTCTACGGCAGCCACCCTGACGGCGAAGGCCGCGTTCGTGGACAACACGACCGGCAAGACCCACGGGTGGACCGAGGTGAGAGCGGGATGGTCGAAAGAGACTCTTCGAAGGCTCAAGGAGCTTCAGGAGTCGATGGAGGCCGATCTCGCGGCGGTGCACTTCACTGATGGTTCGTCTTCCTTCAATGGATCCGGCAGCGAAGGTGTTCCTCCTGGGTTGGGGGAGCACCTTCGCAGCGACGAAGCCCCCCAAATTTAGCTACCAGGGATTGCGTCTCCGACCGGTTGGAGCCCACAAGATCCTGTGGGATTGACAGCCGCTGGATGATCGAGTCACCGTACGCTCCTGGCGTGCGGGCGCCCTGCGGCAAACGTCCTCTCCCCTCGGGCATAACACTCCCGCGCGGGGCCCCCACGCCCATTGTTGGAGGAGAGGAATGGCGAATCCCGAGATGCAACTGGTTTCCCGAATCGTGAGAACGGGCGATCTGTCCGCGGTTCTCGACTGGGGAATCACTGACGCTGACTTTAGGACGAATGAGGCGAAGTCAGTCTTCCGGTACGTCGCCGGATACTACGCGGACGCGAAGACCCGGGGATCTGTCCTCGGGGAGAGAGTCTTCGCGAACGTCTTTCCACAGCTCCAGCTCTACGACGATCACTCCATGACGACGGCGGCCCTCTGCCACGAGGTTCGCCGGGGGAGGATCATCGCAGAATCGAGAGAGGCGGTTCTCGCACTCACCGAGACCGTCGAAGTAGACCCCATCGCCGCAATGGCGGCCCTGAACGTTCAGATCCAAACGCTCCTCGCCCTAGGCGAAGCGAAGAACCACGACTTGTTCGCAGCCGCCGCAGTCGAAGGACTCCTCGATCGCTACATGCGGGTGAAGAACAACCAGTTCGCCTTCGCTCGAATGCCCT
>Ga0070687_100000431_pt1 | contig 14210 bp, 10 predicted proteins | sample KBSS33LmetaG_FD_64678 | JGI IMG/M metagenome (GOLD analysis project Ga0070687, IMG submission 64678) | Switchgrass rhizosphere microbial communities from Kellogg Biological Station, Michigan, USA - KBS S3-3L metaG | ecosystem: Host-associated > Plants > Roots > Rhizosphere ... | reverse complement strand
GGGTCGCCGCGTGTCTCGCCGTCGTGCAGCACGTAGATGCCCGCCGCGCGCAGCGGCACGCTCGTGGCGCGGCTGTCGCGCGCCGGCCGAACGATCGAGCCGTCCGGCGTGGAGACGACAGGCTCGCGCGCCGCGGCGGGAAGCAGCCAGGTCTCGCCTGTCGCGCGGGCGAGCGGCGTCGCCGCGCGGCCGGTCGAATACAGCACGAGGCGGCGCACGAAGGGGAGATACGCCGGCTGGAGCGGGAAGTCGCCGGCGCGCGCATCCAGCGGCATCCCGAGCTCGATGACGCGGCCCGTGCCTTCGGTCCGCTCGATGATCGCCGCCGAACCGTCGTCGAACCGCGCGACGATCTCGCCGCCGTTCGCCGGCTCGAGGCGTGCGTGGCGGAGGAATCGCGGCGCGACGAGCGCGGCGGGGGTCTCGCGGAAAGGCGCGAGCAGTGGATGGTCGATGCGCACGTCGCCGAGCGAGCCGCCGCGGTCGTCGGAGCGATCGGCGAACGACGCGACCGACGCGGGGAGGATCGCCGCGCTCGACGAGCGTCTGGCCAAGCGCCGGCCGGCCAGCTGCACCAGGCCGCCGCCGCGTGCCGTCCAGGCGCGCAACGCGTCTCCAGCACTCCCGTTCGGGAGCGGCGAATCCCAGAACAGCACGAGGGCGGCGTCGCGCAGCTCGTCGGCGTCGATCGCCGACGGGCGCACGCGCTGCACCCGCACCGACGGCGCGCGGCCGACGGCCAGTGCGCGCTCGATGTAGAGCGTCTCGTCGCGCTCGGCGTCGTCGGGGGCGACGAGCAGGACGCGCACCTCGTCGTTCGACGTGAGCGTGAACCGCGCCGTGTCGTCCGCGGCGAGCGAGTCGGCATCGATCGTGACCTCGCCCCGCACGAGGCCCGCGGGGAGGGCCACCTGGTCGAACGTGATCTTCGTGTCGCCGGAAGCGCTCACGGTCGTCATGCGCGTGCCGCTTGGCCGGCCGTTGAGCCGGAGCATCGCCGTCACCGGCCGGCCAGTGCTCGTCGCGCGCGAGGTCACGTGCGCCGTCACCGCCAGACGCTCGCGACCCGCGGTCGTGATCGGGCGCGCCTCCGTGACGGCGACGCTCGAGTTGGCGCGCGGAGTCGCCGTGGGCGACAGCGTCACGGTGCGCACGCGCATCGTCGAGGGAATGTCGAGGCCGGCGAGGCCGGCGAGCCCGCTCCGCTGCATGTCGGTGACGAGCACGACGTCCACCGGCGCGGTGCCGGTGCGTGCGTCCGTCGCGATCTGGCGCGCCGCGCGAAGGCCGGCGGCGTAGCGCGTCCCAGCGGTGCCCGGCTTCGCCTTCGCGAGCGCGGCGATCGCCAGGTTCCGGTCCGTGGTGAGCTTCTGCGCGATCTCCGCCTCGTCGTCGAACAGCACGAGTGCGACGCGATCGGTCGCACCGAGCCCGGCGATCGCGTTCCGCGCCTCGTTCAGCGCACGTTGCCAGACGCCGGTGTGCCCCATGCTCATCGAGCGGTCGAGCAGTACGATCACGGTGCGGTCACCTGCCGACGCGCGCATCACTCCGGGGCGCGACCAGAGCGGGCGCGCGAACGCGAGCACGAGCAGCACGATCGCGAGCGCCCGCAGGAGCAGGAGGGGCCAGTCGGTGATGCGCCGCCGCTGCGCGGTGCGGATCGGGAGCCGCTCGACGAACATCAGCGACGGGAACCGGTGCGGCGTGTCCTTGTCGCGGTGCCTGAGGTGCAGCACGATCGGCACGACCACGGCCGCGAGTCCGGCGAGGAAGGCGGGAACGAGGAAGCCCATCAGCGCACCCGGCTCCGCGCGAGGCGGCGGTCGAGGTACGCGTGCAGCGCGCGGTCGAGCGGCTGGTCGGTGTCGACGCGCACGTAGTCGGCGCCGGAGGCCACGAGCCGCTTGGCCACCGCCGCGTAGTGCTCGCCCGCCTGGCTCAGGTACCGCTTGCGCAGGTCGTCGGGGCGCACGGAGATGCGCGTCTTCGACTCGGAGTCCTCGAACGTCGCCGCGGCGGTGAAGGGAAAGTCCCGCTCCGCCGCGTCCACGACGTGGAAGATGATCAGGTCCTGGCCTCGCATCCGCAGCGCGTCGGCGCACCGGCCGAGCTCCTCGGGCGACTCGTAGCAGTCGGTGACGAGCACCGTGATGCCGGCGCGCGACGTCATGTGGGCGAGCCGCTGGACGGGCGTCGCGAGCGTGCCCGCTCCCGTCGCCTTCGAGCGCGCGAGCGTGTGCAGCAGCAGCTGGAGATGCCGCGCCGAGGGCGGGACGACGTCGACGATGTCGCCGGTGAACGTGGCGAGGCCGACGCGGTCGCCCTGCGCCTGCGACAGCCACGCCAGCGAGGCGATGAGGAACCGGCCGTAGTCGTACTTCGTCACGCCGCCGCTGCCGTAATCCATCGACGCCGACGAATCGAGCGCGAAGATCACGCTCGCGTTCGTGTCGGCCTCGAACTCCTTCATGTAGAACCGATCGGTGCGGCCGAGCAGCCGCCAGTCGATGCGGCGCAGGTCGTCGCCCGGCTGGTAGGCGCGGTGCTGCGCGAAGTCCGTCGACGAGCCCTTCCGCATCGAGCGGTGCTGGCCGTGCATGAAACCGTCCACCACCGTCCTCGCGAGCAGCGCGAGATCGGAGATCCGTGCCAGCAGCACGGGGTCGAGGAAGGAGGCGGGGGCGGTCGGCACGTCAGAGCGCGGCGCGCGGCGTGGGAACGGCGGCGACGAGCTTCGTGATCAGCGTCTCCGTCGTGACTTTCTCCGACTGCGCCTGGAAGTTGAGCAGGATGCGATGCCGCAGCACGGGCAGCGCGAGGGCGCGCACGTCGTCGTAGGTGACGTGAGTGCGCCCCTGCAGGAGCGCCCGCGCCTTGGAGCCGAGGATGAGCGCCTGCGCGGCGCGCACGCTCGCGCCGTACGAGACCCAGTCCTTGATGAACGCCGGCGCGCCGCCCTCGGTGGGACGGCTCATGCGCACGAGCCGCACGGCGTACCGCGTCACCTCGTCGGCCACGGGAACGCGGCGTACGACGCGCTGGAAGGCGAGGATCTCCTCCCGGCTGACGACGGACTTCACGGCGTCCACGGGCACCGTCGTCGTCGAGCGCACGACGTCGACCTCCTCGTCCTCGGGGAGATAGGCGAGCACGATCTCGAACATGAACCGGTCGAGCTGCGCCTCGGGGAGCGGATAGGTGCCCTCGAGCTCGATCGGGTTCTGCGTGGCGAACACGAAGAACGGCGGCTCGAGATCGTAGGTGCGCCCCTGCACGGTGACGCGCCGCTCCTGCATCGCCTCAAGCAGCGCCGCCTGCGTCTTCGGCGGCGTGCGGTTGATCTCGTCGGCCAGCAGGACGTTGGCGAACACCGGCCCAGGCATGAAGATGAGCCGCCGGTGCCCCGTCTCCGGATCGTCCTGGATGACGTCCGTCCCCGTCACGTCCGACGGCATGAGATCGGGCGTGAACTGGATGCGCGAGAAGGAGAGCGCGAGCGCCCGCGACATCGTCGAGATGAGCAGCGTCTTGGCCAGGCCGGGCACGCCGACCAGCAGGCAGTTCCCGCCGGCGAACAGCGCGATCAGCGCCTGCTCGATGATGGCGTCGTTGCCGACGATGACCTTGCGGATCTCCGTCCTGATGCGGCCGCCCGCCTCGGCGAGGCGGTCGGCCAGCTCGGCGTCGTCGAGCCGGTCCAGGTCGGCGGGGGTGGCGGTTGCGGTGGCGGTCAAGCGGCTCCTCGTGGTCAGCGGGTGAGTGCGTACACCAGATAGTTGACGCCGAGCTTGTAGGCTTCGTTGGTCTCCTTGATGGGATAGAACCCCTCGTCGGAGAACTCCCAGTACTCGGAGATGTCGTTGTTGTAGTTGATCACGGCCAGCAGGCGGCCGTTGCGGTCGTCGTTCTCGAAGATCCCCCAGAACTCCGACGGCAGTCCGTAGTACGGGTGCGTGTACTCCAGCGACGTGACGTGGTAGAACGCGTCGAACACGCGGTCATTCGGCGTCAGCCGCATGGGATGCAGCTCGGGGAGCACCCGGTGCATCTGCTGCACGAAGTTCTCCCAGTCGTTGCGTGCGAAGTCGTCGAAGATGATGAACCCGCCCTTGAGCAGATAATTGCGCATTCCCGCCACTTCGGCGTCCGACGGGCGCCAGAAGCCGGCCTCGCACAGATACGCCACCGGGAACTTCATCAGCTCGGGGTCGTCGAGCGTGAAGATGTTGCTCGCCTCGGTGCGCGTGTTGACCGTCGTGATCTCCTGAATGATTTTCGGGAAGTGCCGGTCGCTGCGGGGATAATCGTGATCCCACTTCACGTCGCGCCGGTAGCCGCCGCCGTAGCCGCCGAACTCGGGCGGGGCGTAGCGGATGCGGGCGTACGTGTAGCGCCCGTCGTACGGCACGTTCGACTCGTACGCCACCTGTTCTCCGAACCGTCCCTGCGCCCAGCCGAGCAGCGGCGCGCCGAGGCTCGCGAGCCCCAGCGCGCCGGCGACGGCGGCGACGGTTCGACGGCGCGACATCATGGTGTGCTCTTCACCTGTGCGGCACGCAGCTCGAGGAGCAGCGCCTGGCCCTTCTCGAACGACGGCGCCTGCTCGAGCACCGCGAGCAGCTCGCGCCGCGCCGACGCGACGTCGCCCGACGCCGCGAGCGCGCGCGCCAGCTGATAGCGGGCGTCGATCGGGTCGGGCGGGTTGAGCGCCACGATGGCCCGCCGCTCGCGCAGCGCGGTCTTGTGATCGGCCGCGCGCGTCGCCAGCTCGGCGAGCTTGCCATGAAGCTCGACGTCGTACGGTGAGATCCACAGCAGCCGCTCCAGCACCGGACGCGTGCCGAGCGTGTCGCCGAGCTTCTCGCGCAGCTGCAGCTCCATCACGTTCGCGTCCCACGCGGTCTCGTAGCGCGTCGTGACGCGCGTGATCTGCGCCAGCGCCTCCTTCAGGTCGCCGCGCTCCATCGCCAGCCCGGCCAGGTACTGGGCCGGCGCGTTCGCGCCCGCGTAGTCGGGGAAGAGCGCCTCGGCCCGTTCCAGCGCGGCGCGCGCCGAGTCGGCCTGTTTCCTCGACAAATATTCTGCGCCACTGCGCATCGCCTGCACGAACTCGCCGCCGAGCACCTTGCCGCTGTCCGTCGCCGTGATGGCGCGCAGCGGCGACGCGAACCGCGCCTTCACCCACGCGTCGAACTTCGCGTCGAGCTGCGCCGGTGTCAGCTTGAGCACGCGCGCGAACACCGCCGGCGACGTCAGGCCGTCCTTGTACGCGGCGAGCATGTCGACGATCGCCTTCGGCCCCATCTCCCGTTCGATCATCTCGGCGACGAGCGATGCCTCGTAGTAGCTGAGCTGCACCTCGCCGGCGTAGCGCGGACGCACGAAGCCGTCGTTCAGCTGGCTCACCGGGCGCAGACGTCCCGATCCGTACGCGGCGATGAACTCCGCCGTCGGGCCGGCGCCCCAGCCCACGCGCGCGCGGCGCTCCTCGAGCACCGACAGCCCCTCGGAGAGCCAGCGCGGCACCCGGTGGTCGCTCGAGCCCAGCGTGAACGCGTGCGCCAGCTCGTGCCACGCCGTCGAGCCCCAGTTGAACTCCCCGCGCGGCCTCGCGGACGGCGAGTCCATCGCCAGCAGGTTGCCGAAGCTCACGCCGAGCGCGCCGAGCCCCGCAATGCCCATCGTGCGCACGGAGAAGTCCGCGTGGGCCTTGTACAGCTCGATCCGGATCGGACCCTGCGGCTTGTAGTGGTACCTAGCCGCGAGCGAGTCGTACGCTTCGTCCAGGAGGGGGACCAGATACGCCGCCAGCAGCCCCGACTCCTCGGGGGGCGCGATGATTCGGAATCGCGGCGTCTCGATCGTCGTGAACGTCTTCAACTGGTCGAGCAGGTCGAGCGTGTTCTTGTGCCAGAGGTTGAACGGATCGATCGCGAACGCGCGCTCGATGCGGGCGCGACCCTGCTCGATCTGGCCGGTGCGAAGCTCGTTGTTGCCGAGGAGGCCGAGCGCGCGCAACGACGTGGAGTCGAGCGTGAGTGCCTCGCGTGCGAGCGTGATGCCGTCCGCGTATCGCCGGTGGCCGACCGCCGCCTCGGCCAGCTCGGCGTAGAACTCGGCCGGCCGCGGATTGAGGCGCTTCACCGCCTCACGCACCTGCACGAACTGGTTCTGGTCTCTCTGCAGCCACGCGATCGCGCCGAGGAGCGACCACGCGCCGATCGACGAGGAGTCGACGGCGAGCGCGGCCCGCACGGCCATCGTGGCCGAGTCGTACGCCTCCGCGCTCAGATGCAGCCGCGCCAGCGCGAGGTGGGCGGGCACCAGCGACGGATTCTTCTCGAGGCTCTTGCGGAGCAGGGGGGTGGCCGGTCCGTCGCCCGAGAAGCTCGCAACGCGGCTCAGGCCGAGCAGCGCACGCGCGTTGTCCGGGGCCTTGCGCAGCACCTCCTCGAACGACGTCTTCGCATCGGGCCAGTTGTACTTGTCGAGGAACAGCTCGCCGGCGCGCAGCCGCGCGTCGAAGTTGTTCGGGTCGGCGGCGTACGCGGCATCGAACGCGGCGAGCGCGCTCCGCACCGCGCCGGCATTTCCGCGCGTCTGCAGTAGATACGCGCGACCCGCGGCGACGCGGTCGGTGGACGACCAGCCGCTCGCGCTCTGCTCGTAGGCGGAGGTCAGTGCGCGAGCGCGGCGGGTCGCGTCGTCGTGGTCGCCGCGCCGCTCGGCGAGCTCCGCGAGCGCCACCGCCGCAGACCGCCAGCCCGGAGCCTGCCGCGCGACGGCGTCGCGCAACGCGGAATCCGCCGCGGCGAGTCTGCCGCGCAGCACGAGCGTCTCGCCGAGCACTGACGCGAGGTCGGGCCCCGCGGTGCGGGCCGCGGCGATCGCCTCGTCGAGCTTGCCCGCGTCGACGAGCGCGCGCACCGTGGCGCGCGGATCGGTGTCCTGCCACGCGCCGAGGCAGGCCGGAAGCGCCACCAGCGACACGAGCGCGACGAGGCGGCGCATCACTTCGACCCCCCGCTCAGCGCGCGGATCGCCTGGGTCTTCTCCGCCACGAGCACGAGCAGCCGCTCGAGCTCCGCATCGTACGCCGCGGCGGAGAGCTTGTCCTTCCTTCCACGCAGCGAGGCGACCTGCGCCTCGAGCTCCGACCGCTCCGCCACGAGCGCGGCCGCGCGCGGATCGGTCGGAGCGGTGCGCTGCGCGCCGAACGTCACCGTGCGGGCGAGCGCACTGTCGCTCATCGCCGCGTGCTCCGTGAGCAGCAGCTTGTCCGTCTCGTACACGCGTGCGACCTCCTTCTTCGCGTACGCGAACGCCTCGAGCACGGAGACGCGGCCGTCCTTGTCGGCGTCGGCCTCGTCGCTCGTGAGCCCGCGGACGAAGGGCGCCGCGAACCGCGTCTCGTTCCGCTCGAGCGCGGTGCGCGTCGCCGTGACGACGACGCGTCGCGGGCCCGCCAGCACCGCGGCGAAGTCACCGCTGCCGCTCGCCGCGTTCACGAACACCACCCGCTGGCGCGCGAAGCCGGCGAGCCAGCCGGAGAAGTCGGCCGCCGTCGCGTCCGGACCCGGCAGGCTGACCCGCGACTCCGGCCCCTCGCCCGAGCCGTGTCCGACGAGGAAGACGAGCACGACGTCGTTCGGCGCGACTCGGCGCGCCAGCGTGACGAACGCCTGTCCGATCGCCTCGCGCGTGGCGCGGCCCGTGGCGCGGAGCCGCGTGCCCTTCATGTCCTCCGCCAGCACGATCACGCTCGAGTCGGGCACGTGCCAGCGCGCCCGCGCGCTGTCCACGAGCGTCGACGCCGCGGACTCGAACAGCAGCCGGTACACCGGCTCGCCGGACAGGCCCGTCACCGCGAGCACGTGCACGCCCTGCGCGTGCGCCGCGCTCGCGGCGGCGAGCGCGAGCCCGAAGGCGCACGACTGGGCGAGAAGACGCGGCACTCGGCGCGACACTAGGCGAGCCCTCGACGGCGTCGATAGAACCATTCTGCGCCCAGCAGCGTGACGAGCAGCAAGAACACGATGGGCATGTCCCACAGATCGTGTGAGTCGCGTTGAGTGACGCCGCTCTCCGTGAAGTTCACGTCCTCGGCGAGTCGCGCCGCCTGGGAGAGCGGGTAGTAGTGGCCGCCTGTCTCTCTAGCGACCTGACGCAGCAGGCCCGTGCGCAACTCCGCCTGCTCGACGTCCGCTCCCTGATCGTCTGCGAGGAGCGCGCCAGCCACGGATCGCAGCGAGTCGCCGGCCACCCGCGCCGTGGCGCTCATCGCGAACGCACCGCGATCGGTCGGGACGTAGCGACCGGTGTAGGTCCCGTCCGCGGTCGGCGAGCGCTCGAGCGGCACATCGACCAACCCACCGGTCGGCGTCGTGATGCGCGCGACGACCGACGCCTGGCTCACCGGCGCGAACGTCGAGTCGACGACGCGCGCCCGCAGCTCGACCGGCTCACCGGGCGCGACGCGCGCCGGCACGGCGGCGAGCTCGACCTGTTCCGGCACCCCTTCCACCATCCACCGCAGCGTCTGTCGCCAGAGCGTCGCGTGCGTCGCGTCCTCGAGCGGCATGCTCGCGTGCATGCGCCAGAGCCACGTGTCCTGCACGCCGAGCACGATCCCCATGCCGCGCCCGTAGCGCTGGAAGGCGAGCACGGGCACCTCGGCCGCGTCGCGCCCGTCGCCCGCGCGCCCGGATAGCAGCGTCGTCGCACCGGCCCGCAGGCTGCCGAGGCGATTCACCGACGTCAGCTTCGGCAGCGAGTCCCAGCGCGCGAGGTTGGCCTCCTCCGACTCGCGGAGCCGCAGCGCGGCGTGCACGCGCCCCGCTGTCGTCGGCCGCAGGGCGAGCTCGATCGGCGCGGCGCCGGTATCCGCGCGCGGCGCGTTCAGCGTCACGGGCAGCACCTCGGACAGGGGCGTACCCGCGTAGCCTCCCTCGGCGAACGACGCACGGCCGCCGAGCGCGAGCAGGGTGCCCCCGCGCTGGCTCACGAACTCCTGGAGCATGCGCAGCTGGTCGCCGGTGAAGAACGACGACTCCACGCTGCCGAGGATGATCGCCCGGAACCGGAACAGCTCCTCGCGCCGCGTCGGGAAGCCGTTGACCAGCTCCAAGCTGTCGCGCACGCCGAGCCGCAGGAACTTGTGCTCGGCGCTTCGCATCAGACCCACGACCTGCACCGCGCTGTCGGCCGCCACGGCGCGTCGCAGGAATGCGAACTCCGGGCGCGGCTCCCCCTCGACATAGAGCACCCGCGCCGGCCCCGGCCGCACATCCAGCACCGTGCTGTACTCGTTGTTCTCCGCCACCAGCTCGCCGCGAATCGGCCGCGCGCGGACCGTGAGCCGGTAGCTCCCCGCGGGCATCGGCGGGATGCGAAGGCGCGTGCGCAGCACGTCGCCCCGCCGCGGCAGGGTGACCTCCTCGCTCGCGACGATCTTCCCGTCCGCCTCGGCGGTCAGCGTGGTCTTCTCGCCGGCCGCGCCGCGCACGCCGACCGCCGCTTCGATCCACACCGTGGATCCAGCGAGCACGCTCGGCGGTGCCGAGACGCTCGTGACCGAGAGATCGCGGCTGAACCGCTCCTGGCCGACGCCGACCGTGTAGACGGGAACGCGGCGAGCCTTGAGCCCGAGGATCGACGCGCCCAGGTCGCCACCCGCGTTGTCCGCCCCGTCGGTCACGACGATCACCCCCGCCACCGGCAGGCCGGCGAGATCGGACCGCACGCCGTTCAGCGCGGCGGCGAGGTCGGTGCGGCCGCCGCTCGCGTCGAGCTTCGTCGTCGGCTGGGTGGGGGAGGGCTCGGCGGCGAATCGGAACGTGCGGACCGAGTAGCGGGACGCCAGCCTCCGCACGAGCGCGCTCGAATCCGAGAAGACGCGCTGCATCGCACCGGTCCGGCTCGCGCCATCGACGTCGGCCACGCGCATGCTGCGCGAGTCGTCGAGGAGGATCGCCAGGACGTTTCGCTGCGCCACCGCGCTCGACAGCACCTCGGTCGGGCGCAGCAGGCAGGCGAGGACGAGCACCAGGGCCAGTGCGCGCGTCGCGCCGAGCACCCACCGGTCCATCCGGCTGATGCCACGGAGCTGGCGGTAGGCGAGCACGACGAGCGCGATCGCGCCGAGCGCCGCGAGCACGATGAGCCACACCGGCACCACGGGTGCCAGGACGAGCTCGCCGCGGTCGAACAGCCGTGGCGGATACTTGAACAGGAACGTGAAGACGGACTCGAGCGCTGCTTCCAATCGCCCCCCGATCTATGGACGTGCCTGGCGACGGGAGAACGCGAGTCCCCCGGTGATCTACGCGGGCGTCGAGAAAATGGTTCGTGGACCGGCGCACCGCCGCACCCGTCGTCAGAGGCGAATACCGGGCGGTACACGCCACCGTTGGATGCGTGATGGACGCCGACCGTTGCCTGCCGCACCTTTGCCGCCCACGATGCGCATCGTCAAGGGACGCTTCGCCGGCCGCGACCTCGTGTCGCCAAACGATGCGCGCGTTCGGCCCACGGCCGAGCACGTGCGCGCGGCGATGCTCGACGCGCTCGAGCCGAGTCTCCCCGGAGCGCGGGTGCTCGACTTGTTCGCCGGTTCGGGGGCGCTCGGCCTCGAGGCCATCTCGCGCGGGTCGGCGAGCGCGGACTTCGTCGAGACTCGACCGGCGAGCCTTCATGCCCTTCGCGCCAACGTGGCGCTTTTCCGCCTGCGCGACCGCACGCGCATCTTCAAGCGCGACGCGCTCCCCTTCGCAGGCGCACTCGGCGAGGATGCGTACGACGTCGTGTTCGTCGACCCGCCGTACTTGTCGCGAATGCTCGACCGCGTGCTCGACGACTGGCGCGCGCGGCGCTTCTCACCCCTCATCGTCGTCGAGCACGCGGCGTCGCACGTCCTGCCGCGTCCCGATCGCCGGCTCGACTTCGACGAGACGGTGGTCGCCATCTATCGACGCTGAGGGCTCGTCCCGCCTTCCTTCCCCTCGTGCTCGCTCCTGCTCCATCTTGTGGCGCGACGTCCCGGCACCACTGCCGCTGCCGTTCCCCATCAGCCTCACGCGATCATGAAGCTCAAGCCGGTCCGGTCCAAGAAGGACATCAAGCTGGGCGACTCCCATGCCCGAGTCTCCGACCACGGCAAGAGCGAGGAAGAGCTCGAGCGGCTGAGCGCCAAGGACTCGGCGCGCATCGCCGATTTGCAGCGCGTGCTCTACGCCGACGGCAGCCGCGCACTGCTCATCGTGCTCCAGGGGCGCGACGCGTCGGGAAAGGACGGCACGATCCGGAAGGTCTTCTCGTCGGTCAACCCTCAGGGGTGCACCGTCTCGAGCTTCAAGCAGCCGACTGATGCGGAGCTGCATCACGACTTCCTCTGGCGCGTTCACAGCCAGATCCCGCCCCGGGGGATGATCGGGATCTTCAACCGGTCGCACTACGAGGACATCCTCGTGCCGCGCGTGCACGGCATCTATCCCAAGAAGGTCTGGTCGAAGCGCTACGACCACATCAACGACTTCGAGCGCATGCTCGCCGACAACGGCGTCGTGCAGCTGAAGTTCATGCTGCACATCTCACGCGACGAGCAGAAGTCGCGATTCGAGGAGCGCATCGCGGACGAGACCAAGAACTGGAAGTTCCGCGTCGGCGATCTCGACGATCGCAAGCGCTGGGACGACTACACCAAGGCCTACGCGGCCATCCTCGAGAAGACGAGCACCGACTGGGCGCCGTGGTACATCGTCCCGGCCGACGACAAGGACATGCGCAACTACCTCATCGCACGCTGCATCGCCGACACGCTCGAGTCGCTCGACCTGCGCTATCCGCCGCCCGATCCCGCGCTCGCCGATCTGGAGATTCAATGAAAGCCGCCGCAAAGCTCGCGCTGCTCGCGGCAGGCGTCGCCTGCGCGCGGCCGTCTCCCGCGCCTCCCTCCGCATCGCCGTCGGCACGCCAGACGACGAGCGCGTCGCCCGCGGCCCTCGAGCTCGAGCGCTACGAGCCCGAGATCCGCGCCTTCGAGACCTCCGACCGCGCGGCGATGCCCGCACCGGGCGGCATCGTGTTCTTCGGCAGCTCGTCGATCCGGCGGTGGACGTCGCTCGCCGCCGATTTCCCGGGACTCCCCGTTCTGAACCGCGGCTTCGGCGGCTCGACGTTTCCGGAGGCCAACCACTACATCTCGCGCGCGGTGCTCCGCTATCGGCCGCGCATCGTCGTGGTCTACGAGGGCGACAACGACATCGCGTCGGGCAGAAGCCCACAGCAGGTGCTCGCCGACTATCGCGAGTTCGTGCGCCTCGTACGCGACTCGCTGCCGACCGCGCGCATCGTCTTCATCGGCATCAAGCCCAGTCCGTCCCGCTGGGCGCAGGTCGACCAGCAGCGTGAGGCGAACCGCCTCGTTCGCGAGGTCGTGCAGGCCGACACGCTGCAATCCTACGTCGACGTGTTCACGCCGATGCTCGGCGCGAACGGTCACCCACAGCCGGCGCTCTTCGTCGGCGACAGCCTGCACATGACCCCCGCTGGGTACGCGATCTGGCGCGCGCAGGTCGCGCCGCACCTGCGATGACGAGCGCTCGTCGCACCACACCATGACCGGCCGGCCGCCAGCGCCCATCCCGGTGACGATCCGGCTCGTGACCGACGGCGACGCGCCGGCCATGGCGTCGCTGCTCGCGCATCTCGGCTACCCCGCCGATGCGGCCGACCTGCCGGACCGGCTCCGGCGGATGCGCGCGGTGGGCGACGACGCGTTCGTCGCCGAGGTCGATGGCGCGGCGGCCGGCCTGGCCACCGTGCACTCGCGCGCGGTGCTCCACGTCGCGCGCCCCGTCGCGCAGCTCACGGCGCTCGTCGTGCCACCCGAGATGCGCGGGCGCGGCGTCGGGCGTGCGCTCGTCGCGGAGGCGGAGCGCTGGGCTATGAGCCGTGGCGCCGACCGCCTCGTCGTCACGACCGCGCTCCATCGCGCCGACGCGCCGCTCTTCTACGAGCGCCTCGGCTTCGAGCACACCGGCCGACGGTACGTCAGGCGGTTCGGCGAGTGAGCGCGAGACGATGGCTCGGGCGACGTTGGGCTCTTCTGGCGCTCGCGCTCGCGATGCTCGCAGCGATGCCGGCGGGCGCACACGCGCAGGTACGCGAGCGGCCGGTGCCGTTCGACAGCGTGGGCCGCGTCCTCGTCATCACGCCACCGCTCGCCGCGCGGCTCGCGCTCGCACCGCCCGCATGGCCCGTGACCGGCGACTACGTCGACGCGCGACTCTACGTCGTCGAGAACGTCGCGGGATCCTGGATCCTCGTCGTGCGCCGGCCGCGCGAGGTGCTCGAGCGCTATTCGCTCTCGACCGTGCAGCGAGACGAGCTCGCCGCCGCCGTGAACAGCGGCGTCGTTGCGCAGCGTGCCGCCGGAGGGCCGGACTCGCTGGCGACGCACATCTCCGAGCCGGTGCGAGGGTGGTTCGTCGCGAACCAGACGATTCTTGGCGCCGCGCTGTTCGGCCCCAGCGCCGCCGCACTCGCCGGGAACGCCGCGGGAGGCACGGCGGCGTATCTCGCCGTGGCCGGTGGGACGTTCTTCCTCGCGGCGGATCGCGCGCGGCGGACCTCCATCTCGGGTGCGCAGAACCACCTCGCGTGGCACGGTGCGCTGCACGGCGCCGCGGCGGCCGGGCTCGCGGCGTATTCATTCGGCGGCGAGGACCTCGATGGCAAGGCACTCGCCGGCGCGCTGCTCGCCGGTGGCATCATCGGCGACGTCGTCGGCTATCACGTCGCGCGCCCGATGACCGACGCGGAAGCGCACGGTGTGTCGCACGGCGCGTTCGCCGCGGCGGGGGTCGGTGTCGGCTCGCTGGTGACGGCCGGCATGTGGCGCAACGAGAGCTCGCGGCGCGTCGCGACGGCGCTCGTGATCGGTGCGGGCGCCGTCGGCTATCCGCTCGGCCTGCGCTATGCCCGCAACACATCGTACCGCGTCACGTCGGGCGACGTCGGCACACTCTTCGTGGGCGAGCTCCTCGGCACCAGCGCGGTCGCGACGTTCATCCCAGAAAGCAGCGACGACGAGCAGGCGATCGCCGGCGTGCTCACGGCGGGCTTCGTCGTCGGTGCCCTCGCGGCGGATCGACTGATCGTTCGTCGCTTCGACTACGAGGAATCGGAGTCGCGACTGTTGCAGCTCG
>Ga0070687_100000430_pt1 | contig 14219 bp, 12 predicted proteins | sample KBSS33LmetaG_FD_64678 | JGI IMG/M metagenome (GOLD analysis project Ga0070687, IMG submission 64678) | Switchgrass rhizosphere microbial communities from Kellogg Biological Station, Michigan, USA - KBS S3-3L metaG | ecosystem: Host-associated > Plants > Roots > Rhizosphere ... | reverse complement strand
CGTTGCGCGTGGGAACGATGACGCTGACGCTCACCCGCCGCGGCGCGGGCGCCGTGCCGCGATCGCGCAGCACGTAGATCCGGTACAGCGACGCATACTGCATCCCGGGCGCGCGGACGAAATATCGATTCAGCGCCGTCCCCAGCCCGGGCACGTCGAACGGAAGCAGCAACCGGCTCTCGTAGCGCACCACCTCGAGCCCGGCGATGTCGAACAGGTTCCGGTAGTCGGAATCGGACAGCCAGTTCGACGTGGGCGCCGGGCGTTTCCAGCCCGTCATCTCCGCCACGCGGACGGGCACTTCCCACATGTAATTGAACGCCGTCATGTAGATGCGGCCGCCGGGCGCCAGCTGGCGCTTGAGGCCCATCAGGAGCGCCTTCACGTCCAGCACGCTGTGACAGAGGCGATCGCAGATCACCGCGTCCCAGGCCCCGGTCGCCGAACCCACGCGGGCGTCGGCGCCCGTGGTCACGTCCCCAACTTCGAAGGAAATGTCCGGGTGGCGCGCCCGCGCGCGCTCGACCACCTCGGGGAGGTAGTCGATTCCCATCTTCCGGGCGTTGGGCAGCGCCGCCAGCAGATCGCCTTCGCCGCACCCGGCCTCCAGCACCGACGCGTCGGCCGGAACGAGGCGCGTGAACGCGTCCTTCAGGTCGCGGTCGAGGAACTCCTGCCCGGCGACGTGCTCCGGCACCTCGCGCGACCGCTGGTAGAAGTCACGCCAGGCGGCCTCGATCGCATCCGGTCCGGGCGCCGGCGCGTCGGCCGCGCGACCTGATGCCGACTTGGGATTCGATCCGCGCGCGTTCACGACTGGCCCGTGACAGTCCTGCTAGTCGTCGTTGGCCAGCGTGTAGCGCTGCTTGAAGGCCTGCCCGGCCTTGACCGTGATGCTCTCGGTCTGATCGATCTGCATGTCCGGGCGTTTGAACGCCAGCTTGTGCTTGCCGCAGGGAACCTTGAAGTCGACCACCGGCGTGTGCTTGGTGGTGTTCTTGCCGTCGATCCAGACCTCGGACCACGGAACCGAGTTGACCGTGATCGAGCAGTCGCCGCCGCTCGCAGACTCGTCCGGATCGACCGGCGGCGGCCTTTTCTTCGGGGCCACGGCCACGGGTTGCTGATCTTCCCCTCCGCCCGGCTCCTTTTCCTCTTCGGGCGGGCGCTTCTTCTTCTTGGGTCCCGGCACCGCGGCCACCGCACCATCATCCAGCTTGGCGCGGTTGAGACCGTCACCCTGCTTCTTGGGCCCTGGTGCGGGCTCCTTGGGCTGCGGCTGCTCCTTGGGCGGCTGCAGCGCTGGCGTCGGCGGGGTCACCGGCGTGTTCGGGTCTTTCACCGCCACCTGGCGGTCCGGCGCGGTGGGCGTCGACGGGATCGGCGTCGCTGCCTTGCCGCCGCCCGCCGCGGGGATCATCAGCGCGTGGATCTTGCGAATGTCGCCCGGCGCGATCTCCACCTCCTGCTCCCAGGGCTTGAACCGGTTCTCACCCCTGATCTCCAGCTTGTGGTGAGTCGGAGGGATGCGCGATGCCCGGAACGGCGTCCGCGCCTGATCTCCCGAGGGCACCTTCACCGGGTTGCCGTCCAGCCAGACCAGCAATCCGGGCGGTTCGCTCGTCAGCTCGAAACCGGTGTCAGGCGACGGCTCCAGCACCACCTTGAGCGAGAGCGGCTGCCCGGCGACGATCTCGATGTTCTGATCGCTGCGCGCATAGCCGTCGCGCGTGACCGAAAGCGTGTACGGACCGGGCGACTTCTCCAGCGACACCGGCGAGTGGTCGCCCACCTTGACGTTGTCGATCAGCACGACCGCGTTGTCGGGCGTCACCGTCAGCTCGAGCCGCCCCGGCTTGACCTTGGAGTTGTACACGTAGGCCACGACGGCGGCGGCGAGGCCGCCCACGACCAGCAGCCCGATGATGCCGCGCCCGGCGGGGCGTTTTTGCGAGACTGTCTCGAAGCCGCCCGTCCCGAACGGCGCCTCCACCGGCTGGCGGAACCGCTGCGGCGGCACCGGCGTCTTCATGCGCGGCGGCGGAGCAACCGCCGGCGGCATGTTCATCCCCGAGCGGCGCAGGGGCGCCGGACGCCCTGAACCGGGCGGTGGCCCCGCCGAGGGCGGCGGAAGCGTCGGGACAGGCCCGGTCGGGCGCAGGGGAAGTCCGGGCGGCGGAACGCCCACCAGCGTCGGCCGCCGGGCAGCCGGCGGCGGCGGCAGCGAGCGCGCCGGTGGCGGCGTCATCTTGACGTTGATCTCTTCGCTGACGTCGGCCGGATCGGGCGTCAGCTCGATCGGCTTGGGTGTCAGAAGCAGCTCGGGCGGCCGCGCCAGTTCGAGGACGTCCGGCGCCGGCTCGTTGGCGACCGTGCGATCGTCGTCCTCGAAGAACAGGTCCTCGGCGGCGACCGGGTTGGCCTCTTCCTTGTCGAAGATCTGGGTGTCCAGCTCCTCGTCGTCCCATCCCATCGCCTGATGGACGGACGAGTCCTTGGCCTGACCCTTACTCGGCCCCTTGCTCGGGGCCTGGGCCTTCGGAGCCGCAGCCTTGGCGCCGGTCCCGCCGGGAGGGGCCGACCGGCCGGACGGCGCGCCGGCGACGGCGGCCTTGCGCGACACCTCGGCGGAGGCGACCGGCGGAGCGATCTGTCTGAACTCCTCTAGCTTCGCGCTGTCCTCCTCGATCTCCATAGCGAAGGTCTTCTTCATCCACGCCGCGAGATCCTTGCGCGAGAAGAACTCGCCGACCGAGTACAGGAACGACTGCAGGTCGTCGTGCAGATCGATCGCGTTCGCGTACCGGTCCTCCGGGTCGCGCGCCAGCGCCTTCAGCACCACCCGCTCCAGCTCCTGCGGGATCTTCTTGTTGTACGAGGACGGCGGCATGATCTCGACGTTGCGGACCTTCTCCAGTGTCGAGAAGTCGCTCTCGCCGATGAACAGCCGCTCGCCGGTCAGCAGCTCGTACAGCACGATGCCGACCGCGAAGATGTCGCTGCGCTTGTCGATCGGCAGGCCGCGCACCTGCTCGGGCGACATGTAGCCGAACTTCCCCTTGAGGATGCCGGCCTGGGTCTTCGACGCCTTGCCGGCCGCCTTGGCGATGCCGAAGTCGATCAGCTTGACCTCGCCCTCGTAGCCGATGAGCACGTTCTGGGGCGAGATGTCCCGGTGAACCAGATTCAGCTCGCGCCCCTGGGCGTCGCGCTTGTTGTGCGCGTAATCGAGCCCCTCGCAGACCTGCATGGTGACGTAGCAGGCCATCGCGATGGGCAGCGAATCGCCCTTGTTGCGCATGCGGTCGAAGATCGACCGCAGGTCGCGCCCGTGGACGAACTCGAGGGCGATGAAGAAGCTCTCGTCGACCTTACCGAGGTCGAAGATCTGGGCGATGTTCGCGTGCTGCAGCTGCACGGCGATCTTCGCCTCGTCGATGAACATCGTGATGAACTCTTCGTCCTCGGCGATGTTCGGGAGGATTCGTTTGACCGCCAGAAGGCGCTCGAAGCCCTCCACGCCAAACGTCTTCGCCTTGAAGACTTCGGCCATGCCTCCCACGTTGATCCGCTCGAGGAGGTAGTACTTTCCGAACGGGACGGGCTTCTTCAACGCGCTCATATTAGCCGGGATTTCAGGTATTTGCAGCTACGTTCGCGTCTTTTGTCTTGGCTGTTTTGGCCGGGGCCGGCGCCTCGGTCGTGGATTTTTCCATGTCCATGTATGCCAACGTGGCACCCACCGCGGCAAACGGCGAAGCGACGAATACTGCGAACGGAATCAGGTAAAGGACAGTTGCGCCAATTCCGTATCCGATTGTCAGGCCGGGATTGCGGACCAGGAACGCCCATTTCGCGCCGAAGCTGGCGCCGCGACGGGCGAGCGGGTAGTCGAACCCGTCGTAAGCGAGGAACAGGGCTGCGAGCGCGATGCCGACGACCGGCCCGATCCCACCGGCCGGCGTGAGTACGAGCGCAACGACCAGCGCGGTCCCGTAAAGCACGAGCTTGAGCAGGCCGTGGACCAGCGCCCGGCCGGCGGAGGCGAAAAATGGGACGGTGGGCGACGTCCCCTTCACGATCCGTTCGACCCGTTCGGACAGCGTGTCGCTGAAGACCGCGAGCAGCAGCGGCTGAGCGATCAGGAACAACACGATGCCGCCGACGATGGTCATGACGCCGAGGAAAAAGCCGCCCAGGAGCGGCGATCCCGAGACCACCGACGAGAGCTCCTGGCTCCAGTAGCGCCGCGCCGCGATCATCGTGACGATCGCCAGGCCCACGCTCAGCACGAACGGCAGGAACAGGTAGCGCTTCAGCGGGTGCCTCAGCACGAAAAGCCCGCCCCGGAAGGGGGCCAGAAAGCCGCGGAACAGTCCCACGGGGCGCAGTTTACCCCCTGGATTTCAGATGAAAACCTGAAAAGACTCCGGCGGCACGAAACGAAATCGCGGCGCGGCCGATACCCGGCCAGGAGGTCTCCCATGTCGAACCTGAACCTGAACCTGAGCGCGAACGCGATTACCCAACCGCACCACCAGGCGTCGCCGTCCGGCGGCGGCGATACCCGTCTCGAGATCGACGCCACCCGGGCGCGCCAGACCGAGCGGCCCGGCGCACCGTTTCGCTCCGTTCTCGCGGGCGGCGTGTCGCTGCTGATGACCGGCGCCGAGGTCGCGACTCACGTCGTGGCGGGCCCCGTGCTCGCGGCGGCGGTCCACGACGCGCGGGTCGGCGCCACCGGCGCGATCGCCGGCGGCGGCGTGCCGGCCGGCGCCATGGGGCCCGGTTCGTCGCCGGCGGGGCTCGCGGCCGCGGCGGCGACCGGAAACCCGGAGATGGCCAACATGGAGGCGATGATGCAGCAGAGTCAGCTCTCGAACGGACAGCTGCTCGCCTTGCAGCAGCAGATCCAGCAGGAGAGCCAGCAGTTCACGACCGTCTCGAACGTCATGCGCGCCAAGCACGACACGGCGAAGGCCGCCGTTTCGAACATCCGCGCCTGACGTGCTAAGGTCGAAACCGCGTGGCAGGGAAGGTCAGCGGCCCCGGTAGCGGTCCGCCCGTCGGCGGGCCGGGCGACGACAAGGTCGAAGGTCCGTCGAGCGCCGGCGGCAAGCGGTTCGCCGACAAGCTGGGCGCGACCGATGCGGCCCGGCCGGCCTCCGACGTGGCCCCCGGCCAGGCGGCGCGCGGCCTGACCGCCGACGTTGCGGCCGAGCTGGCGGCCGGCCGCATCGACCAGAAGGCGGCGCTCGATCGCGTCATCGAGCGGGTCATCGACAAGCAGCTCGGCCCGGGCGCGCCGGCTACGGTCCGCGAGAAGGTGCGCGCGGCGCTGCAGGACGCCGTGGCCGACGACCCAGTCCTGACCGATAAGATCAGGTCGCTGACGCGGTAGGCGCTCCGCGCCGCAGGCGCGGTGTGCGCCTGTTGTTTTTTCAGGTAGCCGCACTCCCGCGCTTCGCGCGGGAGCGGCTAGCGCCTACGGCACCGAGGCCGTGGTCGCTTCGCCGCGCTTGGCGGCGATGGCGTCGCGCACCTGGGGCGGCAGGAACACGCTGTCGGTGTCGAATCCCACCTGCGCCTCGATCAGCATCGCGGCCCGCTCCGCCGGCGGAGTCTTGCGATCGATGATCACGCACCAGGCGCCCTTCACCTTGCACAACCCGCCGCCCCCCGCGGAGTCCCCCGTCATCGTGTCGTAGCGGACCTGGACGCCCAATTGGGTGGCGGCCTGCTCCAGCGATTCGGTCATCTGCTCGGGTTTCATCGGCTGTCGTCGTCCTCTTGGTTGCCGGTTTGTTTATGCTTATCGGTTTCCCGGACCGAGGCCAAGTTTTCCTGCGCCGACCGATCCAGGTCGATGATCTGGGCGCCGCCGACGTAGGTCTTCGTTTCGTAACGCGTCAAGCCGCCCAGCTTGCGCACGATCGCGGCCATCCGGTCCGCCTCGTCGAGGATCGTCTTGACCGACGCCGTATTCGCATCGGCCGGGTCCAGCTTGCGCAGCAGCACCTGCGCGTACCCCATCACCGAGGTGAGCGGCTGGTTGAGCTCGTGCGCGGCCGCCCCGGCGAGCTCCATCGCGACGGCCTGCTTCTCCGAGACCTCCAGCTTCTGCTGGGCGCTTGCGAGACGCTCCTCCATGGTGAGCCGCTCCCGCAAGTCCGAGAAGATGCCCACGGTCGCGATCTCGTGCCCATCGTCATCGACGACCAGCGCCGCCGAGATCGACACGGGGACCTTCTGGCCGCCCGCGGTGATCAAGTGCCGCCGCACCGGCTCCAGCCGCCCGCCCCCGCCGTGCTCGGCAGAGCGGATCAGGCTCATCACCTCGCGCGCGATCCCGGGCGGATACAGCTTGCGGACCGACATGCGCCCGATGACGTCGCCGGCCTTGTAGCCGCAGATCCGCTCCGCGCCCTGGTTGAACAGCAGGATCGTGCCGCGCATGTTCGCGGCGATGATCCCGTCGACCGTGGAGTTCAGGATGCGGTTCAGGAACTCACTGGTTCGCCGGAGCTCGCGATCCAGCTCGCGCGCGAGCGTGACGTCGCGGAACGAAAAGATCGCGGTGTCGTGCTCGGAGAGGATTCCGATCGACGCGACGGAGACGGTGATGCGATCGCCCGAGGTGGTCACCAGCTCGAGGTCGAAGTTGTCGATGGGCTCGCCGGCGATCGCGCGGCCGATCTGGCGTTCCAGCGTCGCGCGGAATGGTTCGGGGACGATCTGCACGATCGGTTTTCCCGCGAGGCCATCGCGCGCGTAACCGGTCACCTCCTCGGCGGCGCGATTCAGGTAGAGGACCGCGCCCGAGCCGTCGAGGACGACGATGCCGTCGGAGGCGCTGTCGATGAAGTCGCGGTAACGCTCGATGGCGCGCACGCGCCGCTCCTCGCGCGCGTCCGGCAGGGTGATGCGGCGCGTGCGTTCGCGGATCGGCTCCAGCGCCCGCGCGCCGCGCAGCACGATGCCCAGCAGCGACGCCGCCAGCCGTCCAATGCCGGCCACCGATTCGGCGGCGGCGGCCGCGCCGTCGCCGGCGAAGCGCACCAAGAGCGCGCCGGCCGGCTTGCGCCCGACGACGACGGGATAGACGACCGAGACCTCCTTGGACGCGTCGCCGCCGCCGGTGATCGTCGTCTCGCCCCCTTCGAGCGCGCGGCGGATGTGCGGGTACTGCGCCAGCGCGTAGCGCATGCGACCGGTGTCGATCTCCTCGCTGTCGGCGACCAGGTAGACGAACTCGGGATCGTTCAACAGCGCGAGCAGGCTGACCGAGTCCGCGCCCAGCGCGACCGCCACGTGCTCGGCGGCGGCGTGGAGCTGGCTCTCGCCGGTACCGACGGCGAGCACCTGCGCGGCCTTGACGAGCACGTCGAGGACCGAGCGCTCGTCGTCGCTCACGAACGTGTCCTTCGATTCGACAGGGAAGCGCGCGCCGCGGCGGACGCGGCGGCGACGACCTCGCGCACCGGAACGCGCGCCCGCGCCGCGGCCCGGCGACAGTCCTCGAACTCCGGATGGGCGCCCAGCACCTCCCCGTCGAGCACGGCGAGCTTCGCGCGCACCGCGCCGTACTTCGTCGCGACCTTCACGAACGATCGCGCGAGCACGACGCGCTCGAGCCGGCGGCGCCTGAGGCCGAGGGTGGTCGAATTGCGGAAGAACGCGCGCTCGACTGCGGCGGACGCGTCGGGCGGCGCCAGCGCCGAAACCTGCACCGCGGGCCGGCCCTTCTTCATGAGAATGGGCGCCGACCAGACGTCGACGGCGCCGGCCTCCGCGAGCGCCTCGACCAGCGGAGCGATGAGCTCGCCGCTCATGTCGTCGATGTTCGCCTCGAGCAAGACCACCTCGGGCGCGGCGGCCGCGGTATCGCGCACGCCGACCGGCTCCCCGACGACGACGCGCAGAACGTTCGCGCGATCCGACAGCTGCTTCGTGCCGGTGCCGTATCCGGCCCCGCGCATTCGCATCGGCGGCAGCGGCCCGAACTCGTCGACGACGGTCGCCAGGATCGCGGCGCCCGTCGGTGTAGTGAGCTCGCCATTGCCCTCGGGCACAATCGGAATACCGGCCAGCAGGGCCGCGGTCGCCGGCGCGGGAACCGGCACCGTCCCGTGCGCGGTGCTGATGTAACCGATCCCGATCACGGGAGGCAGCGATCCGATCGACGCGGGCGCGAGGTAGGAGATCGCCGCCGCGACGCCGACGACGTCGGCGATCGAATCATAGGCGCCGACCTCGTGGAACGTGACGCGGTCGACCTTGGTGCCGTGCAGCTTCGCCTCGACCTCCGCGATGCGCGCGAAGATCTCCCCCGCCAGCGCCCGCGCGTCCGAATCCAGCCGCGCCTTCTTGAGCAGCCGCTTGACCTCGGCATAGTCGCGATGCTCATGCCCATCGTGCACGTGCTCGTTGACGTGCTCGTGCTCGTGCTCGTGATCGTGGTGGTGATCGTGCTCGTGATCTTGCCCGTGGTGATGCGCGTGTTCGTGCTCGTGTTTGTGCTGGCCGGGCCAGCTGACGTCGAAGCTTCGCCCGACGAACGCGCCGCGCTTGCGCCGGCCGAAACCGACCTTCAGGCCCCGTACGCCCATCGCCTTCACGGCGCCCGTCACGACCGCGGGGGGCACGCCCAGGTCGACCAGCGCCGCGACGGCCATGTCGCCCGCGATCCCGGAAGCAGGCTCGAAGTGCAGGTGCAGGCCGCGCAGGGCCTTCACAGGTCGCGTTTCCGGTTGAGCATCGCCGCCATCTGGCCGGCTCCGAAACCGTTGTCGATGTTCACGACCGCGATGCCCGCCGCGCACGAATTGAGCATCGACAGCAGCGCGGCGAACCCGCCCAGATTCGCGCCGTAGCCGACGCTGGTCGGCACCGCAATCACGGGACGCGCGAGCAATCCCGCCACCACGCTCGGCAGCGCGCCCTCCATCCCCGCCACCACCACGATCACCTCCGCCTTCTCGATGTCCGACCGATGCGCGAGCAGGCGGTGCAGGCCAGCCACGCCGACGTCGAACAGACGGTGCACGCGGTTGCCCGCCAGCTCGGCCGTGAGCGCAGCCTCCTCCGCAACGGGAATGTCGGCGGTTCCGGCGCTGACGACGGCGATGAGGCCGCGCCCGCGATCCGGCGCCGGCATCGGCCCGACGACGAGGGCGCGCGGAACGGGCAGATAGCGCGCAGCCGGTAGCCGGGCGATCACCAACGCCGCCGCCTCCGGACTGACCCGCGTCGCGAGCGCGGTCGAACCTCCCTTGGCCAGCTCGGCGAGGATGTCGGCTATCTGTTCGGGCGTCTTGCGCTCACCGAACACGACCTCGGGAAATCCCGTGCGCAGGTGCCGGTGGGTGTCGACGTGGGCAAACTCGAGCGTGCGGAAGGGAAGCTCACGCAGTTTCTGGAGAGCGTCGGCGATCGACGTGCGGTCTTCGCGCACCGCCTCGAGAAGCGCTTGCAGGCGTTCGGGATCCATGGGGGCCGTCGACCGGACATTAGCATCAGAAGCGTCGGATCGGCGGCGGGAGGCCGGTGGTTCAGGCGGGCAGCACCTTGTGGATGCTGGCGACCAGCGTCTCGAAGGCGAACGGCTTCCGCACGATCTCGAGCGCCCGCTCCGGCCGCGAAACCGGCAGCGCGCTCAGCACGATCACCGGGATGCGCCGCAGCGTATTGTCCGACGTCAGCACCTCCAGCACCTGCCAGCCGGACACCAGGGGCATCATCAGGTCGAGGATCACCAGATCGGCGCCGGGCGGATCGTTCAGGGTCAGGAAATCGATCGCCTGCTTGCCGTTGGCGGCGGGGATCACGTCGAGCCCTTCGCTCTCGAGCAGATCCTGTAGCGTGTCTCGAACGTCGAGGTCGTCCTCGACGAGCAAGACTCTGTTCGGCGCCGCAACCACTGTGCCTTCACCGAATGTGGGGAGTGAATCTCGGGCCATCAAGGGGCGACCCCATGGTAACTTGGGCGGCTCGGAATCGCGCCGATGAGCCCGAGCTCTCGATACACGATCTTGCGCAAGATCGCCGACGGCGGTACGGCCGAGATTTTCCTGGCCAAGCAGCACGGCGCTCAGGGTTTCGAGAAGACCGTCGTGCTCAAGCGGATCTTCACGTCGTTTTACGCCGACCCGCAGTTCCGCCACATGCTCGTGGACGAAGCGCACGTCGCGATGACGCTCAACCACAGCAACATCGTGCAGGTGCTCGACCTCGGCGAATCCGAGGGCCGCTACTTCCTCGCGCTGGAGCTGGTCGACGGCTGGACGCTGGATCGCGTGCTGCGCCGATCGAAGGCGGCCGGCGTTCCCGCCCCACCCGCGCTCGCGCTGTACATCACCGCCGAGGTCTGCCGCGCGCTCGCGTTCGCGCACGGCAAGAAACGCGGCGACGGGCAGCCGCTGCGCATCGTCCACCGCGACATCAGTCCGCACAACGTGCTCCTCAGCGAACAGGGCGAGGTCAAGATCACCGACTTCGGAATCGCGAAGGCGCAGACGAAGAAGGAAAGCAGCGCCGGCAACCTGATCAAGGGGAAGATCGCCTTCATGTCGCCGGAGCAGGCGTCCGGCGAACCGCTCGATGCCCGTTCGGACCTGTTCTCCGTCGGCACGATGCTCTACGTGATGATCACGCGGCGCCACCCGTTCGACGCGCCCACCGACTACGAGACGCTGATGCTCGTCAAGAGCGGCGACTTCACGCCGCCCGAGACGGCGCGTCCCGGGTTGAACCCCGAGCTGTACCGCGTGATCCGCAAGGCGATGGCGAAGGCGCCCGGCGATCGCTACCAGACGGCCGAGGAGATGCTGGTGGACGTCGAGCAGGTGATGCGGCTCGCGTTCCGGCCCGTCGGGCAGACCGAGCTTCAGCGCTGGCTGGCCGATCTGAGCAGCAAGGACGGCGTTCCTCCGCTGACGCGCGAGGGGGCGCCCGAGCCGTCGCCGACGACGGTCGGCCCGCTGCGCGGCGGCGACGGCCAGGAATCGGGCCTGATGCTGAATCTCGACGACGCCGTGGAAATTCGATCGAGGGATCGGCCGCCGCCACCGCCGCCGACCGAAGTGATGGCCCGCCCCCCGCAATTCGTCGGGCAGGACCGGAGGTGGACGGAGCGCCGCGAGGTCAGGATTGGCGGCGCGGCCGTGATCGTGGTGCTCCTCGTGCTCGCCGTCCGCGCGATGAGCGGCGGCAGTCAGGCGAACAAGGGAAGCGCCGCCGCGCCGGTCGCCGCCCCGACACCGGCGGCGGCGCCCAGCCCACCGCCGCCCGCGCCCGCCCCACCGCCACCACCTCCGGCACCGCCCCCCGCCGCGGCCGCCGAACCGGCGCCCCCACCCCCGCCCCCGGCGCCCGAGACGCCGCCTGCTCCCGAGGCCCCGCCGAAGGTCGCCGCGGCGCCGGCCGAGGCCGCTCCCCCCGACAAGAAAGAAGAGGAGAAGCCGGCTCCGGAGGAAAAGCCCGCCGATGATTCGACTGAGGAGCCGGCGAAGCCCGCGAAGGGTAAAAAGCAGCAGGTCCCGGTCGTCATCAAGACGGATCCGGAAGGCTCCAAGGTCACGACCGGCAAGCACGTCTTCGGAACGACGCCGCTGACCCTCAAGCTTCGCCCGGGAAACTCTTACGAGTTCACGTTCACGAAGGCCGGATACACGTCGCTGTCCCGTCGCTATCGATTCGAAAAGGAGCAGCCCCAGACGCTGCGGGTGACGCTGACGAAAATTCCCGAGCCGCCCCACAAGGCGGGTCCGCCACCGCCGCCGCCCAGGGGAGCGCCGCCCATGCCGCCGAGCAAGGGCTTCTTCTCGCGCTAGAACGCATCTCAAAACTCCCTCCGGGAGTTTTGAGATGAGCGTTCTACCTGAAAAAAAACAGTAGAGCACTCTTCTCAAAAAGCCCTCCGGGGCTTTTTGAGATGTGCTCTAGTCGCTCGTCAGCGCGCCACGCCGGTGGGCTGCGCGCGATTGAGCAGCTCCTCCAGCGACATCCTGAGAAGCTCCGCCGCGATCAGCTGACCGAGGACGAGCCGCAGCTCGCGCGCGTCGACGAAGCTCCACAGTCGACCGCTCGCCGACGCGACCACTTCGCTCGGCGCTCGCGTTGTCCATTCACCCACCACGCTGAAAACTCCGCCGGGCTCGTCCATGTTCCGTCGCTCCAGGTGTGTCGCTTCTGGAACAGTAAGTCGTGATTCCGAGATGCCAAACGCACATGTAGGAAGGCGTAGCACGATCGGTTCCCCCGTTCGTAACGGGTGCGAGCCCGCGCGGTTACGGCATTGGGAACGAAGTTTGTAGATGTCCTATGCCTCCTGAAACGTCACACCTGGCATGCGGTTTGAAGCTCTCGAATGCGTGGGCACGGAACTGCCGATATCCTTGAAGGAGGTAGGTCATGGACGTCATGGCTGAAGTCGGCGCCTGTTGCGTCGCCGAGGTAATGGGCACGGAGCTCTACACGCTGACGCCCGACACGGTCGTGGCTTCGGCGCGCAGGCTCGCGTTCGATAACGGCATCGATCACCTGCTCGTGCTGGAGAACGGCACGCTGGCCGGAATCGTCTGCAAGGACGACCTCCGGTTCGCCGCGCGCAACGCCCTGGTCAGCGAGTGCATGAGCTCGCCGGTCCTCTGCATCGCGCCCGACACGACCCTGCGGGAGGCGGCGCAGATCATGATCGAGCAAAACGTGTCGTGCTTGCCGGTCGTGACGGGGACGTTCCTGGTCGGCATGGTGACGCGCGACGCGCTCGCGACGGTGGCGGGCCTGGGCCAGGAAGGCCGCGACGCCGTACCGTCGGTCTGCGCGGCCTGCGGATCGAAGGAGAAGGTCCGCCGCGACCCGCGCGCCAGCGGGATCCCGCTGTGCGCCGAGTGCCTGGGGCGCACGTCGCCCAACGCCTTCCGCCGAATGGCGGACTAGCGGACCTCGGACCCGGGGCTTCGCCCCGTCCTCGTCCTCGTCGCCGTACGCGACGGAGTTTCGAGGACGAAGACGGAGACGAGGACGATCACGAGGACGAGGACGGGTAGAGCCTGATATTCCTTCGCGCATGGCGGTCAGCCGCGCCGGAGGCAAACTCGAAGCCGTGATCGCCCGCTTCGACCTCGGGCCCGCGATCTCCGGCGCCCGCGCGATCGACGTCGGGGCCTCGACGGGCGGGTTCACCCAGGCGTTGCTGGCGCACGGGGCGCAGAGCGTGCTCGCGGTCGACGTCGGACATGGACAGCTTCACCCATCGCTGCGCGCCGACCCGCGTGTCACGTCGCTGGAACGCGTGGACTGGAAGCGCCTGTCGCTGGGCGTGGCCGAGGGACCGTTCGACTTTTTCACCGTCGACGTCAGCTTCGTCGCCGCGCGCAACATGCTGAGGTCGCTCGCCTTCAGGCTGCGGCCGGGCGCCGAGGGCATCGTGCTGGTGAAGCCGCAGTTCGAGCTGCCGGATCGGCGCGTGAAGGCCGCCGACGCGGAGCCCGCGCGCCTGCGCGCCGAAGCGGTCGCGAAGGTGCGTGAGCGCGCGGGGGGCCTTGGGTTCGACGTCGTCGAGCACTTCGATTCGCCGGTCGCCGGTGGCGGCGGCACCGTCGAGGTGCTGGCCCACCTTCGCTTCGGTGGACGCCCGGATTCGATGCCGCGGCCGGGTGAAAAGAAAGCCACGGCCGCGCCGCGCGCCGCCGCGCCGGCCGCGGCGCCGGCGACGCTGCGCTGGTTCGCCGTCGTCGCGCCGGGGCTGGAGGCGATTGCCCAGCGGGAGCTGGAGGGCCTGCCCGACGTCGCCGACATCGCTGCGGAGACGGGCGGCGTCGCCTGGACCGGTCCGACCGCGAGCGGCTACCGCGTGAATCTCTGGTCGCGCGTGGCGACGCGCGTGCTCGCGCGCGTCGGTGAGGTCGAGGCCCGCGAGTTCGGCAAGCTCCGACACCGCGCCGCGCGCCTGCCCTGGCCCACCTTCGTCGCCGCGGGCGCGTCGGTGGCGGCGCGCGCCAGCGCCAGCCATTGCCGCCTCTATCACACGGGCGGGCTGGCCGAGGCCGCCGTGCACGCGGTCGGCGACGCCGTGCGAGGCACGCGTCCGGCAAAGCGCGACGAGGAGGCCGACGTGACGCTGCTGGTCCGCGGCGTCGACGACCGGTTCACGTTCAGCATCGATGCATCGGGCGAGCGGCTGCACCGGCGCGGCGCGCGTGTCGAGACCGGCGCCG
>Ga0070687_100000414_pt1 | contig 14402 bp, 22 predicted proteins | sample KBSS33LmetaG_FD_64678 | JGI IMG/M metagenome (GOLD analysis project Ga0070687, IMG submission 64678) | Switchgrass rhizosphere microbial communities from Kellogg Biological Station, Michigan, USA - KBS S3-3L metaG | ecosystem: Host-associated > Plants > Roots > Rhizosphere ... | reverse complement strand
CGGCCGTCGCCGTCCCGATCGACCAGTTGACGGCGGCGGCGGAGGTCGTCTACCGCCTGTGCTGGATGGGCGACTTCCTGCAGAGCAACGGGAATATCTCGACGGCTCAGGCGAGCATCCTCCTGGCGCGATACAACTTCTTCATCGGCTTCTGAACCTGGAGATATGAGATGACCCGAAGAGACGACGTTGCTTGGTTGGGACCGGTGGCGCTGGTCTATACGTGGAGCGCGTTCCTGATCGCAGGAGCGCTTGCGCTGGGTGGGTGCGCTACCGATCCTTGGAGTTCCCCGGATCTGCCCAGGACGGGGCCTTGCGCCGCGTACGAGTCGCAAATCGTTTCGGTGGATGTCGACGTGACACCCTCGATCACGCCCGCCCCCAAGGGCATCCGGATCATCGTCCCCGACAGCGACTTCCGGCCGCTCATGGGGGCGAGTTGGCCGGTACCAGGCGGGCGCATGGTCTGGGTCGTCTGGCTCTATCGCTGGTACGACGGTGACCACATAGGGACCATCGGGCGTCTGGGGGACACGTCGATGTGCCAGTGGTACGACCCCGCCTGAGTCGTCGATGACCATCGACAGTTCGATCGCAGACGAGGCGCGATTCCTCCGACTCGTTCGGGATGGATCCGAGTGGGCCCGGGAGGTCTACGCGGACTGGCTTGAACAACGGGGGCATCTGGACCGCGCGCTGCTGATGCGCCATGCCGATCCCGCCGGCGCCCTGATGTCGCTGATGGACTGGCTCCTCCGGGAGAGCCTATGGAGTGGGGCCACCACCAGGCGCGGGCATGTTTTTTCACACGTGGTGATGGACTCGGTATACGAGGTGCGCGCTCCTCAGGGGGAGGCCAATATTATATGGCGTCCTCTCGGAGGTCCGTTCCGTGTTTCCGCGGTCATCGTTCCCGACGAGATCGCTCCGTGGTTTTCCTTTCGCGACATAGCCGTCGGCAATATGAGCCAGTTCGAGCCGTACGGATCCCCCATCCCTTGCACGATGTTCACGGCACGCGCGCTCCATGAGAGGCGAATGCCGATGCGTTTGGACACGTGTCAAACCTCCCAAGATTTCGTCCTGGAGGTCATCAATACGAGCGACACGGCCAGGCGCTTCTGGGCGCTCATCTGCGGCCAGATCTTCATCTTCTAGGACGTCGGAACTTGCCCAGCACATCGCGAAAGAACGCGTTGTAGAGGGCGTTGGGGTGGCGGCGTGCACGCAGGCGGTCGATGATCTCGTCGACCGACATCCTCGTGGTGTTCGCCAGCACCATCCCGGCGACCAAGCACGACCGATTCACGCCGGCGCTGCAGGTCACCAGCACGCGCCGGCGCTTCACCACGTGCTCCGTCAGGACCTTGGTCGCTTGCAGGACCAGGGAGAGTTCTCGGTCGTCGAGCGCGCTGTCCGGGATGGGCGCGCGGACGACCTGCCCGCGGAATCGCAACTGTCCTTGGGTGGGCTGGTGCTCGCGCGCGCACAGCGCCAGCGCGTGGAACCCGGGCAGCACGTGTGAGATGGCGTCGTGTGCGCCCACCCAGAGGTTCGTAGACACGCACGAAATGTCGATCGTCATCGTTGGCACTCCCAGGAGGCGGTCTCGCTGGCGCGCGGCGGCCAGCCACCCGCCGCGCTGCGCAGGAGCTGCCAAGATGTGCTCCGCGCAGAAAGGTCGGCCTTGCACGCACGGAGATCCGCAGCGAGGGGCCACGCAGAGCGTCACGGATCGCGTGGCACCGGGAACGGCAGCGAGCCGCTGGTCCGCAGGTCCTTCATGCGCTGCTTGGCGAGGCCCACCATCTCCTCGTAGGCCGCCATCATGCTCTCGGGGACGAAGGACGACCGCTCGGTCCGGCCGTCCCGCTCGAACTCGCGAAAGATCGCGAAGGTCAGGACGCCGCTGGTCGGGCGCTGGCTGATCACGGCGACGATGTTCTGGGAGTTCCGCAGTCGGTCAACGTCGACGTACCCGGGGCGGGAACGGGAGGGGGGCGTGGGTTGCGTGGACAGCGCAGATCTCGTGGTCGACACGCCTCAAGGATACACTACCCGTGGCCGATCAGGACCAGAATCCCTGCCGCCTAGCGCCTCACCCCGACGGGGCCAAGAGCCCGCTGATGAGACCCGCGCCGATCCGGTCGAGCTCGTCCTGCGAGACGTCCTGGACGTACCGCGCGGCCGTCGCCATCGACTCCCAGCCCATGTAGCGCTGGAGCTTCACGATGGCGTTGGGGTCCCCGGCGAGTTGGCTCAGGTAGTTCTGCGCGAACGTGTGGCGGTAGCGGTGCGGGTTCATCTCGGCGATCCCGACCTGCGCCGCCGTGCGGCGCGCCGCCCGCCAGACCTTGCGGCTCATGGCCTTGGGGCTCTTGGAGGTGCCCAGGAGGTCGCGGACCACGACCCAGCCTCGCATGGCCACCAGCGCCTCGATGGGCCCCCGGATGGGCTCGACGGAGATCTCGGTCCGCTTGCGCCCCTTGCCCTCGTAGATGAGCTTGCCAGTGTCAAGCGAGCGCTGGGCGTCTGGCTTCCGGATCCGCAGCACGTCCCCGGACCGGAGGCCCCGCAGCGCCATGATGAGCAGGACCTGGCGCATGGCGTCGGGCATCTGGCAGGTCTGGAGGTGGCGGATCGCTTGGCGCCAGTCGTCCACGCTCAGGGACTTCTTGTGCCGCACGCGGCGCGCCGGCGGTAGGCGAAGATCGGAGAGGCGTCGCGCGAACTCTGCGTCCTTCGTGAAGGCCGCCCATGCGCGGAGCGCGGCCAGGTTCGAGCGGACGGTGTTGGGGGCCAAGCGGCCGGCGATCAGGCGGTGCGTCAGGCCCTTGGGGTCGGCCGCGGACGTCCTCACGTGGCAGGTGTAAAGGTCCGCGGTGCCATCGCTCCTGCCGCGCTCGAGGATCCAGGACCGAAATCTCCCCAGGTTTGACTCCGTGATCTCCATGCGGGACGGTTAGAGTATCACCATGACGACGGTCAAGCCCTGGGTGAACAACGCCATCATCTCTTCCTACGAGACGCTCGAGGAGACTATCCCGGCGCAGTGGCTGCCGCACCTCGACGACGTTCGCGCGACCTCTGGCGTCATGATCGGCAAGCTGCGGCGCTACGGCTGCGGCGCCTACGGCTGCGTGTTTCGGACGCTCGACCCCAAGGTGGTGATGAAGGTGACCGCGGACGACACCGAGGCGGAGTTCGCCGCGAGCCTCGCAAAGACCCTGGTCGTGCCGATCTGCGTCGAATACGTGACCGTGCTCCGCACGGATATCCGCGACCCACAGGACGGGTCGGCGGTGTATTTCCTGTGGCGGGAGAGCGCGGAGTATGTGGGTCAGTTCGAGACCATCGTGGGAAAGAAAGCGGCTCGTCTGGTGTTGAATCAGCACGAGATCGCGCAGGCGACGTACTCCGAGATCGTGGGCTGGATCGATCCCGCACACGAAGGCAGGACCTACGAGTCGCCCATCATCGATCAGGGAGCGCGCGACACCGTGGGATGGCTCATCGACCGCTGGCTCCGTGCGTGCCACGAGATGGCCCAGGTGGACGAGCTTCGCTTTCTGGCCCAGGGGCTCATTCAGGTCTATCAGCAGCAGCGGATCTTTTTCGGGGACTTGCACCCGGGCAACCTGGGGATGGTGATCCGCGCGGACGGTCACCCCAACGGGGAGCAGTGGGTCATCACGGACCCCGGCCACATCGCCGTCCTCGATCTCTGAGACTGGACCCTCTGAGACTGGACCCGTGTTCAGGTGAGGCGTTTGGCGTCATGCGCAGTCGTTGGTAATGCGCGGAATCCTTCGGTACGATGAACGCATGACCGGGTGGAATCGCTGATGGCGCGCATGCCATGGCTGGCGGCGCAACTGGCGCGGGAAGGGCTGATCGCGGGGCTCGCGATGATCGATGGTACCTACGAGGACGAGGACGACGAGGACGACGCCCTGTCTACGCAGGCGTGCGGGTACTTTCCTGCGGGTGGAGGTCTGGGATCGTACCCGGACCCGTGGACGCCCTCATGACCGCCTTCACACGGTTGGGATCGTCGATCTGGGACTGGGAGCCGTGGACCGAGCTGGGTACATGCGCCCGCGTGCTGTGGCTGGCGCTGTTCACGTCGGCGGAGGCGAAGCGCCACGTGCCTGGCCTCTGGCAGGGTGGGATCCCCATGATGGCCGACGCAGCGCACATGAGCGCCGACGACGTCCGCTTGGCGCTCGACCAGTTGCTCGAGCGCGAGACGGTGGAGTTCGACGCTCGGAGCCGCGTCTTACGGCTGTGTCACCTGCCGGATGCGGGCGAGTTTCCGTCCAATGGCAAGGTCATCCTGGGTTGGTGGACGCGGTTCAAGACCGTGCCTGCATGCCCCGTTCGGGATGCGCATGTTCGCACGCTGCAGTGGATCCTCGACACGGGGGCGGAGCGGCGAGGAACACCGCTCACGCCCGACCATGCCAACGCGTGGAGAACCACGTTCGGGACGATCCAGATCCCGGCTCCCCGCAAGCGGGGGATCCGCCGACTCACCGATTTGTCCGACACCAGCACCTCGGTCCAACCCTCTCTCTTTGGGTCTCCGGTAGGTACCGATATGGTTTCCGCCAAGCCGTCCGACCGATCCCCTCCACAGGAGATCCCGATGGCTGTGGACAACTCCAACTCTCTGCGTCAACTGAAAGAAAACAAGAACTCTGAAACCGTATCCGATACCGTATCGGATACCAACAGGATCCCGGATCCCGGATCCCGGATCTTGGATCTCTCTCCGGAGAGGGGGAGTGGGGGAGGGCATGAAACTGGCATGCGTCCCGCGTTGACGCTCGTGCCCCCCTACACGGCGGGAGACGTGCTCCGGGTGATGGCTGGCGGGCGCTGGGACGCGTCGCACGATGGGACCTACCGGGACGCGGTCGGATCGCTGATCGCAGCGTGGGTGGCAAAGCGCGTGGCCTTGGAGGACTTCCAGCGGCTGGCCGAGTACACCAAGCATGCCCAGGTCACCATGAGCGCGCGCTACCTGGTGGGGTGCGACCTCCCCGCGGAGATCGACCGCGCGCGCAAGACGCTGGACTGGCGTGACATCCGCATGGCGGACATGGCACGCTTGCCCTAGCTGTCGATGCTGGCGGCTACCGGCATCCCCGTCTTCGCGAACGGCGATTGTGCGGCGGGGATGCCGGACCTTTTTTCAGGTCGATGTCATGCCCCCCACCTGCGCAGCCTGTCGAGAACCCATCCGGACGCTCGATGCCTTGTGCATCGCGGAGACCGAGGTCCTGCACCGGTACTGCGCGATCGCCGGTCGTCGCACGCTCCGCTGGGAGGTCGAGGCGCGGTGCACGCGAGTCCTCGCAGAGCACGAAGCGTTCAAGCGAGAGGTCGCCACGCTGCGCGGGGAGGCGCGCCACGCAGCGATGGAGTTCCAAGGTCTGGAGCGTCGACGCGAAGCCTGGGAACGGGAGGCACGCCTTCACGCGGAGGCGGCCGCCGCGGCTCGCGAGGAGGCACGCCTTCACGCGGAGGCCGCCGCCACCGCTCGCGAGGAGGTGATCCGCCTTCGCGCGGAGCTCCTCGCGCTGCGGACCGTCGCCGTCGACTCGAGGGAGACGTCCGGCGACGACCGCGATGGAGCGGTGCAGCGTTTCAGCTTGCTGGAGCTCGACTAAAAGGCCATGCCGACGTTATTGAGAGCAATCTCCCCTGCCCACAATCGGGCCTGTACTACTTCTCTTGCCAATGCGGCATTCAGCGATGCGGGAGACGCCAGCGCGATCAGAACCTCGTGGCAGCGCACGGAGCGCGACATATGAAAATCATTGACAGTCGGAGCGGACTCTTCCTCAACGTCGGACAGACGCTCTCCTACCACGGAGGAGAGAGCCTCACGCTCCTTCAGGTGAGGCCGGGGATACTCTCGGCCAAGGCGCTCGTCCGCCTGGTCCACAAGGACTACACCCGCCCAGGAGACCCGCTCACGACGACCGAGTCGTGGACACCCCTCATCGTCCGGTACATGCACCCACACTTTCGGTGGCAACGCGTGGCGTTTGTGCCCAGCTGATACGGACCGGGATCTCTTCGCTGGACAGCAGAGCAGATCTCGGGTACAGATCGAAGCGCGCTCGGTGGGCATCGCTCCTTCAGGAATTCTCCTGCCGGGCAGTGGGCCATGGTGTCCCACCGAGCGCATACCGAGATCCGAGATGAACCGCGACCACTTGGCGAACGCACACCAGACCATCCGCGATCTGCGTAACCAGATCGCGGCGCAGCGCGCGCCGCTCGAGCAGCGCATCGCGGAATTGGAGGCACGTGCCACCGATCTCCTAGGCCAGATCGCCCGCCTGACCGAGGACCTGGCCGCCCATCAGCAAGCGCTAGCCGGACTGGTCGGCATCTCCTTCCGGCGTCTTGCCAGTGGCAAGATGGAGCGCCGATGAGTATCTCCGACCAGTGGTGCTCGCCGCCGGAGATTGCCGCCGCGCTGTGGGAGTTCTTTCACGGCCCCGTTGGGGTGGACCCCTGTTCCAACAAGCGCTCCGTCATCCGAGCGCGGCTCTCCTACATGCGCGGGGGGCTCGTGCTTCCGTGGCGGAGCGCCAATCCCCGATCTCCGCGGACCGTGTTCGAGAATCCGCCCTACTCGCAGGGCACCGAGTGGGCGCGTAAGGCGATCGCCGAGATGGGCTGTGGCAATGTCTGTGAGTTGGTGCGCCTGACTATGTTCGTGACGAGCGCGGCGTGGTGGCGGGGCGTGTGCCTGACGCCGAAGAGGAACCCTCGGATCCTGGGGCTCCGTCGGCTGGCGTTCATCGACCCGCGCCCCGAAGCGCGCCTGAACCCCACGCTCCTGTGCGCGGCGGATCTCTACCTCCGTGACCCGGAGACCGAGCGTGCGGGGCTGGCCATCTTGGAGACAGCGTATCGGCGACGGACCAAGACCGACCCGGATGTGCAGACCTGCCGGTTTGAGCCTGCGCTCATGTACTTCGGTCCGCGCGTCCGACAGTTTGACCGCGCGTTCTCGCACCTCACCAACTGGTCGACCTGGGGGAGATGATGGCAGACTTTCCATACGGATGTCTTGATGGTCTCTCGAATCCTGATACCCGCGACGTCCTTAAGGACTGGCACATTGCGCATGATGTGCCGTTGACCTTTTGGGACCCCTCCGCCGACGCCGACGCCGACGCCGACGCCGACGCCGACGCCGGCGCCGATGACGATGCCGACGCCGCCGCCGTCGACGCCGCCGATGCCGACGCCGCCGATGCCGATGTCGCCGATGCCGATGTCGCCGATGTCGATGTCGCCGATGTCGATGTCGCCGATGTCGATGTCGCCGCCGTTCCCACCAGCCAAGTGATGGAGTGTTACATGGAACCAGGGCTCTACATCCTTCGACTCCGAGGCGGCTGGGGAGGGCGCGGAATCCCCTACGTGGGGTGGCTCGTTCCGCACCGCGGTGATTGGTGGCACCTGATTGGTGCACGTCGGATCTTACGCCGAAATAATGACCTGACGGCGTTGCAGGTACTCGCTGCAAAGGGGCCCGGCGCGAACCACGTGCTGGATCCCGCATCGGAAGTCATCGAGGTCGTTCACATCATGAACACGATCATGCGACGCTATCATGCCGCCCCGCTGTGGGAGGCATACTGCCCCAGACCTGCGGACTGGAACGTGCCGTGAAGGTCTCCAAGCGCTGGCTGCGCATCAGCTTGTCCGGTTATCCGATCGTGGCCATCCTGAACGGCCGCAAGACGCAGATGCGGGCCGCCATCGTCAAGCCGGAAGGGGGCTTGGTGCTGGCAGACGTCCTGGGACGCATCGGGTGCAACGTGGACGGCCCTGACGGGGCGTACCTGTGGGACTTCGCAACGTATCAGGTAGGGGAGCGCGTCCACGTCGTGGAGCCGTGGCGCACCCCTCTGCGGCCAACGGAGCCGTGGCGCACCCCTCTGCGGCCAACGATCCAGTATCAGGCGGACGAGTGGGTGCGGACACCGGACCCCTGGCCATCGGGGTCCACGAACGCGCGATGGAGCTCGCCGCGGCACATGCCGCGCTGGGCGTCCCGACTCACCCTGGAGATCCTGGAGGTGCGCCTCCAGCGCCTGCATGACATCACCGAGGCCGACGCCACCGCGGAGGGGATGATCTTCACCGACTACGGCCGGACGGTCTATGGCACGCCACAGCCTGGCTGGTCGGAGGCTCCCTCGTCGAGGTCGGATCAGTGCCACGGCTCGGCGCGTGCCGCCTTCGGGGACGCGTTCAACCGGCGCCATGCAGGGGTGGACTGGAACCTCCGCAATGGCCCATCGCCGTGGGATCGCAACCCCTACGTGTGGGCGTACACGTTCAAGGCTCATACCGGGAGTACCCATGGCGCGTAGACAGACCCGACGGACGATCTCGTACAGCAAGGAACTGTTCGCAGACCTGCAGGAACGTGCGCAGCAACTGGGCGTGCCCCTCGCTTCCTATGCCGCCCTCGCTGCCCGACGGATCCTCGCCGATCTCAGCATCACGGCGTCGATGGTCGATGTCGCGAGCCTCCGTATGAGGTCTGAGGCCGCAGAGCGGGCTCACGTGGCGCGCATTGCGCGTTTCAACAAGTCGAGGCCGCGCTAAATGACGGCGATCAGTTGGACCGATGAGACGTGGAACCCGGTGCGTGGCTGCTCTCAGGTGAGCCCGGGGTGCGCCAACTGCTACGCCAAGCACCAGGCCGCGCGAATCGTGCGCATGGCGAAAGGCAAGCCGAGCAAGTACGACGGCCTTGTTCGGATGACGGCACGCGGTGAAGCGGCGTGGACGGGACGTGTGGATCTCGATCCCAAGACGCTTGCCGCGCCGCTGAGTTGGCGCTTGCCGCGCCGGATCTTCGTCAACTCGATGTCCGACCTGTTCCATGAGTCGCTCACCAACGAGCAGATCGCTGCGGTGTTCGGCGTGATGGCTGCGTGCCCACAGCACACGTTCCAGATCTTGACGAAGCGCGCGAGGATGCGCGAGTGGTTCGCGTGGGTGGATCCCGTGGGGCGCGCGCTACTCGAGCGGACACCGATTCCGCTGCGACCGCGCGCGGTCATCGAGAATGCCGCGCTTGCCACCATGACAGGTGTGGACGGGATCCCGAAGCGTCGTGACCATGCATGGCCACTGTCCAACGTCCACCTCGGCCTCTCCGTCGAGGACCAGGACGCCGCCGACAAGCGGATCCCGGACTTGCTGGCGACGCCAGCCGCAGTGCACTTCCTGAGCTGCGAGCCGCTGCTGGGCGAGATCGACCTGCGGCACGTCCAGCACAATCGCGAGTTCGAGCTCGACGCTCTCACCGGTGATCACGGCGTCTTTCGTCCGCTCGCTGGCCGCGGTCCGCGGGTCGACTGGGTCATCGCTGGCTGCGAGAGCGGCCCCGGAGCGAGGCCGTGTGACGTCGCGTGGCTGCGCTCGCTGCGGGACCAGTGTGCGAGCGCGGGAGTGCCGTTCTTCCTCAAGCAAGCACGCGGACCATCCCGCGAGAATTCGCCCGGCCCGGACGGCGTGGTTCGTCCATCTGTAAACCACGGGCTCCAATCGACGAGCAAGCCCGGCGGCGTGATCGAACTGCCCTACCTCGACGGCGCGCAGCACGCCGCATTCCCGGTCGTAGGACCCGCCGAATGAAGGGGGCGGCCACACGTCAGGAGGCCGTCCTCCATGCTCGTCCTCGTGCCGCGCAGGCGCTCGAGACGTTCCAGCGCGACCCCAGGGTGACGAAGGACATCGAGCGGCTCATTGAACTGGCGCTTCAGGACTACCGACTTCGCTACCGCGGGTACAAGCGCATGCGCGCGTTCGCGACGAACACGTGGTTGTTCTACGACGGCAACCCACGAACCCATCGGATCCAAGGCACGCCGGAACGGGTGGACGTGTACTGTCTGTTCTGCCGGGAGTTGCTGGTGCATCCCGCGGTATGGCAAGTGGACTACACGCATCGGCTCCAGTTGCACACGACCGTGTGCGCGCTGAAAAGCCTCGCCGGGCTCATCATTCCCGGTGCCCCCGGCACCTATCGCCTCCCCGCCGAAGTGACATGAGGAGATGTCCATGCAGCAGCGCAAGGTGATCTGCGTTCCCAGCCTCGAGCTTGGTGCCGTCGCGAAGTGGGCATACAAGGAGAGCGACCGTCCGAACATCCACATGGTGTTGTTCCGGAACGATGAGTACGTCGCGACGGACGGACACCGCATGGTGCGCGTGCCGTGCAAGACGCACGGCCTCGCCTTCGGTGTCGATCGCCCTCACTTGCTTGCGTGCGTGGCCGCGCAGCGTGCGATTCCGGGAACGGTGATCACGCTCGAGCCAGACGGCGACACCCATGTGCGGATCGAGATCAGCCCGGGGCTCAACCTTTTGGCTCCCCGACGCGATCCGGATACGTATCCGCCGATCGAAGGCGCCATGCCGAAGATCCAGACGGTGTCCTCCCCGGACGGGTACTGTCTTAATCCGAACTTCCTGGCGGACATCGCCGAGGTCGATGCGGCCAACTCTCAAGGGAATCCCGGCATCCAAGTGCTGTCGTGGAGTCCCACGGACGCCGATGGCATGAAGAGCGGGGTCATGCTGCTCAGAAACCGCAACGGCGTGCGCTTCCTCATCATGCCGATGAGGGGCCTGGGGTGAGCTGCCCCCTGGCATGGTGGGCGAATCGCAAGAGCCGCATTGGGATGTCTCCCGCGGCGCAGGAGTGGTGGACCGCCGGTCCCGGCAAGGCGGGACTTCGGAGGCCAGCGCCGTCAGGCGCCGGCTCCGTCGGGTGATCGAAAACTCGGCCAACGCCTCCTCTTCTGCTCTAGACTCACGGGTCATGAGCGACACCCTGAAGCAAATCATCGAGTTCGTGGCGGTGCCCCTGGGTGCCGTCGCGCAACTGCCGCACCACCTCATCATCAACAACCACCCGGTCAAGCCCGATCATGTCGACCTGCCCGGGGAGTTCGAGTTCGTCGTCGCCGACACCGTCAACATCTCGGTGCGCAACGTCTCGAGCGCCACCGGGGACTGCCTGGTCCTCGTCGAAGCGTGGCATCCGATCGAGCGCTCGTTCGGCCTGAACCCCGATGATGGGACGTTCAGCCAGCACCTGAACCCGCAGCCGTTCGTGACCGGCGGGGGGTCCGCCGCCATCTCGAGCGGCGCCTCGCCCGTGATCGTGCTCCGTCCGGGCGGCGTGGCCGCGCAGAACGTGGTCACGACATGGGCCGATGCGATGACCAAGCTGGCGCTCCTGCAGGGCTTCCGGGTGCTCGAGTTCGACGACTCGATCATCAGCCCCATCGTGGTGCCGGCGGGGGCCTACGACATGACGAACGTGATCTGGTCGGGGAGCGCGGGGATCGACGCTCCTCAGGTCCAGGTCGTCGAAGGCGTCACGTTCACCCGCCTGCGGCAACTGACCGAGCGCGTCCAGGTCACGTTCACCGGTACGACGCCGCCAGTCTCGGACTTCGATGTCAGCGGGACCGTGTCCGACACGTTCACGCTGGACCACAGCGCTCGCGTGGTCACGGCGGGAGCAGGGCCATTCTTTCGCGTGACCAGCGCGGTCATCACGGCGCCCACGATCTCGCTTGCGAACGGCGCCACCATCGACGCTGGCACCACACCGGCGATCAACCTGGCGGTGTTGGGCTCCGGGATCGTGGTGGCGATCGCCACCGGATCGGTGCTGGACTCAAACACCGTCTCCGGCGTCGTCGGCTCGAATCTGACCCTGTCCATCCTGAGCGCCGGCACGATCCTGGCGTCCGAGGACCAGCCCGGGTTTTCCGGAACGATCACGCCATCCAACATCACCAAGACGAGGTTCTTTCCATTTCCGTCCGCATCGACGTTGGTCAGCACCAACACCGTGCTGACCGACACGTCAGTGCTGGTGCTGGTCGACCTCTCGGTCGGCGTGGACTTCACGATCACGCTCCCGCCGGCGGCCAACCATCGCGGCGAAACCATCATGTTCAAGACGAACGACAGCGCGGAGACGACCGTCACCGTGGCGCCGACCGCGGGAGACACGACCCCCGATGGCCCCATCACGCTCTCCACGCCCTTTCAGGCGGTCCAAGTGACCAGCGATGGAGAATCGATCTGGTATCAGACCGCGGAATTCACCGCGTAACTCTTATGGGTCAGCGCCGCCTGCATCTCCCGATCGCGCTGACCCTCCGGGAGGCCGAGGCCATCGCCGGAACCCTGGGGCACCCCTCGAAGATGCCCGGCTACTCGTACGGCATCAGCGCGAAGATGTGCATCACGGGCAGCCAGTTGCGGAAGGTCCCCGGATCGGTCTGCTCTGGCTGCTATGCGATGACCGACTGGTACCACTCATGGAAACCGCTCCTGCAGGGCCACGCGCGGCGCTGGGACGGGATCCACCACCCGCGCTGGGTGGAGGCGATGGTCTTCATGATCGCGCACCGCTGCAAGCCGCCGCATGACTACTTCCGCTGGCATGACAGCGGCGACCTGCAAGGGCTCTGGCACCTGCGGAGGATCGCCCAGGTCGCCCAGCAGACGCCGACCGTCCAGCACTGGCTCCCCACGCGGGAGTACGGCATCGTCCAGGAGTTCCTTGCCACTGGCAAGCTACCCAGCAACCTGGTGGTGCGGCTGTCGGCCCACATGGTGGACGCAGAGCCGGTGATCCCGGACGAGTTGGCGCACCTGCCGACCTCGGCGGTCGCGACCGTGCCGTTCAGCGCCAGCGGGGTGAGGCTGGTCGACCGGGAGGGCGCCGTGGAGTGCCGGGCCGTCGAGGTCCGCGACAACCGATGCGGTAAGTGCCGCGCGTGCTGGGATGCACGCGTCACGTGTGTGACCTACCCCCAACACTGACAGGAGATGTGAGATGCTCACGGGCAAGAAGATTTTCATGGCCCCGGTGGATTCACTGCGCTGCCTCTTCGAGGACGCGCTCCATGTGACCCCCGCCGTCTGGACCTGCCGCTGCGCTACGTGCGAGGCAGTCATGGCGGCCCACGCGGGTCGCCCGGTCGCGAAGGCGAGCGTGCTCTATGCGCGAACCGGCGATGAGCGGGTGTACTTCATGGCGAACGTCACCTTTCGAGCGCCCCCGGCGCCGACGTTCTGGATCGAGAACGTGGAGGACATCGCGATGCTCCTTGCGTCCGATCTGGTGTCGCCCGATGAACAGGAACTGTTCAGGCACTGGTTCACCGAGGGAGATCTGAAGACCACGCTCCTGTCGGCTCCCGCCCAAGCTCCGGCCTCGTCGTGATCTGTGCTGACTGGAATGCGTGGACCCGGATGTGGTGGATCGTCGGACGCCACGCGCAAGTCGACCTGCAGGCCCAGAGTACGGTTTGGTGCCACACCTGCGGACAGGTCTACGACGCGCTGGACACCGATCCGCACTCGATGACGATCCAGGGTCACGATCTGTGCGCATGGAGCAGGCAATTAGCCGACGGCCGGTGGGTGATCCACTGCGGATACCAGAGCGAGTTCGATCAGAAGGAGTTCTGGTACATCGACCAGTACCCGAGCCGTCCCGTGGATGGGATCTGCGACTGGTGCATCCGCCGCATGCTCCGGGACGGCGTGATCATCGACCCTGATGTCAGAGTCGTGACGTAAGACCGGTGGGATGCCAGGCGTCACCCAGCCCGAAATCATCCTTGTCATCGACGATCCCGACGATCCCCGCGACGATCCCCGATGTGAGACCTGCAAGAAGTCTCCGGCCCGGTACCAGGCCATGATCCTCCTGGAGATGAAGCCGGGCCCCGATGGCAAGCCGTGGTACCTGTGCGTGCCGTGCTGGTTTGAGGGCCTCCACCCCAATAGCCCCCGCGGGCTCGGCTCGACAGACGCGAGCCAGCCAGCACCAGAGCCGGCGCCCGAGCCTGTCCGATCTCCCCGTCGGGCACGCGCCAAGGCCACCTCGCAGGGCTCGTGATGGCGAGGACCTCGTGTACGTGTGCGACCCTCCCCGTAAATGAGGCGCGCTGACCATACGTGCGACGGCAAGTGGTTTGGCGAGGCCCGTGTCGACCCCGCCCATGTAGGACCGCACTGCTCGTCGGAGGCAGCGCGCGCGCAACTGTGCCGGGTGCTCCGGTCGCTCGCTGACGTGGTCGAGCGGGACGGCTAGGCTCGGCCTTGTTCGGCGCGGCAAGTTGTGGCCTACTTGGGTGGGCGGAGCGCCCAGAGGACCCCATGGCACGTTCGCGGCTGCATCGCAGGTACAACGGATCGGAGACCCGACCGAACCCGCCGCTGTTCACCGACCTCATGGAGTTCGTGGTGCCGGGGTTCGTCGGGTTCGCAACCACGCGGTTCGCGACCTACATCGCGGCCACCCAGATCGCCAAGCG
>Ga0070687_100000411_pt1 | contig 14480 bp, 11 predicted proteins | sample KBSS33LmetaG_FD_64678 | JGI IMG/M metagenome (GOLD analysis project Ga0070687, IMG submission 64678) | Switchgrass rhizosphere microbial communities from Kellogg Biological Station, Michigan, USA - KBS S3-3L metaG | ecosystem: Host-associated > Plants > Roots > Rhizosphere ... | reverse complement strand
GATCGCCGTCAGGTTGTTCGGTTCCACTCCCAACCCATTGCCATCGAACTCCTTGATGGCCACGTCTTTGACAGCCGGTGGATCGAAGCGTTCCAGCAGCCGGTTCCCCCGGGTGACGCGTGCGGGGAGATATTCGAACCAGGCCTGATTCGCGGCGACCTTGATGCTCTGGCCGGGGCGCTCGAACGAGCCAGCCTTGACGATGCTCTGCCAGCCCTGCCACGAGAATTCGTGGTTGTCCCAGATACAGACGAACGGCCAGCGTGCGCGCGCATCCTGGAGGTCGGGGTCGGCGAGGTAGCCCTTGTAGACGGCACGGTAGCCGTCGACGGTCAGCGGGATGTGGAAGTTGCCGGCCTTGTGGCCGTCCGGGATGCGCGCCACCTCATAGATCGTGCGATCGTAGCGGGTCTTCACTTCCTCGGGATACTCGACCACCTCGTAGATGAAATCGCCGAGATGCAGGACGAAATCGAGTTGCTCCGCGGCGGGAGCGCGCTCGTCCTCGAAAATCATCCGGCGATAGCCGTTGAGCTTCCCCTCGTTGACGTCCTGACAACTGACGAATGCAAAGTTCACCGTGCGGGGATCGTTCGGCAACGGCGCGGTGATCGTGCGGCCGACGCGGCTGCCGTTTCCCTCCGCGTCGGTGAAGCGATACCAGTAGGTGTGCGCCGGCTTCAAACCGCCAACGAGCGCGCGCGCCGTCCAGTCCGCAGTTGCCGAAACCGGCACCTGCGCGTGCGCGACGACGCGGCCGAACGACTCATCCTCGGCTACCTCGACCGTCAGAAGGTGGCGCTTGCCGTCAGCAAACGGCCGCCTCGTCCACAGGATGACGCTGTGCGGATCGGGATCCCCCGAGGCGACGCCTTGAGGGTAGAGGTCCCGCCGCTCGTGCCAGTTGAGCCGCGAACCGCTGGCGGGTCCGACCCACGCGAGCGAAGCACCGATGGCTGCTGCAGTCTTGAGAAAGGACCGCCGGCTGATTTTCATCTCGAATCCTCCGATGTTCCGCGACGGCCCCGAGGATGGCACACCGCGACTTTGCACCCGGCCGCCTCCTCGAATTGTCACGAGAATGTCGCCGGCGGCTGCCGGTCCGCGGCATCGTGAGGCCGCACGAGCGCCTCCACCTGGCGGCTGGATGTTCTCAGCCGAAGCACAAACTGGGGTGGTCTGCCGCTATGATGGCGACCTCCCTTCAGTCGCACGTGGTGGGACCAGTTCTGCCATTCAAAAGGAGCCGGAATGTCGTTCCACAGGTTTGCTCTGTCGTGCGTATTCTCGGTGTTTGCAGCGACGTCCCTCGGTGCGGCGTTGCCGCGCGACGCGCAGTACGGGCACCTGCCGCTGCACTTCGAGCCGAACGTCGGACAGGCAGACGCGAACGTGCGATTCCTCTCGCGCGGCAGCGGCTACGCGCTCTTCCTGACGCAGAGCGACACCGTGGCCGTGCTGCGGAACCCGTCGTCGTGCGAATCCGTCGTGCGACTCCGTTTCGTCGGCGCCAACGAACACGCATCGACCGCCGGCGAGCGTGGCACCGGCGGGATCACCAACGACTTCCGCGGCAACGACCCGCGCCGCTGGCGCTCCGGCATCCCCCACTTCGAGCGGGTGCGGATGAGCGGTGTGTACGACGGTATCGACCTCGTTTACTACGGGACCGAGGGCGGCGTCGAGTACGACTTCGTCGTCGCGCCGGGCAGCGATCCCGGCCGCATCGCCATGCGCTTTGAGGGTCCGCACCAGATCGACGTCGATGCCGGCGGCGATCTCGTGCTTCATCTCGAGGGCGGCATGATCCGGCAACGGCGCCCGGTGGCGTACCAGGAGCGTGCCGGGGTCCGCCGCGCGGTGGCCGCGCGTTATCGTCAGGACGCTCCGCGGCAGTTCGCGATCGAGCTCGGCGCGTATGACCATACCTTGCCGCTGATCATCGATCCCGTCCTGGCCTGGTCGACCTACCTCGGTGGCACCGGCTCCGATCAGGCCTTCAGCATCGCCGTCGATGGCACCGGCAGCACATACGTTACCGGGATGACCAGCTCCGCGAACTTTCCGACCGCCAATGCCCTCCAGGCAACGTTCGCCGGTTCCGCCGACGCGTTCGTCGGCAAGCTCAATCCTGCCGGCACCGCCTTGGTCTACTCGACCTACCTCGGTGGAAGCGGCACGGACATCGGCCGAGATATCGCTGTCGACGCAGACGGGAATGCGTATGTGACAGGCCAAACATTCTCCACTGATTTTCCGGCGGTCAACGCCATCCAGGCCGCCTTCGGCGGAACGAGCGACGCATTCCTGGTGAAGCTCAACGCCGCGGGAAGCGCGCTCGTCTACGCGACATATCTGGGCGGGACGCTCGATGACGACGGGCGATCCGTGACCCTCGATGCGGCGCGCAACGCGTATGTCGCCGGGACGACGCATTCGGCCAATTACCCGACGGCCAACGCCATCCAGGCGGTCAATGCCGGGTCGCCCGATGCCTTCCTGACGAAGGTGAACGCCGCCGGCTCCGCGCTCGTTTACTCGACTTACGTCGGAGGCAGCGCTAGCGACTTCGGCTACGGCGTCGCCGTTGACGGCGGCGGCGCGGCGTACGTCGCCGGAGTCACTCAGTCCGCGAACTTCCCGGTGGCCAACGCCATCCAGGCGTCGCTGGGAGGAACGGAAGACGCCTTCGTCCTGAAAGTGAATGCGGCGGGGACGGCCTTCGTGTATTCGACCTATCTGGGCGGCTCGACCACCGACGGCGCACGCGCCGTGGCGCTGGACGGCGCCGGCAGCGCGTACGTCGCCGGCTACACGAATTCGACGAACTTTCCGACGGCGAATGCTGTGCAGGGTGCCAGCGCCGGAGCGCTCGACGCGTTCGTGACAAAGATGAATCCTGCAGGGTCGGCCCTGGTGTACTCCACCTACCTCGGCGGAAGCGCGAGCGAGATCGCCAACGGGATCGCAGTCGACTCCGCCGGGCGAGCGCACGTGATCGGCGACACCAACTCCACCAACTTCCCCACTGCAGCCCCCGTGCAGGCCGCGAACGGTGGTACCGAGGACGTCTTCGTCACGAAGTTCAATGCCGCCGGGACCGCGCTGGTGTACTCCACCTATCTCGGCGGGAGCCTCACCGAACATGGTTACGATCTCGCGGTCGGCAGCGCCGGGGATGCGTACCTTGCGGGACAAACGAGCTCGACGGATTTCCCGACGGCCAATGCGATCCAAGCCAGTCAGGCGGGCAACGGCGATGCGTTCGTGGCAAAGCTCGTCGACAGCGCGGACGTCGCGATCGCAAAAGCAGCCGACGGCGCGTTCGTGGCAGGTCAGAACAGCACGTTCGAGATCACGGTGACCAACACAGGCGCGACCGCCGCCCTGGATGTCGTCGTCACTGATGCGCTCCCGGCCGGAGTCACGCTCGTCTCGGCGACTCCGAGCCAGGGAAGCTGCCCGGGCACATCACCCGTCACGTGCAACCTCGGCACGGTCGCCGGCGGCAGTTTGGCCACGATCTCGCTCGTGGTCGTTCCCTCGACCCCGGGCCCGCTGAGCAACACGGCCACGGTGGCTGCCGGCTCGGCCGATCCGAATGCCGCAGACAATTCATCGACCGCCGTCGTGCAGGTCGGTGAGAACGCGGATCTGTCGATCGTGAAGACCGTCGTCGGCACCTTCACCGCCGACCAGAACGGCAGCTACTCCATCAGCGTCACCAACAATGGCCCCACCGCGGCGAGCGCTGTCACCGTCACCGACATTCTTCCCGCGGGAGCGACGCTCATCTCCGTGACGCCGACACAGGGAACCTGCAGCGGGACAACGACCGTCACCTGCAGCCTCGGCACACTGAACAACGGCGTATCCGCAAGCATCGCACTGGTCGTCCGGCCGTCCGCGCCCGGACCGCTCAGCAACACCGCGACGGTCGACAGTCCTGCAGCCGATCCCGCGGCTGACAACGATGCGTCGACTGTCGTGATCACCGTCGCGGCTGCCCCCGCTGTCGCGGCTGTGCCTGCGCTGGACGGCAGGACGCTCCTGTTGCTCGCCGCGTTCCTTGCGGCGATGGGCACGTGGATGGCCGCGAAGGCGCGCTAATGCGAGCGGCGACACTGCTACGGGTTTGAATTGGCTGGGAGTACTGGACGAGTATCGAACCGCCGTGCTCGCTTGTGTGCCTTAATACGCTGGACCTTAGTTGCGCCAAGTCCATCGCTTACCGCCGTCCCGCCTAAGAGTCGGATCGCCTTCCGCTCGTTGAATCGGCCCTTTTTGACGCGTGAAACGTAGCTCTCGTGCAGGTCGCTGGCTTTCGGATAGCCGCGTGGCCCGTCCCAAGACTAGCGTCGGTTCGACAGGCTAGGAGCCGCCATCTTCACGCGAAATCGCCGATCGGACACTTACACCCACGCGAGAGCCTTTGCCCGCGTGAACCGCTGATGATGCGCGTTTCAAGTGTCACGACGCAGAATGGCCTAAGTCTCGCTTCCCGAGCGCTCGTGCGCAAGCACGTCTCCGAAAATTTGTCGAGCGGATACGTAGCGTCATTCGAGGAGTGACTTATGTGGCGCTCGAGAGACGAAGCGATCAGCGCACTTGCGACCTGGATCCGTTACGAACTTCCGAAACTCAACATGGAGGTAGAGGGAGCGGACGACTTCTCCATCCTCGTCACCCGCTTCACGCCGCTCTGTCGTGGCGTTGAAGCGCTCCTCCGCGGTAACGGAACGTCCCCGGTCGCGGCGCGCCGCTTGCTCCAACTCCTCGCCTTTGGTGTGAGTTCGGTGGAGCGGCACAGCCAGTGGTGTCGCAACCAGCCAGGAGAGGGTGTGAAACTCCTGGGCGTCGACGAACTCCTCGAGGCGCTGGGCACGCTCGCGGAGCAGCCTCCTCGCGATACCTACGGGTCCTATTGGCTCAACAACGGCGGCAGCGCTCCCCTGACCTTCACGGGCAGCTACCAGGAGGTCCTCTTCAATCGCGTGGTAAACGACACCGAGGCGGCGCATCGTGGATCGGCCAATGCGCTCACGCCGTTGTGTCTCGGTCAGGTATCGCTCGACTCGCCCGAAGCAGTTGATGCGACGGAGTTTGCAATTCTCAATCATGAACGGCTCAGCGCGGCCTTCAAGGGCTTCATGAAGCCCTCGGTCGATCGACCCTCCGAGTGGGCGATGACGGCAGAGTTCTTCGCGTACAAGATGCGAACGTATCTGATGGCGTTCCCGGTCGGCGGCGTCGTGTGGAGTGGTCCCAACGCGGCAAACATCCCGGGCCAGGCGTTGTGTGACTTCGCGATTGGCACAGTCGATGACGAATATCGTGCGACGATCCGCAGCCGTTTTCCGCTCCTGCATCGCTCGGACCGGGAAGAGCTTGATCGTGCCATGACCGCACCGTCGTTGTTGGACCGCACGCTCGAGCGCGTCGGGCTTACGATCCCGCAGTTGGTCGCGGTTCCGACTGGTGAACTCACGGCGCGCTTCACGGCGCAGCCGCGGCTGATTCCGTTCCTGAGCGCGTATGCGGAACTGGTCAAGGCCGCCGGGCAGTTGTCGGCGACGCATTTCGCGCTCATTCACAACTATCTCCGTCGGACTGCAGACCGAACCGCTCCTGACATCGCTGCCCGTCTCCCGGTGCCGTTGGATAAGGGTACGGGGACGATGCGCCACGACGACACCAGGCGGATCATGGAAATGCGGAAGAATCACCCGTACGTGTCGCGTCTGACCGCTGCAGTCGCGTGAAAACTGGAGTAGGGACTGTGGCAGAACTGGGAGTGGTCGACGCGCTCTTCGTGTACCCGGTGAAATCCTTCGCGGGCATACCATTGGACGACACCAAGATTGGATGGCACGGGCTTGCCGACGACCGACGGTTTGCCTTCCTCAAGGTTGAAGACCGATCGGGACTGCCTTGGCTTTCCGCTCGCGATGTCCCTGGCCTTCTCGGTTATCGCACCCAGCCGTACGCACGTCTGAATAGCAGCGTTCTGATAGAACGACCCTGCGGCGCCCCCGTGCGACTCGATTCCCCGGAGCTTTTGATGGAACTCGAAGCAGCGGCAGGCTGCAAGCTACAACTCGTCCAACTCTGGCGGGGAGCCTTCGACAGCATGCCGGTGTCCATCTTGACCACCGCATCGATCGCGAGCCTTGGAGTGCTCCTCGGCCGAGAGATTGAGACGGAGCGCTTTCGTCCTAACATCGTGGTCCGAGCATCGGAGAGCGGCGGTTTTCCCGAGGAAAAGTGGGTTCACCGGTCGATTCTCATCGGCAAGGGAGCGGAGAAATTGATGCTGCGCGTCAATCGCAAGGACCAGCGGTGCCACATCGTGAATGTCGACCCGCGAACGCGTGCGGAGGACACCACCGTCCTCTCCGTCATCGTCCACCAGCGAAAGAACCAGTTCGGGATCTATGGCAGCGTTGAGTTTCCCGGGCCAATCCGCCTTGGCGACGAGCTGCGGGTTCGGGACTGAGCCATTGACACGAGGACAGACTCTTCTATAATTCCGTCCGGTCCTGGCCATCGTGTCCAACAGTTCAGCCCGTTCAGCAAGCTTTAAATATGGGTTTGCAGATTGCACCAACACGAGGTTGGAGATAGAGTCACCCCCCATGGCGAATGAGCAAGAAGACGAATCACCGGCGGTGCGTGGAATCAGACGAGAGCTCGAGCGCTGGCGCTCGACGTTCGTTCCGGCGGAGACCACCATCGATGGCGGCCTCTTTCCGACGCGATTCGGAAAGGGCTTGGTGGGGCTTGATTACGAACATTTCCGTCTCGCCAAAACGCAGGCAGAGATCGTTCCGCAAACAGAAGAGCTCTGTGCGCTCTACCAGCAACTCTTCGGCTACGATCCGCGCAACTACAAATAACGTCCCTTCTCTGGGAGCGCGAGCGTGCTGAGAATTCGCGCCGGCACGGTCGCAGCCACGGTGTCTTTGCCGAATGGTTTTGACGAAAACCCTGATCCGCCGCGCAGTGGCGACTGGAACAAGTCACGCAACATCCTCCTGTTTGGCTCTTCCGACTTACTGCGCATCTACTCTGATCAGTTTGACTTCGACTCGCGACACTCCGATGTGGGGCGCACGATCAACTACTACCACGCGGCAGACCTTGGGGTTCTCCACACGCCCGGAGCAGAAGGGATGTTCCGGGCCCTGTCGTTCTTTCGGCTACAGCGCCCCGAGTATGCGCACCTGACCTTGGGGAATCTCCAGACAACGTTAGAGCGCTTCACGCACGTCTCACAACAATTCAACGTGGAGTGTCGTGCCCTGCTCGGCCTTGGCTGGGCCGATCTATACCTGGATCTTTCCGCTGACGAACTCGACACCCTGTTCGGCGCGATCGCCTCGTACCGCGCAGTTGTCCTTGATGACCACGCGGCCCTGTTCCGCAACGCGTTCACCGTGGTCGGGGTTGACCTTGCGCACGTTGAGCGAGCGAAAGCTTCCTCGCAGCTCGTGCACCCCACGATCTCGCTTCGCGTCGCGCCGAGCAAGCTGGCGGACGTTGTTCAGGACTATTTGCCACGATTCTTCCCGGATACCGAGTGGAAGACGCAAATCACCACCGGGAAAAGAGACCTCGTCATTAGTCCGCACGCAAAGATTCCCTTCTCGGAATTCTGGGCGGCTCACCGTGACCTTCGTTTAAACCTCGGAACCACAAACCGTATTTACAAAGTCGAGACGCACTTCGACTTTCCAACCGACATCATCACAACCGCTCCGCCGCATGCAGTATCCAACGGCTGCGCGTGCGGAGACGTCAGTACCAACAAAACATCAGCGTTCATGCTATCGGTCACTCAGTGCGGACGAGGTATCGGTCGCGGCCTCAAACAAAGCCTCAACGGACTCGCAGAACTCTACAGAGACGCGCTTCAAGACCGAGACAGCTGCTGCGACTTCGACGCCGCTGCGGCGCACTACTACGCTCAGCAGGTCGTGATCGACGAATACCGCGCACTCTCCCCCGAAAGCGATACGGCGAGCTTCGACCGCTATCACCTCCTGCGTGAAGCCATCGAGCGACTCGATGTCAGCGCACTCGTGATCTTTCATCAAGAACAGAACGGGAGTTACACAGACCTACTCTCGCGCTCCGAACGAGTCTCGCTCTACCGGGGCGGCATGCAGAAACTCACGTCGGTCCTACTCCTCACGATGGACGCTTTGATTGAGCGTCATTCACTAGGTATCACGCCGATGCTCTGCTGGTGGCCTGCGGGGCAGATTCAATCAGAACGCCCGATCAGCGTCATCAAGGTCCCGGTACACTACCTAAACGAACCGGAAGTCGCCCTTTTTCTCATCATTCATGAACTAGGGCAACTGACCGCGTACCACTCGCGACTGCGCGTACCGGATGATGTCGCGCCCACCAGAGAAGTGCCGGTCGAAGGTGTCATCCATGTCGCGGTGACTAGCACCGACTCGAACTTCACGAAGGACGTTGGAATCGATCTCCCGCTTGGAAGTGTCGTTGACATCCCGGTCGGACCAAGGGTTTCAGCGGCGGATGATGAGGAAAGCGCTGGACGCGCTTTTCGCGAGTACTTCGCAGACCGCGCCGCGGATACGGGCAAGTTGTTCACGGATATCTTCGCTGACGTCTTCTTGTTGCGCATTGGTTTCAACGACGATCTCTCCCTGTGCGCCGACTTTCTCCTCGACCAATTCTTGAAACTTGAAGACGTTCTGGAGATGTCCCCCGATGGTGAAAAACAAGCAGTCCAGTTGTTCACGCGCCTGATTTACACCGTGATCGCGACGTCGATCTTGCGGGATCCAACTGCAAATCGTGAGGTCTCACTCGCGGACGTTCGTCTTGGCCGCGAGATGGTGCTTACCTACTTTCGAGGTGCGGCACGGGAACGCCTCAAGCTGGACTCGGCGGCCGCCCGCCTTCTGTTGAACTCTGCAGTCGTCGATGACGCCACCAACCAGTGTGTGCTGTGGCGCCGATGGTTGGACGTCGTCGTTGCGAAGGTCTCGCAATATGAACGGGAACCTGCCGGTGGCGAAGTGGCGACAAAGCCAGGGGAAATCGTCCCGATCGAGACCGAGCAGGTTGTCGCCCGCTTTCGGCAGTTGCTCCTTCCCGACGGAGTGCCGCAGGACACGTTGTTTCTGCAAAGGACGGGCTTGCTCGCGAGCGTCCTGACATCCCTTCAACCGTCGCCGCGGTTGCGACCCGTAACCGATGCTGCTCTCTGAAGGCTTCCGCCAAGCTTTCCGCGCTAGGAAAGCACATGGCGGACTCTTCCGTTAGCCGACGCCTCGCTCGCTGGTGCACGGACGTGTGGCGCAGTGCTGGCGCACACCCAGCGAAACCTCAACAGGTCTGCCCGGCGATGTGAAAGCCGGGACCGACACTATTTTTCTTTGAATTCGCGGGACGGGGCACCGAAAAATTGCCCGTCTTGGACGTATAGGTGGGTGATGGGAGATCGACCGTCATGGCTGAACAACTCCACGAACGAGATCCGGACACCCGCATCATCGACCTACTCCGCAACCCTGAAACGAACGACCAAGGTACGAACCTTCTCTTCGCCGAGTATTGGACTGTCTGCCTGGCGATGGCACGGCGGCTAGCCCTGGACCCTACGCTTTCGGAGGACTTGGCGTCGTTCAGTTTGCAGGAATTCGCTCTTCGCGAGCGGGATAACCCGACCTTCGAACGCGGGCGTGCGTTGAAGCCGTATTTGCAAACTATCGTGAGGAATGCGTATCTCGACCACCAGCGACGATGCAAGAAACAGCCGGTCCACGTGAGTATCGATGACGCCGCATCCGACGACGGAAGCAGCCTTTCGATCCTCGATCAACTCATCGTGGAAGAAGGGAATCACGCCGTCCAAAGCTGCCTCCAGCAACTGGGCAGCGGAGATCTGGAGCTTATTTTGGCGCGGTTCGGCGACGACGCGCAAACACTCGCTTCACTGGCGGCGGAGAGAGACGTCGCCATTTCAACCGTCAGTGATCAAATCAAAAAAGCAAAGGCGCGCTTGAAGTCCCTCCTTGAGCGTGCCGGCATGAACGGAGCGCTACATGGCAGATAGAGACGAACCAAGACTCAGCAACGCGGCGATGCGCATTCTTCGCGAGGCCCTCGACGCTATTGAGATCGCGCGCGCAAGAGAACTCGAGGCACGCGTGGCAGGCTGCCTTCTGACGGACCGAATCCGGCTCATCGCCGGTAAGGCCTCGGCGGCTACCTCCAGCGAAGAGAGCCACGTTTCCGCGTGCACGCGATGCGCGGCACGAGTGCGAGCGTTCCGCGGCGGAACGCTCAGCAGCTTCGCCGTGGCAAAGGCGAACAAAGAGAACCCGCACGGCCAAGACGACGAAGCGAGCAACATGCCGAAGGAACGCATGAAGTAGCGTCCCCCCTCGCTCCACCTTCGCGCCGACGGCGCACTTTTGCAGTACTGATTGACGGCAGGACTGTTCGCCGGAGGTTTGTCCAACGGTGTGATCAAGGAGGTCACTGATGCTTGCCCCTATCTCGCTGTTCACGTTCCTGGTTCTCGCAGGCCCTGAGGCCACATTAGCGGAAGTGCCTCCTCGCGCTGTCGCAGCCGCGTTAATCGAAGACGTCGGAGCGAGGCAACTCTCGGTCGAAGCACGCGAGCCGCGCGCACAGATTGCTGCAGTACTGGTTCGAGAAACACGCGTGCCGAGGTCCGTGACGCACACCTCGTCCGCACACCAGTCGAAAGGCCATGGAGCCGCGCGGGAGGCATTAGCCCCAGCGGCGACGTCCCTGGAGGTTTCACCGGCGCCTGCACCGAGCGATCAGCAACCGGTGTTGGAGAAGGATCACTAGCCCCCTTTCTTTACATAGAGGAGTCCACCGTGGCATACGACTTCAAGTCCCGATTGATGATCGCCGCTGCGGCCGTGTTTTGCGCATCGACGATGACAGCTGCGCCGAATCTGACGACCTACAAGCCGTCGAACTGGCCGAATCGCCTCGTACTATCGACGTCGGCGGGCACGAGCGTGGACAGTTCGAGTTTCACGACCGCCGATACGCTCTACATCGACTGGGCAGTGATCAACAGCGGAACGACCGCCACAAGCGCGGCGTTCCAGACACAGCTCTACGTCGACACAGATCTGCGCGCAACGTGGTCCACAAGCGCTGGACTGCAGCCCGGTTACTACACATATGTCACGGACTTCAGCCTGGGAAAACTCATGGCCGGAACGCACACCGTGACAATCCGAACCGACACGACGAATGCCATTGGAGAGACCAGCGAGAGCGATAACGAGTACACCCGAACAATTACCATGAGCGCTACCCGCGCCAACCTGCTCCCGTACCAGCCCAGCGGCTGGTCGAACAAGGTTGTCATCTCCAAAACGACCGGCACGAACACCGATGGCAGCGGGTTCACAACGGGCGATACGCTCTACATCGACTGGGCGATCCTGAACAACGGCGGTAGCCCCACCGCGGCAACGTTCCAGACGCAACTCTTCGTGGACAGTACCCTGCGCGCCACCTGGAGCACGGGCGCGCCGCTCAACGCCGGCTACTACAGCTATGTCACCGACTACAGCCTACGAAAGCTGACCGCGGGAACGCATACGCTCAAGATCGTCACTGACGCGACCAGCGCCATCTCGGAGACCAGTGAGGGAGACAACGAGTACACGCGGACGATCACCGTCACCGCACTCGCTGCCAACCTGCTCCCGTACCAGCCCAGCGGCTGGTCGAACAAGCTCGTCGTCTCCAAAACGACCGGGACGAACACCGATGGCAGCGGGTTCACCACCGGCGATACGCTCTACATCGACTGGGCGATCCTGAACAATGGCGGTAGCCCCACCGCGGCCACCTTCCAGGCGCAACTCCTCCTCGACGGCGTTGTGCGCGCTACGTGGAGCATCGGTGCACCACTCAACCCCGACAAATATGCGTACGTCGCAGACTACAACCTCGGCAAACTCTCAGCCGGGAATCACACGCTACGACTGAAGATCGACGCGACAAACACCGTGGCGGAAACGAACGAAACGGACAACGAAGTATCCAGAACGATCACCATCGCTCCGCGCAGCTTCTTCAACGGCATTTACGGCGGCAGCCCAAGCGACGTGAACGACGACCCCAACAGGGTACTGAGCATCCAGAGAAACGACCAGATCGCCGCCATGCTCAGCACCGCGTGTGGGACAACGCCGTGCTCTCCGACCAACATGAACGATCTGACGACAATCGCCAACGCAAATTACGGCGGCCTCGTATCGATCGGATTCTTTATGACCAGCGTCGTCGGTGGCTCGTCGCTGAATACGCCCGGCAATTCTGAAATCCCCAAGGCCTACATCCTTGAGAACTACAGGCCAGGCGACCGTGTCTTCATCGCTGGATTTAGCGCCGGCGGCGGAGACGCACAGAACGTCCTCGAAAAGCTCGATCTCTTGGCAATTCCGGTGCGCGTCAGTGGTCATATCGACAGCGTCGAAGTCGGCGATGATGCCTCCATCCCCAAGAACACGATGGTCGCAAAAGGTTTTTATCAAACCCAAAGTGCCATTCTCGTGCGGGGAGAAAGCAATCTTGTCGCGAAGGACGCCTCAGTGACAACGATAACGAATACGAGAATCACGTCGCCCGTAGGGCCGGCCAACCCACAGACGGACGACTATGCGTACCATCGCAACATGGATAACGACCCGCGCGTGTGGATCCCCCTCAAGGACGCGATCACTGGAGCCCAGCAACTGAACAGCGAACTCGCAACCGCACAACTGGAGCAGCAGTCCTGCATCGACTGCCGAAGCCCGAAGCCCCTGACCGTTTCCCGCGGGCTGACGCGCCTGCGACTCGCGCTGCTCGTGCCGACGTCAAGCGAAGAACTCTTTGATCTACGAGAGCAATTGGCGGCAGCCATCCACAGCCGAGCAGATCTCGACGCACTCGTGCTCGCTCACGCAACGGCGCCTGACGACCCCCGTCTGCAGGAAAATCTCACCGCAGTCCTCTTCAAAGTTAACGCTGACGGACTACTTTCCGACTTGGAGCAAATCGCCGCGGAGACAACGGACTACTCACTATTTGTCGCAACAGCGCACAGCATTGCCCGCCAAGGCAGCGATGACGCAGTCAAATCCATCGTCCGGTTGATCGACGCCAACCGCCTCGACGTTGTACCAGCCCGCGTGATCGAGGCCGTGCTCAGCGCCTATCACGACCAGCGCGATGCTCGCGACGCCGTATGGATGCTCGATTGGCTGAGAAGCGAGCGACTCTCGGACGCGCAGATGTTCGCCATGACGGAGATGCTAAGCAGCGAATCGGATTCGACGGTGCAGTCATTGCGCGACGAAATCCGGACGCGGATGCGATCCGATCAGTTCAGGCATCAAGCATTCCCACCGCAGAACTAACGAAACGGGCGCGACGAGCCAATCCTGACTTGGAACGAAGGCCGCCACAGCATGTTGGCTGTGGCGGCTTCGATTTTGACTCGGACCCCGGCGGGCGTGTCAGAACACTGTCGCGGCGATCCCGGTGATCCGGTTCGACACCTTGGTCCTTATCAAGGCTGCCTCTGCAAACTGCTTCTCTTCGGGAAGGCCGGAGCGTCGCGCGAGCCGATTTGCGCGCGCTCGCGTATCGTCGTTTACCTATTCCTCTTGGCGAATTCTTGTGCCGGCGTACAGTTCGCCATCCCAGGTGTAGCGGATGGCTGGAAGGCCGAACTGGTCTGCTGTGAGGTCGATATCGGTTACGCCCCGTTCTATTTGAAACCGATTGAACCAGTGGCTGAGGCCATCGACATAGGCGCTGGCGAATTCTCCGCCGATGAGTTCGTGGGCTATCACGGCGACGGCAGCGCCGGACGCACCCGGCCCTGCGCGTGCAAATACACCTGCACCTACACCGGCATGATCACGTGCACCACCTGCAAGGGCCTTCTCGTTCCGGTCGTGTAGACGACGAAGCCCACCCACGCCCACCAGACGGGCGCATACAGAGCGAGATAGACGAGCGTCTCATGACCGGTCACGCCGTGCTGAAGGCGCCGGACGAGCTGATCGACCGCGACGACGAAGAAGAGGTCGAAGAAGAACTCGAGCCACGCCGTCGGGCGCTCTCCCTCATCCGCGCCTCGGAGCCGGGGAGGCTCGAACAGGGGCCCGCTCCTCCGGACGATGCGTGCGCGGAGCGTTCTCGGAAGCCGGCTTGTCGCGATGCGCATTGTTTTCCGGCTAGCGCGGCGATTTCCCGAGAACGTCGGCGTCAGACTGGCGCTCGAGGCAGGTTCCCGTCGCGCACGAGCTCCTGGTCGAGCCAGACGGCGCCGGCGTTGACGAGATCGTCGCGCACGCCGCTCCAAGCGCCACGAAGTCATGGTGCGCCCCTGGAGCAGCCCGGCGGACGCCGGGACCCAGGGACCGTGACACAACGTCGCGATCGGTTTG
>Ga0070687_100000402_pt1 | contig 14636 bp, 14 predicted proteins | sample KBSS33LmetaG_FD_64678 | JGI IMG/M metagenome (GOLD analysis project Ga0070687, IMG submission 64678) | Switchgrass rhizosphere microbial communities from Kellogg Biological Station, Michigan, USA - KBS S3-3L metaG | ecosystem: Host-associated > Plants > Roots > Rhizosphere ... | reverse complement strand
CTGGTCAAGCTCAAGGATCGGGTCCTCCAGGACCCCGCTCCGCCACATTCCCCGGCTCTCGCGCCCTCGCCTGGTGCCTGAACGCGTCCGGCCTTGTCCGCGAACCCGTGCACAGGCATTCGACAAAAACAGGGTAGGCGGACAACGAGCTCAATCGATAAAGAATTCGTTTAACTTCAAATGAACCTATGCTTTGAACGAAAAGTCCCGCATTGTGGAAGAGCTTAGCTCATCGGGAATTCCGGCAAAAACGGGTTGAGATTATGGGCGAGTGGCCGCTACAATTCGCCTCTTCCGTGCGCGGAATCATCCCAGACGGACAAATAAACGAATGATTAACGTGGCCGCCATCCGTATGCAGCAGTTCGGGGTCCGGTTTTATCAGGCCTCGCTGACTGCAGGAGACATCGACAAGCTTGTGCGCTTCGAAGTGCTGAACTACGGTGATTCCGGGCAGCCGGTCCGTGGCGGCAATAAGAAGACACCGTCGAAGGTGAATTGGGATTTGCTCGAGCGTCGCATTGCATCGAGTGAGAAGGCGTATCAGCGACAGATCATCAGGCGAAAAATCGACGAACTCGTCCAGTATTACGAGCAGTGCCGGCAGGCGCGCGATCTTCCCTCCATCGCCGGGGCGGTGATCATCTCGTGTGACGAGAAGCTCACGTTCGAGCCCGCGTCAGAAGGCGCTGCAATCGGCCGTCTCAAGGTGCCCGAGCGCGAAGGTATCCTGCGTGCCATTGACGGCCAGCATCGTCTGCTCGCGTTGCATGCCGACATCGACAACATCAAGGACGAGGACTTCACGGTCCCGGCCATCATCTTCGACCGTTTGCCGGAAGACCACGTCGTTCAGATGTTTGTGACGATCAATGCCAAACATACCCGCCTGAATGCATCGCATCTGGTGAGCCTCTCAGGCCGGCAGTTGTATCGCGACGATGCGTTGGCAGCGGCCCACGATGTCGTCCGGGCGCTGAACGATCGCGAGGATTCTCCGTTGCAGGGAGAGATTAAGCTGCTCGGCGTCGGTCACGGACGTGTCGCACAGGCGCCGCTGGCACAGGAGCTGAAAAAGCTTTTCGCGAGCGACGCGTTTGGCGGTCCGCGCAAGGCAGCCGACTTTCGCGAAGAATCGAAGAAGTTCTTCGTGAATTACTTCAAGCAGGTGTCGGTGGTGTTTGGTGTCGCGTGGAATGGGCGCAAATACAGCATCAAGTCAGCCACAGCGTTGCGCGCCTTCATTCGCGTTGCGCCTGACGTCGTGCGCCGTCTCGACCAGGAACATGCGGACCGCAGCGATTATCGGGCAATTGGCCGTGTGATGGCTCCGTGGGGTCGGCGTATCGGCAACGTACGGTTCGAGAGCGAGGGTGTCTGGAAACGCGCGGGCACGACTGTGGACTCGCTCGCGCGAGAATTGAAGCTGGCTCTTGAATACCCTGAGGGCGCGGGCGTTTAGGCTTAAAAAGAATACAGGACGGGGCGCCCGGTTAAGAGTGCCCCATCCTGCAAATGCCAGCCTGGCTCCCCCCAGCATTTACGGCGCCCTGCCGTAAACCACAGGCCGACCCTCTCTAAAGAGGCAATGCACGTGCCGGGATGTTTCTCTAAGAAAATCGTCTAGTGCGTGTTTTTACCGTAGCCAAGTACGTGGGAAGAATTACACGAGTGTCTTCACAGTAATGCGTTTGGATCTCAATGCGGATATGGGGGAGTCTTTCGGAGCTTACAAGCTCGGCCAGGACTCTCTTCTCATGCCCGCCATTACGTCGGCGAGCGTTGCGTGTGGTTTTCATGCGGGCGACCCTGGTGTGATGCGCGAGACCGTTTCCCTGGCTCGACAGCATGGAGTGTCGATAGGCGCTCACCCGGGATTCCCCGATCTCGTTGGCTTCGGCCGTCGGGACATTCGAGCGACACCGCGTGAGATCGAAGATCTCGTCGTGTATCAGATTGGAGCACTGTCCGCAGTTGCGGCGGCTCAAGGAATTCGTCTTCAGCACGTGAAGGCTCACGGCGCGCTCTACAACATGGCGGTTCGCGATCGGGCCATTGCAGACGCGATCGCGCGCGCAACCGCGGCCGTAGACGGGACATTGATTCTGTTTGGCCTCCCCGGATCCGAACTCGTCGCCGCAGGCCAGAGTTTCGGTCTCAAGACCGCACGTGAAGGATTTGCCGACCGTGCCTATCGGTCTGATGGCACGCTCGTGCCGCGGCACGAGGCGGGTGCGGTTATCGAGGATCCCGAGATGATCGTGAACCGGGCAGTCTCAATGGCGCGGGACCGTGTCATCACGGCGATTGACGGATCGCGACTGGTGCTCGAGATCGAGACCATTTGCGTTCATGGCGATACGCCGGGAGCGGCGTCGTTGGCGTCTCGGATTCGGCAGGCATTGACCCAGGCCGGCGTGGTCATTCAGCCGGTCGGCATCAGTTAGAGCGGGCCGCCGTCTCAGCCACGAGTGCTCGCCGCAGAACTTTTCCCACCATCGTTTTCGGCAGCGTGTTCCGGAATTCAACGTGCGCCGGCACCTTGTACGGCGCCAGCCGTTGACGACAGTACGAGCGAATTTCGTCTGCGGTCGGTGAAGCGACACCGGCCTTCAGGACGATCCAGGCCTTCGCGACTTCTCCTTTGACTCGATCCGGTACGCCGGCGACGCCGACCTCGAGTACAGCGGGGTGAGCGGAAATGACCTCTTCGATCTCTCGCGGCCACACCTGAAACCCGCTGGTCTTCAACATGTCCTTTTTACGGTCCACCAGGAACACGTACCCATCCTCGTCGATGTATGCGAGGTCGCCGGTGTGCAGCCACGTCCGGCCATCGTCATGCACTCGAAGCGCTTCGGCAGTCTCGAGAGGATTGTTCCAATACTCCGACATGTATTGCGGCGCGTGCATGATCATTTCGCCGACCTGGCCGCTCGGCAGCTCGCCGACGCCGCTCTCAGCATCGACGATCCGGACCTCGACGTCGGGAAGCGGCATGCCGATCGATCCGATCTTGTTGGTGCCTTGAACCGGATTCACGCAGCACGCCATCATGCCTTCGGTCAGCGAGTACCCCTCGACAATCCGGGCGCCCGTCTTCTCTTCGAACTGACGCTTCGTTTCGGCCATCAGCGCCGCGGAGCCGGAGAAGTACAACTTGATCGAACTGAGATTGATTTTGCCCGCGCGAACCCGTGGATGGTTCAGCATCGCGGTGTACAGGGTCGGCACGCCATTGAAGAAAGCCGGCTTCACCGAGTGGATCGTCTTCAGCAGGTCGTCGATGTCGCGCGGATTGGGGATGAGCGAAATCGGGTTGGGGCCGATGAACGCGAGCGGCTGCACGCCAACGTTGGCGTACACATGGAACAGCGGCAGCGGCAGCATGATGATGTCGATCCAGGCTTTCTTTGCCGACTTCGTCCACTCGTACAGCTGCCGGCCAGCGGCGATGTAATGCCTGTGCAGCCCGACTACGCCTTTAGGCGTTCCTGTGGTCCCGCCACTCGAGAGAATGACGGCCTGATCGTCAGGCCCGACCTCGACGGCTGGTCGCGCGCTGGCGGTGTGCTCGCGAATAAGGTCGCCCATCCAGTGGTCCCCGCTGGCGAGGCGGATGCGGTGCCCCTCCTTGCGCTCTTTGAAAACCGTAAAAAGTACTCGCAGGACCGGCGGCAGATAGTCCTTGATCGACGTCGCGATGATGTGGCGAAGACCGACTCGTCCCTGAACGCGTTTCACCCGCTCGTAGAACGGAGTCAGCGCGACGATGGTCTGGGCGCGCGTCGCGTCGAGCGTCTGTTCGAGCTCGCGCTCGGAATACGTGGGATTGACGCCCACTACCACGGCGCCCACTTTCCAGGCGGCGAACTGCGCGACGAGGAACTGCGGACAGTTGGGCAGCAGCAACGCTACGCGATCACGCTTGCGGACGCCGAGCTTCCACAGTGCAGCTGACAGCGCAGTGCTCGTGGCGTCGAGCTGGAGATACGACACGGTCGAGCCCTTGAAAAGCAGAGCCGGTTTATCACCGTGCTCGCGCGCGAGCTTCGACAGATAGTCGACGAGAGTGAGATCCGGATAGGGAGTCAGCGAATGAGGGACGTCGCGGTCGTAATGCGCCAGCCAGGGCTTCACGGAGGAATTCTATTCTGGGTCCGCAGGGCGGCGGGTCTTGTTCTATAGACCCGCCAGCGCCTACGCGACTAACACCGACAACAACGCTTTCTGCGTGTGGAGTCGATTCTCGGCTTGATCGAAGACGACTGACACCGATGAGTCGATGACGTCTGAGGTGACCTCTTCGCCACGATGGGCCGGCAGGCAGTGCATGAAGAGCGCGCCCGGCGCTGCGGCGGCCATGAGCTCGGCGTTCACCTGATACGGCGCGAAGATTCGCCGCCGCTCTTCCGCCTCTGCCTCTTCGCCCATTGATGCCCATACGTCCGTGTACACGGCGTCGACACCGGCAACAGCGTCTCGTGGATCCAGGAAACGACGAATCCTGGCGCCGTCTCTCGCGACCTGGGAAACATTGCTTACGACCGCATCCGGCAGCTCGTAGCCATGCGGCGACGCCACGTGAACCGTGATGCCGAGCATGCAGGCGACCTGCGCCAGCGATGTCGCGACGTTGTTTCCATCGCCGACGAAGGCGACAGTGCGTCCGCGACACTCTCCCCAATGCTCACGCATCGTGAAGGCATCGGCGAGCGCCTGGCAAGGGTGCTCCTCATCGGTCAGCGCGTTGATGACGTGAAGATTCCGGCCTGCTGCAGCCAGTGTGGCCACCTTTTCCTGTGCAAAGGTTCGAATCACGAGCGCGCGCACCCATCGCTCCAGGTTTCGGGCGACGTCCTGGAGCGGCTCGCGTGTGCCCTCCGCCAACGTTGCCGGTAGATGGAGCGTATCGCCACCGAGCTCCCGGATGGCGATCTCGAATGTCGAGCGCGTTCGCAGCGACGGTTTCTCGAACAGCAAGGCGACATGCAGTCCCGCCAGCGCGGTTGCGGAGGGCGCTTGCCGGCCGAGGCGCCGGTCGGCCTTCATCTGTGCCGAGATGCGCAGCAGACGATCGAGATCGACGGGCGACAGATCGAGGATCGACAGGAAGTCCTTGGCGAACCGGGCCGGTGCAGCGCTATCCATTTTTACGTTCGATACTCGCCGTTGATCCGGACGTACTCGGCGCTCAAATCACAGGTCCAGATGGTCGCGGAGCCATGTCCGCCGGTTCCCAGGTTGACCTCGATATCGATCTCGGTTCCCTTCAGGTGTTCGGCTGCCAGCGGCGCGGCGTCATCATGCGGCAGCCCATTCTCGAACAAGAGCACTCCGCCTACATGCACCGTGGCCCGCTGCACGTCGAACTTCACGCCCGCGCGCCCTGCGGCAGCGACGATGCGGCCCCAATTCGGGTCGGCGCCATGCACGGCCGTTTTGACGAGCGGCGAGTTGGCGATCGTCCTCGCAACCTGCCTCGCATCCTCGACGCTTCGCGCATTGCGCACGTTCACGCTGATCAGTTTCGTCGCGCCCTCGCCGCCGCGGACGATGCCGAGCGCCAGTTCCCTCGACACTGCGAGAAATGCTTCGGTGAGCGCGGGGTAGAGCTCCTCGTCGACGCTGACACCACTGGCACCAGATGCCATCGCAAACAGTGAGTCATTGGTGGAGCATTCGCCGTCGACCGTGATGGCGTTGAACGTATCGCGGCCAGACTCCCGCAGTGCACGATCCAGCAACGCCGGAGCCACACGCGCATCAGTCGTGAGGAAGCCGAGCATCGTCGCCATGTTGGGCTCGATCATCCCGGAGCCCTTGGCCGTGCCGCCGACCGTGAACGGTCCGCGCGCGGTCTGAACCGTGACGGCGTACTCCTTCGGGAAGGGATCAGTGGTCATGATTGCGCGGGCCGTCTCGCTTCCTTTGCCTCGGGCAAGACCCGCAATCGCGCCCCGTATCCCGGACGACACACGATCCATCTTCAGGTTGACGCCGATGACGCCTGTAGACGCGACCAGGACGTGAGCGGGGTCGCATGAAAGCCCGGCCGCGACGTCGGCCGCCATGCGCGTCGCGTCCGACAAACCCTGTTCGCCGGTGCACGCATTCGCGCAGCCGCTGTTGACCACGATGGCGCGCGCCACTCCGCCGGTGCGCAGAAGATGTTGCCTGGACACGAGTACCGGTGCGGCCTGGGCGAGGTTCGTCGTGAAGAGTCCGGCTGCCGACGCGTTCCCGTCCGCGGCAATCACGGTGAGATCAAGGGCGTGCGCGGCAGCCTTGATGCCACAGTGCAGCGCCGCGGACCGGAAGCCTTCCGGCGCGGTGACGCCGCCGCGAACGGGCGTCAGAGTGACGTCCCGGAGAGTCGATGCCTCATGCATGAGCAAATTGGGAAGGCACGCGCGCTGCCTGCGTGCGAATGAGTGGCAACATCACCGCGTATTGCCCACAGTGGCGGAACTGTGAGCATGTGCGGCAGTCGGCTTCGATCTTCTCGGGTACCCACGTGTGCGGCACGATCGAGAAGCCCAGGTGGACGAAGTACCGCGGTGTATGGGTGAACGCCGTCAATGTCTCGAACCCTGCAACGAGAGCCCGTCGTTCCAGCTCGTGAACGAGCTGGCGGCCGATTCCACAGGAGCGGGCACCGTCGTCCACGACCAGTGAACGCACTTCGGCCACGCGCCGGCTCAAGGGCGCCAGGTCGGCACATCCGACCACGCGCCCGCGGTCGTAAGCCACGAGGAAACGCCCGATGCGGCTCGCGATCTCATCGCGGCTTCTCGGCAGAAGGTGCCCTTCCGTCAGGTGCTCGGACACGAGCCGATAGATAGCGTCGACGTCCGACTCGCGTGCGGTGCGGATCGTCACCTCGCCATCCGTGTGGTGGGCTTCCGCAACGGCGACACCGGTCGACCGCGGACTGGACTTCACGTCGTGAAGATCAATCACGGACGTCGTGCTCATGCGTGTACCTCGGCGGGGACTGCCGCCAGAACCTCATCGAGAATGGTGATCCCCTGATCGAGATCATCTACGGAGATCGTCAGGGGCGGCAGCAGTCGAACGACTTTCTCGTTGGTGCGATTGACGAGCAGGCCTCGTTCACGCGCCAGGTCGATGAAGGGCGTCGCATCGATGCGAAGCTCAATGCCGCGCATCAAGCCGGCCCCGCGCACCTCGACGATGACTGGGTGCTTGAGCGCCAATGTCCGCAGTTGCCGCTCGAGATGATCACCAACCGACCGCACATGGTCGATCAGACCGCGGTCCATGAGCTCTTCGAGGAAGAACGCGGCGGCGCGTGTGGCGAGAAGATTCCCGCCGTAGGTACTGCCGTGATCACCCGTCGAAATCGTGTTGGCGACCCGCTCGGCAACCAGCGCCGCGCCGACCGGGACACCCGAACCAAGCGCTTTTCCCACCGACACCAAATCCGGCGCCCACCCGAGTGCCTGGAAATGGAAGGGATGTCCCGTTCGACCGAGCCCCGTCTGCACCTCGTCGGCGATGAGCAGCGTCCCCGTGCGGCGGCAGACGTCGGCGATCGCGTCGGAGAACGCGCGAGGCAGCGGTCGGACCCCGCCTTCGCCTCGAATCGGTTCGGCAATGACGGCGGCCGTTTTCTCGTTGACCGCCGCGTACAGCGCGTCGGGAGAGTTGGGGTCCACGAATGTGACGGGCCCGAGCAGCGGCTCGAACGGTGTGCGGTAGTGTTCGTCGTACGTCACCGACAACGCGCCCATCGTCCGACCCGCGAACGCGTGCTCGACTGCGACAAACGCGGTGCGTTCCTTGACTCCCTGCGTATACCAATAGCGTCGCGCGAACTTGAGGCAGGCTTCGTTGGCCTCAGTGCCGCTGTTGCAGAAGAACGCGCGTGACAAGCCGGAGAGCGTCGCCAAACGCGCGGCGGCCTCCGCCTGGAACGGGTGATAGTACAGGTTCGAGGTGTGCAGCAGCGTCGTCGCTTGATCGGCAATCGCAGCAGCCAGACCGGGGTGGGCATGTCCTAGCGATGCCACACCGATGCCGGACACGAAGTCGAGGTACTCGCGGCCGTCAACATCGTACAAACGCGGCCCCTTCCCTCGCACGAACGCCACCGGCTGGCGGCGATAGGTGTGAAGGACGTACTGGGACTCTCGCGTTTGTATGCTGTCAAAGGTCGTTTTCATCGCACCACCTGCGTGCACCCTGTGAGACGCGCGGAGGAATCGGCCAGGGTGCCGAGCCGAGTCTTCCTGCCGTCGGCGATGACGACATCGCCAACACCCGCCTGCAACGCTGCGCGACACGCCTGCAGCTTTGCCACCATGCCCTTGTTCGCCGTGCCGGCCTTCACCAGGCGCGCGGCATCGCGGACCGTGAGTCGCTCGATCGTGCGTCCGAGCTCGTCGAGCACGCCCGCGGTTCCGCCGGCGATCACGAGCCGTTTGGCCCGGAGCCCCGACGCGAGATGCGACGCCAGCGTGTCGGCATTCACATTCAGCAGCTGGCCGTCCCGCGTGGCGCCAATACACGCGACGATGGGCACGTACCCCTGCGCCACCAGATCGGTCAGCAGGCGCGGTGCGCCGTTGCGAACCGGAGCGCCCACCAACCCAAGATCCACGCGATCACCGCTCACGGTGACGATCGGCGCCGCCCGCTTCATCGTCGCGATGGTGGCGTCAGCTCCCGTCAGGCCGACAGGAGCTGCGCCCGCGCGCCGCACCGCCGCGACCAGTCGAGTATTGATGGCGCCGGCGAGCACGGAGACGACCACGTCGAGCGTCCGGGAGTCAGTCACTCGCAGACCGTCGATCTGCTGTTTGGGGATGCCCGCCGCATTGAGCGCGGAGTCAATCTCACGGCCGCCGCCATGAACCACGACCAGCGACGCGTGCTCAGCGAGCCTGGCTATCGCTTTCGCAATCGCAGCGAGGTCTGCGGGTGCTTCAAGCAGTTCCCCTCCGAGCTTGAGAACGAGCGCTGGTTTCTTCGCATCCTGGCGACGCGCGGCTGCAGCGGCTCGCTTCACAGCAACCCCACCCGTTCGTCGAGCCCGAGCATCACATTGAGATTCTGCACAGCGGACCCGGCCGCGCCTTTGAGCAGGTTGTCGATCACCGCCACCATCACGATACGGTTGCGTTCGGTATCGACCTTCCACCCGATGTCACAGAAGTTGGTGTGCGCCACATGCTTGATCTCGGGCAACGCTCCGCCCGTCAGGCGCACGAACGGCGCCTCCGCGTATGCGCCGGTCAACGCATCGGAGATCTGCTTCTCAGTTGTTCCGGGAGTCAACGACCCGTAGATCGTTTCGAGAATCCCGCGATCGAGCGGCACCAGATGTGGAACAAAGGTGACGGTCCCACCGAGTTCCTGCTCAATTTCCGCGGTGTGGCGATGCTGAAATATCGAATACGCGGCAACGCTGCCGTGATTCTCGGAAAAGTGCGTGCGCTCCGACGGCGTCTTGCCCGCGCCCGAGACGCCTGACTTCGCGTCGACAACCACCGGGCCGTTCAGGACACCCGAGCGATGCAATGGTTCGAGCGCCAGCAGTGCGGCAGTGGGATAGCAGCCAGGGTTGGAAACGAGCCGCGCGCGGCGGATCTCCGCCTGGTGACCTTCCGTGAGCCCGTAGACCGTGCCTTCGGGCAGGCTCGCGGTCGCCGGATACCAGCGCCGGCGATCGGCGGCGTTGCGAATGCGAAAAGCACCCGACAGATCGATGACGCGGGCGCCGCGCTCCAGCAGCGTGGGCGCGAGCTCCGCCGAGGCCGCCTCGGGCAGCGCCAGGAAGATCACTTCCGCGTCGCTCGTCAGGCGATCGACGTCGAGCGGTTGCACGGCGCCGTCCCAGATGCGCGCCAATGCCGGCAGCGGTCTCGGCGTGCTGGTCGCCCCGGATGACATCGCGGCCGTCAGCGTGACCCGGGGATGCCGCGCCAGGAGGCGCACGAGTTCCTGACCCGCATAGCCGGTTGCGCCGGCAATCGCGACCCGCGTCAGGCGGGTATCGGCGGCGTCGGCGCGGTCACGTTCGAGAGGTGTAGTAAGGGCCATCGTATCCAGCGCAACCGCAAAAGAATATTTATACATTCGAATGTATAAACAGTCAAGTTTTGCGATATGCTGTTCTTCTTGGACAGCACGCGGGCGACACGACGATGAAAGCGAGACGACAGACCGCCATCCTCGACATCGTTCGGCAGGAACCGGTCAGGAACCAGGAGCAGCTACGTCGTCTGATCAGAGCATCCGGGTTCGACGTGACGCAGGCCACGCTCTCCCGCGATATTCGCGAACTGGGTCTCGTCAAGGGCGGATTGGACGGCGCCTATCAGACGCAGGGCAGAATCGAGTCGAACGGACACACGGCCAAAGCGTTGCTGCAGCGGGCCCTGACCTCGCAGCTCCGGCGCATCGATCGCGTCCAGCAGCTCGTGTTGCTGCGCACCGGCCTCGGGCACGCGCAGTCGTTGTGCGCGGCGCTCGACAGCGCGGAGTTGCCTGATGTCGTCGGAACGCTCGCGGGGGAAGACACGATTCTCATCATCACGCCTGACGCGCGCCGTGCGCGGACGCTCGTGAAGCGCCTCGAGGAGATGTCGCAGGGATGAACACGATTGTGCTGGCCTATTCGGGGGGATTTGCCTCCTCCAACGCAATCCACTGGTTGCGGGAGACTCATGACGCCGAGGTCGTGACGGTGACGCTCGATGTCGGTCAGGGCGAGGACCTTGGTGCGATTCGCGCGCGTGCGTTGTCGTGCGGCGCGACGCGGGCGCACGCAATTGATGCACGTGAAGAGCTCGTGCGCGAGTTCCTGCTGCCGTCGCTGGCGCGTGGTCCGCTCGACGAGGGACCGCTCATCGGCGAGTTCACGCGGCCTCTCATTGCGCGCAAGCTTCTCGAGGTTGCCCGCATCGAAGGTACGTCCTTGGTCGCGCATGCCGCACGCGACGGGGCGATCGACGCGGCCTTCCAGTCGCTGGATTCGCATGTGTCGATCGTCGCGCCGGCACGCGAGTGGCAGATGAATGACAGCGAGCTGGACGCGTTTGCGCGCGCCCGCGGCATTCCGCCGCGGCGCCCGCCCGACCCGGATTGCCTGATCGAACAGAGTCTCTGGGGACGAATGATTAGTTTCCACGATATGCAGGGCCGGCCGGAGGGGACTCTTCACAGAGCCACCGCAAAGCCCGCCGAGTCTGCCCATCTGGCGATCCGCTTTGAAGGCGGCATGCCGGTGTCAATCAACGAGGTGCCGATGCCGCCGGTGGAACTGGTAGAAAGCCTCGCCCTCATCGCCGGCCGGCACGGAGTCGGTCGTCTCGAGAGCAGCCGCAACGGCCGCACCGTCGTCTACGATGCGCCGGCGGCGATGGTCCTGCACACCGCGCACGCCGCGCTCACTGGCCGCACGGGCGTCGTGCATCTGTCGGTGCTGAATGGCGGGTGCACGGTGTTGAACAACGCAGAAGCGGGGCGTCTCGCGTGACACTCTGGTCCGGTCGCTTCGATATCGCCCCCGATCCCGCAGCATTCGACTTCGGTATCTCGTTCGGTTTCGATCGCGCGCTCTTCGAAGACGATGTGACGGGGAGCATCGCGTGGGCGCAAGCGCTCGCGGCCGCCCGCGTGCTGTCCTCTGAGGACGCGACAGCCATCCTTGCCGCGCTTCGAGACATTCTCGAGCAGGGCCGACGCGATCCGGCCTGGGTTGCGGGACCAGACGAGGACGTGCACAGCTTCGTCGAGCGTCAGCTCGTGGAGCGCATTGGTGATGCCGGCCGCCGACTGCACACCGGCCGTTCACGAAACGAACAAGTCTCGCTCGATCTGCGGCTGTATCTGCGCCGTCGCATTGGACTGCTTCAGCGCGCCGTCGTGCGTCTCGTAGGCGCGTGTGCCGACCAGGCGGAACAGGCTGGGGCGGCGATGATGCCGTCCTACACGCACCTGCGCCGGGCACAGCCGGTGCTCGTCGCGCATTTCTTCCTCTCTCACGCCTCCGCGTTGCGGCGCGATCACGCCCGGCTCGCCGTGGCAGCGCAGGAAGCGGATTCGTTGACGCTCGGTTCCGGCGCGATTGCCGGTACGAGTTACGGCATCGACACGGATCTGCTCGCACGCACGCTCGGTTTTTCGCGCGTCGTGGCGAACAGCATGGACGCCTCTTCCGATCGTGATTTCGTCGCATCGTTTCTGTATGCGATCTCGCTTGGGATGGTGCATCTGAGCCGGATCGCCGAGGACCTCATCATCTTCACCGGCGAGGAATACGGCTTCTTCGATCTGTCCGACGCGTCGGCTACCGGCAGCAGCATGATGCCGCAGAAGAAAAACCCCGATCCACTGGAGCTTGTACGCGGCAAGACCGGCACGGCGATCGGCCGGCTCACCGGCTGGCTGGCGACGATGAAGGGGCTGCCCGGCGGCTACAACAAAGATCTGCAGGAGGACAAAGAGGCCGTGTTCGATGCCGAGCGCACGTATGCGGCATCTCTAGCTGCGACACACGCCGTGGTCTCGCGTCTGTTGGTGAACGCCGAGCGGTCCGGGCATGCGGCCTCGGGGTTGCTGCTCGCCACCGACGTGGCCGATTACCTGGTTGCCCGCGGCATGCCATTCCGGCGCGCCCACGAGGTGGTGGGTGCGATGGTCAGACGGCTCCTTGCCGAGGGACGCGACTTCAGCACATTGACGACGACGGAATGGCGCGAAGCGAGCGACATGTTCGGCGACGACGCTCCAAGGGCAGCGACGGCCCTCGCCTCGATTCAGGCCCGCCGAACGCCGCAGTCCACGAATCCCGACGCCGTTCGAGCCGCGCTGGGGGATTGCCGACGTTGGATATCGTCGATGCCCGACTTCCAGGCGGCAACTTCCAAATAACGGGAATTTGGGAGTAGGACGCTGGGTGTTGCGAGTGGCTTTTGGGAATTTGGGTTTTGGGGTTACACTCAAGCGGACCTTCACTCTGATTTCACCTACCCCGCCCTGAAGGTGCTTCCGGGGGAGTTTCATGCAGCAGCGCCGGGTTCGGCTCGGTGACGTTCTAGACGATTACTGTCCGCGCGAGCGTCGCGTCACTAACCATGCGGTGGTGGCGATGATCGAAGACGAGGTGAAGCAGACACGCTGCACCACGTGTGACGCCGAGCACGAGTACAAGCACGCCAAGGTGCCGGCGCCACGACGGAAGAAGCCTGTCGCGGCGACAGCACCAGTACCTGTCGAACCGGCAGAACCACCGATCCTGGTTGCCGAGGACACGGTCGTCGACACAGTCGTCGATGTTATCGAGAGCGAGCCGGTGCTTCCCGTCGAAACGATCGAAGCCACGAAAGAGCCCGAAGCCGTTGTCGTCGTGGACGAACCTGTCGTCGCGCCTGGCGACGATGAGTGGCCCGTCCATCGTCCACTGATTCGTGCCACTCTTCCCCGGCCCGAGGGCCAGCTACCCGAGAGGAAGCCGACGGACTTCACGATCCGTCAAAGCGGCGACCGGTTCGGTGGGCAGCGTAACGGCAACCAGTCGCGCGGGAATCGCCACGCGAAGCAGGCGCAGGGACATTCATCGGGCCAATCGCGATTCGGCAACCCTCGCCACGGATCGGGTCACGGTTCCCGCCAGGGCGGGCAGCAGGGTGGCAACCAGCAGCAGCGGCACGGCAACCGACCAGGACCGTCAGGCCAACGCGGCGGACGACCGGGCCCAGGCGGCGGCCATGGGCGACCCGGCCAGGGCCGCGGACCGAAGCGCGGGCGATAGTAAAGTTCCCGCCTTCCCGCCTGCCCGTTGCCCGAGCCTGTAGTCCGCGATCTCTTATGACCGACTTCACGGGAAAACACGGCCTCATCGTTGGTGTGGCCAACAAGCGTTCGATTTCGTGGGCGATCGCACAAGCGGTTGCGCGCCGCGGCGCGCGCCTCGCCCTCACCTATCAAGGCCGATTCGAGGAGCACGTCCGCGAACTCTCGCAGGGCCTCGAACAGCGTGCTCTCGTGCTGCCATGCGATGTGGGATCTGACCCGGAGATCGCGTCGGTGCTCGAAAAAGTCGATCAGGATTTCGGGGGGCTGGACTTCCTGGTCCATGGTGCAGCCTTTGCGCCGCGCGAAGAGCTCGAAGCGCCCTTCGTCAACACGACGCGTGACGGCTTTCGGACTGCGATGGACATTTCCGCCTACTCGCTGATCGGATTGACCAGAGCGGCGATGCCGCTGTTCGAAAAGCGAGGTGGTGGATCCGTCGTGACGCTCTCATATCTCGGGAGCCAGCGGGTGTTCCCGAACTACAACGTCATGGGCGTTGCGAAGGCGGCACTCGAGGCGACGGTGCGATACCTCGCGTCTGACGTCGGGCCGAAAGGCGTTCGCGTGAACGCGGTGTCCGCCGGACCGATCAAGACGCTTGCCGCAGCCGGCATCAAGGGCTTCTCGAACATCCTCCACGTGTATCCCGAGCGGGCTCCGCTTCGGCGCAACGTGGAGACGTCCGAGGTCGCTGAGGCGTCGGCCTTCCTGTTGAGCGACGCTGCAAAGGGCATCACCGGCGAAGTGCTCATGGTCGACGCCGGATATCACGTCACCGGGATGTAGCGGCGGGTCCTCAGACCCGCTGT
>Ga0070687_100000400_pt1 | contig 14733 bp, 14 predicted proteins | sample KBSS33LmetaG_FD_64678 | JGI IMG/M metagenome (GOLD analysis project Ga0070687, IMG submission 64678) | Switchgrass rhizosphere microbial communities from Kellogg Biological Station, Michigan, USA - KBS S3-3L metaG | ecosystem: Host-associated > Plants > Roots > Rhizosphere ... | reverse complement strand
GAGGCGCCGCCGCCGGGCCGGCCGTCGACGTCGTCGCGCAGGACGCGAGGCAGCAGGCCGCCAGCCACGACGCCAGGGGGATCGGCGCGAGGGATCTCATAGCGAGAACGATCGCGGCAGCAGCGCGCCCAGCGTCGTGCGACGGGGCGCGCCGCCCGGGCGAGCCATCAGGATCGCGGTCGGTGGTCCGCCAAGCTCGGCAATCACCTGACGGCAGGCGCCGCAGGGCGAGGCGCCGGTGGCCGTGACGACCGCGACGGCACGGATGCGCTTCGCGCCGGCGGCGACGGCAGCGGCGACCGCGTTCCGCTCGGCGCAGACGGTCATGCCGTACGAGGCGTTCTCGACGTTGCAGCCGACGTGGATGCGCCCGCGCTCGTCGAGCACGGCGGCCCCGACGCGGAACTTCGAGTAGGGCGCGTGAGCGCGCGCTCGCACGGTTCGCGCCGCCTTCAACAGGGCGCCCGTCTGTGCGGAGGTGGTCACGTGGGCAGCGCCGCGACGACCGCGACGATCAGACGCCCCAGCGCGTCCGCGCCCGCGGCGGCGGCGCGGGTCACGTCCTCGTGCCGCAGCGGCGCCGGGCTCACGCCGGCGGCGGGATTGGCGACCAGCGACAGCCCCAGCACCGCCACGCCGGCGTGCCGCGCCGCGATCACCTCGTGCACCGTCGACATCCCGACCAGGCCGGCGCCCAGCGTCCGCAGCAGGCGCACCTCGGCGGGCGTCTCGTACGCCGGGCCGGCCATCCCGGCGTAGATCGCCTCGCGCAGCGGGCGCCCGATCGCCGCCGGGGCGACCGACGCCGCGATCGCGCGCAGCTGCGCATCGTAGGCGTCGGTCATGTCGACGAAGCGCGGTCCCAGCCGTTCGTCGTTGGGCCCGGACAGCGGGGACGCGCCCGTCAGGTTGATGTGGTCGGAGATCGTGACGATGTCGCCAGCCGCCAGCGACGGATCGACGCCGCCCGACGCGTTGGTGACGATCACGACGCGCGCGCCCAGCGCGGCGACGACGCGCACGCCGAAGCCGATCTCGCAGGGCGGGTAGCCCTCGTAGCCGTGTACGCGCCCGCACAGGAGCAGCGCCGTCCTGCCGGCGATCGTGCCGGCGACGAGGCGCCCCGGGTGGCCCGCCACGGTGGTCTCGGGAAATCCGGGCAGCGACGCGTACGGCACGCTGCGCGCGCCCTCGAGACGATCGGCGACGCCGCCGAGGCCCGACCCGAGCACCACCCCCACGTCCGCGGCGTCGATGCCGAGCTGCTCGCCGGCGGATTTCGCCGCGCCCTGGACACGATCGAAGAACGTTGCGTCCAGTTTCATGACGACGGGCGCGCCTCCGTCGCCGTATCGAGGAACGACGTCACCGCGTGCAGGAAGGGCCCGGGCGCCTCGATGTGCGACAGGTGCCCGGCCTCCGCGATCGGCACGAAGCGCGCGCCCGAGATCGCGCCCGCGATCTGCTTCATCTCGGCGGCGGGCGTCACCTGGTCCTCGGTCCCGCACACGCAGAGCGTCGGGCAGGCGATCGCGCCCAGCTCGGCGGTCCGGTCGGGGCGGTCGCGGAGCGCCTCGATGCCGGCGCGCAGGCTGGCGGCGCGCGTCTCGGCGCGCGCGAGCACGTGGGCGACGCGCGCCGGCGGCGCCTGCGGCGACAGCAGGCGGGGCAGGAAGCCGCGGAGGTAGGCCATCGGTCCGGCGCCGTCGATGGTGGCGAGCGCTGCCGCGCGGGCGGCGCGCGTCTCGGCGCTGTCGGCGGCGGCGCGCGTGTCAGCCAGGACCAGCGCCGAGAGCCGATCGCGGTGGCGCGCCGCGAACGCGAGCGCCGCGTAACCGCCCATGGACATGCCCAGGACGGTCGCGCGCGAGATCGCCAGGCGATCGAGCAGCGCCGCCAGATCGTCGGCGAGGTCGGCGATCGTGAACGGACCGGACGCCGGCGAATCACCGAACCCGCGCGCGTCGACGGTGATCACCCGGCGGTGCGCCGCCAGCGCGTCGGCGATGCCCGCCCACGTCGTGCGCGACAGCGGGAACGGATGAAGCAGGACCGTCGCGGCACCCGTGCCGCGATCGTCGTAACCCGCCGGTGTCGCCTCCGTGCTCGCCATGACTTGCGTGACGTTACCGTAGTGCCGCCTCGAAGGAAAACCAGGCGGCCCCGGGATCTAGTGGCTAGGGCGCATCTCCTGCGTCCTCCGGCGCGGGATCATCGCTCAATCAAGTCGCGGAGCACCGTCAGCGCGGAGGGCAGCGGACTTGATTGAGCGATGATCGTCTTGATGCGGAGGCCCGTGACGAGAATAGGCACTTCCGCGCCCTTGGCGCGCAAGTGCCTAGCGGCGCTCGGCGAGCAGTTTCTCGGCCGTGACGAAGCGGGGCTCGACGTCGATGGGGACCTTCGTCAGGCGGGCGATGACCGCCTTCACCTCGGGCCGCACCACGGCGCGGGTGCGCAGCAGCTCGGCCGCCTTCGCGCCGTCACCGGCCGCCTGGAGGTTCATGATCTCGGCGGTCAGGTCGCGCACCGCCTGTTTCACCTTCGCGGTGTCGACGCTGAACGTCCCGTCCTTCGCGACGTGCACGGCGCCCGCGTCGAGCAGCGTGTTCAGCTGCAGCGCCATCCCGACGGCGTGCGCGTCGCCGCCGAAACGCAGCGTGCGGAACGCCGACGCCAGGAAGGTCACGTAGACCGATTTCTCGAGCCCGCGGTCGAGGACGCCCTTGTCGATCAGGAACTGCAGCGCGAATAAGCCGGCGATGTCGGCCTTCGCTTCCTCGAACGCGCCGTAACTCTGCTGGAAGGCGGCCCGCACCGTGATCGGCTTGCCGCCCGGGCCGGTCGTGTCGTGCGGGCCGAGGCCGTGCATCAGCTCGTGCATCAGGATGTGCGTGAAGAACGCGTCGAACGACACCGCCGACCGATCGCGCGGCGACAGCGCGATCCGGCTGATCGGCAGCAGCACACGATCGAACTTCGCCTGCTGCACGTTCTTGATCATCGTGCGCTTGCTGCCCACCTGCTTGATGATGCGTTCGTCGTTGGGAAGGTTGAACGCCGCCGCGAGCACGGTCTTGTTGCCGTCGCCCGCGCCGTAGATCTGGTTGACCACCCGGATCGGCGCCATCGCCCCCAGCTTCGGGTTGCGCAGTTTCGGATCGATCGGGAGGTTGTTTTCGATCTCCTGCAGCTCGCCCGCCAGCCGCGCGAGCTTCGCGGTCTCGGCGTCGTCGCGCACGCTGACGTACGCCTCGAACGCCGCCTTCGCGCCGAACCACCCGTCCTCGTACGTCTCGTACGGCCCGATCGTGGGTTCGATGCTGGCGTCGAGCTTCATCCAGGCCACGTCGCTGTCGTAGTAGTCGTTCGACAGGAAAGCCGCCGCGCGCGCCTGCAGGAATGCGCGCAGCGTCGGTTGCTGCGTGAGCGCGGCGGCGTTGCGCAGCGCCTGCGCGGCACGCGCGAGCTCGCCCTGGTACTCCTGGCTATAGGGGATCGCCTGGAGCGCGCCGGTGGGCGTCCGCCGGATGGTCGTGAAGAAGCCCTCGGCGGCGGTGCGGGCCGGCGCCGGCAGCGCGTGCAGCCACTTCTCCACCTCTTCCTTGGTGGCGTCCGCGGGGTAGAAGTTCGCGGCCGGCGATTTGGGCCCGACACTGGGCAGGAACGGCCGCTCGCCGTCGAGACGCAGCCACGGCCCCTTGTTCTGCAAGAACGCGTGCAGCCGCGCCTGGCCGAGCGGCGAGCGATCCTGGATCAGATCCAGCAGCAGCGTCCCGTTCCCGGCCCAGACCTGGCGCAGGAACAGCGCGTCCATGATCTTGGAAGCGGCGATCAGCTCCGCCAGCGCGGCGCGCTCGCCGGCCGGCAGCGCCTGGACGTCGACCTTCAGATCGACCAGGGCGAGCCGGGCCGACAGCTTGTTCAGCGCCGCCGCATCGGGCGGTGGCGCGGCACTCTCGTCAGCGGCCGGCGCGACGTTCGACGCGGTCAGCGCGAGAACGAAGACCAGGGCGCGGGCGGTCGACATCGGCGCGGATTGTATACCGCGTCAGTCCGGTCGATGCGCCGGCGCCGACTACCGAGAAGTTCCGTCAGTCGTGATCGTGACCGTGCCCGTGGCCGTGCCCGTGGTCGTGTGCTTCCTTGCGCGCGGCGTTTCGCTCGTGGACTTCCTGCCGGCGGATCTGACCGGGCGGCACGTGCCGCGGCGGCGGGCCGGCGGGCGCGCCGTGCCAGCCACCCGAGGCGTGCCCGGGCGGTGGTCCCGAGCGGACCATGCATCCGGTCAGGAAGGACGCGGTGAAGACACCGGCGATCAGCAGGCTCGACGGTCCGCGAGACATGGGCTCCCTTTCCGACGCGCGGCGAATTCGAGCCGGCGTCACCTACAGGAGAGAAGAGCCCCCACGGGTCCCCGATGGCTCACGCCCAACCAGGCGTTATCACAGCGTTTCGAGGACGATCGGATGTGGGTGCGGCGCCCGCGCGCCGACGGCGAAGGCGCGCTCGATCAGAGGGCGCGCGGCGCGCTCGCGCCCGGCGTCGTCGAACTCGACGGTGGCCAGTCGGTCGCCGCGCGCGACGCGTGTGCCGATCTTCGCATGCAGCAGGATCGCCGCGCCCGGCGAGATCCGGTCCTCCTTGCGCAGGCGCCCGGCGCCGAGGAGCGTCGCCGCCCGACCCAGCGCGCCCGCGTCGACGCGCGTGACCACTCCCGCCCGCGCGGCGCGGATCGGGCGTGCGTGGCGCGCGCGCGGCAGCCGGCGCGGATCGTCGATCGCGCGCGGATCGCCGCCTTGCAGGCGCACGCCGAGGCGAAACCGTTCCAGGCCCGCGCCGCTGGCGATCGCCGCCTCGATCCGGCGCGCGCCGTCGCGTCGATCGCGGGCGACGCGGCCGAGCACGAGCATCTCGGCGCCGAGGCGCACGGTCAGCGCGCGGACGTCGGCCGGGCCGCCGCCGCGCAGAACGTCGATCGCCTCGCGCACCTCGGCGGCGTTGCCGACGGCGTCGCCGAGCGGCTGCTCCATGTCGGTCAGCAGCGCGCGCACCGGCAGACCGAGCCGCCGGCCCAGCGCGATCAGCGTGCGCGCGAGCGCGCGTGCGCGCGCGCGTTCCGGGAGAAAGGCGCCGCTGCCCACCTTCACGTCCATCACCAGCGCGCGGGCGCCCTCCGCGACCTTCTTGGACAGGATCGACGACGCGATCAGCGGGATCGACTCGACCGTCGCGGTGGCATCGCGGAGCGCGTAGAGCGCGCGATCGGCCGGCACCAGCCGCGCCGTCTGCCCGGCGAGCACGAACCCGGCGCGCGCCAGCGCCCGCCCGATCTCGGCGGTGGTCAGCGCCGTGCGGTACCCGGGGATTGCCTCCAGCTTGTCGAGCGTCCCGCCAGTGTGGCCGAGCGCGCGCCCCGCGATCATCGGGACCGTCAACCCGCAGGCGGCGGCCAGCGGCGCGAGCGCGAGCGAGATCTTGTCGCCGACGCCGCCCGTCGAGTGCTTGTCGACCGCCGGCGCGCGCAGCCGGTCCCAGCGCAGCCGCTCGCCGGAGTCGATCATCGCCTCGGTCCAGGTCACGAGCTCGCGCGTGGTGAGGCCGCGCCAGACGATCGCCATCAGCAGCGCCGACAGCTGATAGTCGGGGATGTCGCCGCCCGCCGCCCCCGCGATGACGGCGCGGATCTCGCCGTCGGTCAGCTGCCCGCCGTCGCGTTTCCGGGCGATGAGGGGTGGGACTGCCAGACGCGGCCCGCTCATGCGGGGCCACGCAGGGCGGCCAGGAAGCTATCGCCGTTCAGCAGCGGCGCCACCCCGAGCCCCTCGGCGATCGTCTGCCCCATGTCGCAAAACGACGCGCGCGTGCCCAGGCGCGCCGGGTGAACGCCGGGGCCAAACGCCAGCAGGGGGACCTGCTCACGCGTGTGATCGGTTCCGGGCGTGGTCGGGTCGTTGCCGTGATCAGCGGTGATGAACGCGACGTCCTCGGGGCGCAGCGCCGCCTCCAGCTCGGGCAGCCAGCGGTCGAAATCGCCGAGCGCGCGCGCGAACCCCGCCTCGTCGTTGCGGTGGCCGTAGACCATGTCGAAGTCGACCAGGTTGACGAACAGCAGCCCGCGGTCGAGCGTCGCGAGCGCCTCCAGCGTCAGGTGCATGCCGTCGGTGTTGCCCTCACTGTGCAGCGAGAAGCTCAGGCCGCGGCCCGCGAAGATGTCCGAGATCTTCCCGACCCCGACCACCGACTGGCCGGCGTCGCGGATGTGGTCCAGCAGCGTCGGCGCCGGCGGCACCAGCGAAAAATCGCGCCGGTTGTAGGTGCGCCGGAACGCGCCCACCGTGCCCACGAACGGGCGGGCGATGACGCGTCCGATGTGGTGACGGTCGGCGATCTCTCTCGCCGCCTCGCAGATCCGGTACAGCTCGGGCAGCGGAATGATCTCCTCGTGCGCGGCGATCTGCAGCACCGAGTCCGCCGACGTGTAGAGGATGAGATCGCCGGTCGCCAGGTGCTGGGGCCCGAGCTCGTCGATGATCGTAGTCCCGGAGGCGGGCTTGTTACCGAGCAGCCCGCGCCCGGCTGCCGTCTGCAGCGGCGCGGTGATCTCGCGCGGGAAGCCGTTGGGGAACGTCGCCATCGCTGTCCGCGTGATCAGGCCGGCCATCTCCCAGTGGCCGGTGATCGTGTCCTTGCCGGCGGATGCCTCGCGCATGACGCCCCAGGCGGCGCGCGGCGCCGCCGCCTCGCGCACGCCGGCGATTGCGGTCAGGTTGCCGAGCCCCAGCGCCTGGAGGTTCGGCAGCGCCAGCCCGCCGGCGGCACGCGCCAGGTTGCCCAGCGTATCGGCGCCCGCGTCGCCGTATTCGGCCGCATCGGGCGCGCCGCCGCAGCCGACGCCGTCCGCGACGAGGATGATGGCGCGCTTGTAGATGCTCACCGCGCAAGAATACAACCGGCGGCGGCGACGTTTTTCGCAATCGTTGCATCGACCCGGCCGCATCGGCGATAAGCGGAGGCAAGGGAGGGTGGCCGTGACCAAAGCGCGCGGACAGCGGCCGATGCCATCGCGACGAACCGTCATTCAGGGAACGGGCGCCGCTTCGCTGCTCGGATTTCTCGGATGTCGGCCCGCCGCCGGCCCGCAGACCCCGGCGGGCGCGGCGGCGCGCGGGCTGGGCTTCCGCGCAATCCCGACGTCGCACGCCGATGCGGTCGCGGTGCCGCCGGGCTACCGATTTGCCGTGTTGAGCGCGTGGGGCGATCCGGTCGTCGCCGGCGCCGGGCCGTTCGATCCCGCCGCCGACGCGGCGGCGCAGGCGCGGGCCGCCGGGATGGGCTGCGACGGCATGGCCTTCTTCCCGCTGCCGCGCGGCGCGGCCGGCGCCGACCACGGGCTGCTGGCGGTCAACTACGAGTACACCGACGACGGCCTCCTGCACCCGAACGGCATGGACCCGTGGACCACCGACAAGGCGGCCAAGTCGAAGGCGGCGCATGGGGTTGGTGTCCTCGAGGTGGCGCGCGACGGCGGCGGCTGGCGCGTCGTGCAGGGCTCGCCCTACGGCCGCCGGATCACGGCGGACACGCCCATCGAGATCGCCGGGCCCGGGGCGGGCCACGCCTGGATGAGGACGGCCGACGATCGCAAGGGGCGGACGGTGCGCGGGACGTTCCAGAACTGTTCGTGCGGCAAGACGCCGTGGGGGACCTACCTGACCTGCGAGGAAAACGTCGCGCCGTACTTCGTGAACGATTCGGGCGCGGTGCCGCGGCTGCAGCAGCGCTATGGCGTGGGGCCGTCGAAGGACGCGTGGTCGTTTCACTGGGAGGATTTCGATCCGCGCTTCGACGCCGCCCGGTACCCGACCGAGCCGAATCGCCACGGCTGGGTCGTCGAGATCGATCCGTACGATCCGCGCGCGACGCCCGTCAAACGGACGGCGCTCGGGCGGATGAGCCACGAGGGTGCCACCGTGACGCTGGCGCGCGACGGGCGCGTCGTCGTTTACATGGGCGACGACGATTTCCGATCGAAGTTCGAGCACATCTATAAGTTCGTCAGCCGGCGGCCCTACCGGCCGGGCGGCCCGGCCGAAGACAATCGTGATCTCCTCGACGACGGCACGCTGTACGCGGCGCGCTTCGATCCGGACGGCACGGGATGGTGGCTGCCGCTGCGCGCGGGCGAGCCGGGCCTGGACGCGGAGCACGGATTCCCGACGCAGGCGGAGGTGGTCATCGACGCGCGCACCGCCGCGGACACCGTCGGCGCCACGTACATGGACCGCCCGGAGTGGATCGCGGTCCACCCGGAAACGGGCGACGTGTTCTGCTCGCTGACCAACAACAGCCTGCGCGGCAGCGGCAAGCCGTTCGGCGCCGCGGTGCCGCTGGGTGCCGACGCGGCCAACCCGCGGGCGCCCAACTCGATGGGCCACATCATCCGCTGGGCCGAGGAGGACCGGGACGCGGGCGCGACGAAGTTCAGCTGGAACATCTTCCTGCTCGCGGGCGATCCGGCGCTGCCCGATCCGCTGAAGCGCGGCAACGTGAAGGGCGCGGTGGCGTTCTCGATGCCGGATGGTCTGGTGTTCGATCAGCGCGGGATGCTCTGGATCTGCACCGACGCGTCCGCGAAGGACATGGCGACGCCCGACTGGGGCAACATCGGCAACAACCAGCTCCTGGCCGCGGACCCGGCGACGGGGGAGGTGAAGCGGTTCCTCACCGGGCCGGTGGGCTGCGAGATCACCGGCGTGACCTTCGCGCCGGGCGGCACGACCATGTTCGTCAACATCCAGCACCCGGGCGAGGCGCCCATCCCGCACCCGGCGCGCAACGATCCCGCCCAGCCGAAGGCCCACAGCACCTGGCCCGACGGCGAGGGGGGTACGCGCCCGCGGTCGGCGACGATCGCGATCAGCCGCGAGGATGGCGGCGTGATCGGGGCGTGATGTTGCGGCTCATCGGATGGCTTGGAGTGAGCGCGTTGCTGGCGTGTGGCTGCCAGCAGCGAAACGAGGTCGTCGCCGGGAAGTGTTCCAGCCCTCCCGAGACTGCGCCGGTGGTGTCGCAGATGAGCGTCGCGGCTGCCGCGGAGGAGAAGCCGCGGAGCGACTATGAGGTGCTCGCCGTCCGTGGCGATGAGCTGCGGGGACCAAGGGTCGGAATAACCCATGAGGTCGGCAGCGCGGAGGCCTTCGCGTTTCGACGTTTGCTCGAAGGGCGCGGAGCATCTCGCGTGTTCTTGCAGCTGGCGCAGGAGAAGCGGCTGGCAGCCCAACTTTATGGGATGTGCGGCCTCTATTTGCTGAGCAGGAAAGACTACGAGGCGCGCCTTCCGCGTTACCGGGATTCAGAGCAGCAGATCTACGTGACCGACGGTGACGAAACGGCCGGCATCTCCGTCCGGCAGCTGTTCGCGCGCGGGAAAGGCTTCCCGTCATTTTGTTGCGACCTGGCGGGGACCGGTACGGAAGCGGGGGCTTCGGCCGCCTGCGCGAAGGGGAAGTAGGTGGGGAGCATTTAGAGCATCAGCGCGCTCATCCCTCCGGGCGCGGGATCATCGCTCAATCAAGTAGCGAGGCATCGTCAGCGCGGAGGGCAGCGGACTTGATTGAGCGACGATCATCTTGGTGCGGAGGCACCGTCAGGGTGATAGGCATTTCCGCGCCCCTGGCGCGGAAACGCCTAGTCCCAGCCGCCGGGTTCCGGGTCGTCGGCGTAGTTTTCGAAGCGGGTGTATTCCTTGATGAAGGTCATCTTGACGGAGCCGGTGCCGCCGTTGCGGTGCTTGCCGATGATGATCTCGGCGATGGCGGTCGGCGCCGCGCCGTCGGGGGTGTCGCCCGCCGCCATGTCCTCGCGGTGGATGAACAGCACCATGTCCGCGTCCTGCTCGATGCTGCCCGATTCGCGCAGGTCGGAGAGACGCGGCTTGCCCTCGCGCTTCTCGACCTCGCGGTTCAGCTGCGAGATGGCGATGATCGGGACCTTCAGATCCTTGGCCAGCGCCTTCAGCCCGCGCGAGATGTCGGCGATCTCCTGCTGGCGGTTGTCGTCGCGGCGGTTGACGCCGCCACGCGCGAGCTGCAGGTAGTCGACCACGATGAGCCCGAGGGGCGGGGGAGGGGGATGTCCTTCGCTGACCGGCGGCGGCGGTGGGAAGTAGCGCGGGTCGGCGCGGAAGCGGCGGGCCTTCGCCCGGATCTCCATGATCGAGATCGCCGACGAATCGTCGATCAGGATCGGCGCCGCCGCCAGACGTCCCGACGCCGGGTGAATCTTGTTCTTCCAGTCGGCGTACTCGAGGAAGCCGCGCTTGATGCGCGACGAATCGATGCGCGCCTCGCCGGCCAGCATGCGCTCCATCAGCTCGTACTTCGACATCTCCAGCGAGAACAGCAGCACCGGGATCTTGTGGTTCAGCGCCGCGTGCATCGCGACGTTGACCGCCCACGAGGTCTTGCCGCCTCCCGGCCGCGCCGCGACGATGATCAGGTTTTCGCGCTGCAGGCCGGCCGTGTACTCGTCCAGCTTGGTGAAGCCGGTCGGCACGCCGGTCACCGCGCGCCGCTCGGCCGTCCGCACCTCGAGGTTGTGAATCACCTCCTCCATCAGGTCGCCGGTGGAGGCGTACGTTTCGCGCCGGTTCAACTGCGCGACCTTGAAGATCTTCGTCTCGGCCTCGTCGAGGAAGGTCTCGAACTCACCGAAGTCGCCGTAGGCGGTCGACTGCACCTCGGCGCACGTCCCGATCAGCCGCCGCAGCGTCGATTTCTCGCGGACGATGCGCGCGTAGTGAAGGACGTTCTCCGCCGTCGGCACGGCGTTGGCCAGCTCGTTGAGGTAGCTCTGACCGCCGTCCAGGCGGGCGAGCATGCCGTGCGTCTTCAGCTCGTCCGCGACCGCGATGACGTCGATGGCCTGGCGGCGCTTGTCGATCGCCACCATCGCCTCGAAGATCTCGCGGTGCGCCGGCAGGAAGAAGTCGTCGGTCCCCAGGTTCGTGGCGACCTCGTCGAAGGCGGCCGGCTTGATGAACACCGACCCCAGCACCGACTTCTCGGCTTCGAGGTTGTGCGGCGGCGTCCGACCCGCCGCCGCCGGATTCGAGCTCACGACCTCGAGCACCGACATGACGGCGGCGATTCTACGCCTCCCGTTCGAACGCGGCGCCGGAATCGGCGCGCGCTACTCGTCTTTTTTCGCGACCGTGATCTTGATCGTCGCGGTGACGCCGCGACCGAGCTTGACCGGCACCTCGAACTCACCGAGCGCCTTGATCGGCTCCGCGAGATGGATCTTCTTGGAGTCGACGACGACGCCCTTCTCGCGCAGCGCCTCCGAGATGTCGCGGTTGGTGACCGAGCCGTAGAGCTTGTTTTCATCGCCGACGGCGCGCGCGATCGTCACCGACACCGACGACAGCTTGTCCGCCTCGGCCTGCGCCGCCTTGGACAGCTTGGCGGTGCGCGCCGCGATGACGCGCTTTTCGTGCTCGACGCGCGCGATGTCGCCGGCCGTCGCCTTGATCGCGAGGCCGCGCGGCAAGAGATAGTTGCGCGCGTATCCCGGCTTGACGTTGACGACCTCGCCGGATTTCCCGAGGTTGTCCAGGTCGTCCCTCAGAATGACCTGCATGGCTATGACCCCGTCACCGCGAACGGCATCAGGGCGATCATGCGCGCCCGGTTGACCGCCGTGGAGATCTCGCGCTGGTGCTTGGCGCAGTTACCGGTCAGGCGGCGCGGCACCAGCTTGCCGCGGTCGGTGATGAAGTACTTCAAGAGCGACGCGTCCTTGTAGTCGATCTTGATGGTCTCGTCCGCGCAGAACTTGCACATCTTGCGGCGTCCGACCGGACGCTTCTTGTCGCGGTCGCCGCGATCGCCCTTTACCTCGGAAGCATCCGCGCTCATGACTTGTCCTTTCCACCGCGGCGCGACGGCTCATCGACGCCGCCGAAGACCGCCTCTTCGAAGTCGAACGCGCCCTCTTCCTCGTCGAACGGCGAGCGGGCGCTGGCCTGGCCCGTCGCGATCTCCTCCTCGTCGGGTCCGGGCGTCGCGGCCTTGGTGAACGCCTCCTCGGTGAACTCCGAGGTGCGCGCGGCCGGGTCGACGTTCTCCGCGATCTTGACCGAGTAGTAACGGATGACCGAATCGGTCAGGCGCAGGTTGCGCTCGACCTCTTCCAAGAGGCCGGCCGTGCCGAGGTACGAGAAGAACAGGTAGATGCCCTTGAGCTGCTTCTTCACCTCGTAGGCGAGCTTCCGCTTCCCCCAGTTGTCGATCTTGAGGAGGATGCCGCCGCCCGCTTCGATCACGCCGCGCACCTTCTGGTTCACCTGCGAGATGACGTCGCTGGTGCTGTCGGGGCGCAGGATGTAGATGGTTTCGTATTCGCGCTTGCGGCCCACCATGTCGCGGGCCGATCCGAGGCGCTGCTGCTTCGAGCCGCCCGATGTGGGTGCGGGCGCCGTCGGCGCCGCGCCCGGGCGCGGGGGTTCAGTTCCAGTCGTGCTCATGTGGTCTCCCTTTGGACGTGAGGTCCGTGTTGCCACGGACAAGGAGGTGTTGCTTGGAAGGGGGCGTATCTAACACGGAATCCCCCGGGTGTCTCGCCGGTTTTTTCAGGCCTTGGGCTTGCCGTTGAACCGGTTCATGGCGGTGGCCAGGCCGTTGCCCACGATGGTTTCGACCGCGTCGGATGCGCGGCCGACCAGCTCGGGCAGCACGACGGCCTCGGCGCGGCTGAAGTTCGACAGGACGTAGTCCGCCGGGTCGCGGCCGGGCGCCGGGCGGCCGATGCCGATGCGGACGCGCGCGAATCCCGGGTCGCCCAGCGCCGAGATGATCGACCGGACGCCGTTGTGGCCCCCGGGTCCGCCGCCGGCGCCCAGCTTCAGGCGATCGAACGCCACGTCCAGCTCGTCGTGGACGACGATGGTCTCGGAGAGGCCGACCTTCCAGAAGCCGGCGACGCGCGCGACCGCCTGCCCGCTGACGTTCATGAACTCCATCGGCTTGCAGAGCAGGACGCGCTGGCCGGCGATGGTCGCTTCGGCGATCTCGGCGCCGAACTTCTCGCGCGGCGCCGCGGCCCGCCCGCGGCGCGCGAGCTCGTCGGCGACCATGAACCCCAGGTTGTGGCGGTTGTCCGCGTACTGCGGTCCCGGATTACCCAGCCCCACGATCAGGTGCATTGCCAAACCCGATCGTGGGCGTACTCGTACTCGTGCTCGTGCTCGTGCTCGTGCTCGTGCACGACGACATCACGCCGGCTACTTCTTCTTGCCGCCCTTCTCTTCTTTGCCGCCGGCGGCAGGGGCCGCCGCACCGGGGGCCCCGCCTGGCGCCGCACCCGGCGCCGCGCCGGCCGCAGCCGCGCCCTCGGCCGGGACCGCGCCCTCGACAGGCGCCGCCGCGACCTCTTCGACCTTCTCCGCCTTGGGGGCGACGACCGACGCGATGGCTTCCTTCGCGTCGAGAGCGACGCGCACGCCCGCACCCAGCTTCAGGTCGCTGACGTGGAGCGCGTCGCCGATGTCCAGCGCGGACACGTCGACCTCGAGCTTGACCGGGATCTGCGCGGGCTTCGCCGCGATGGGAACCATGTGCAGGCTCTGGTGCAGGTTGCCGCCGTTGGTGACGCCGACCGGCTTGCCCGTCAGCACCAGCGGCACGGTCACCTTCACCTCGGCGTTCAGGTCCACCGCCAGGAAGTCGACGTGCACGAGCCGGCGCGACAGCGGGTTGATCTGCGCGTCGCGAACCATCGCCGTGACATCCTCTGACTTGCCGCCGTCGCGCACCGTCAACGTGAGGACCGTGTTGCGCCGCTTGTCCTTGTCGAGCGACGAGATCAGCTCCTTCTCGTTGAACGTGACGGCGATCGGCTCTCGCTTGCGGCCGTACAGCACGCCCGGGACCGAACCCCCGCTGCGCACGCGGCGCGCGGCGCCCTTCTTGGCGGCTGACCTGACATCGACGTTCACCTTCGAGAGCTCCATGACTTGGTTCCTTTCAGTGTCCCTTTACAGTTTCATCACAGTGTTAAATGAACAGCGAGCTGATTGAGTCGCCGTGGTGGATGCGCTTGACCGCCTCGCCCAGCAGGCGCGCGACCGAGAGCACCTTGATCTTCGGGCAGGCGCGGACCTCGGGCCGGACCGCGATGGTGTCGGTGACCAGCAGCTCCTGCAGCGGCGACGCCATGATGCGTTCGAGCGCCGGCGGCGACAGCACGCCGTGGCTGGTGCATGCCTGGACCGAGCGCGCACCCTGCGCCATGACGGCCTGGGCGGCCGCGCACAGCGTCCCGGCGGTGTCGACCATGTCGTCGACGATGATCGCGTCGCGGCCCTTCACGTCGCCGATGATGTTGACCACCTCGCTGACGTTGGGCGCGGGGCGCCGCTTGTCGATGATGGCGAGCGACGTGCCGAGGCGCTTCGAGAACGCGCGCGCGCGCTCGACGCCGCCCGCGTCGGGCGAGACGATGACCGCCTCGTGGTTGAAGCGCAGCCGCATGTCCTCCATCAGCACCGGCATCGCGTACAGGTGATCGACCGGGATGTTGAAGAAACCCTGGATCTGACCGGCATGTAGATCGATCGAGACGACCCGGTCGACGCCGGCGGCGGTGATGAGGTCGGCGACCAGGCGCGCGGAGATCGGCGTGCGCGGCTTGCTCTTGCGGTCCTGGCGGGCGTAGCCGAAGTAGGGGATG
>Ga0070687_100000398_pt1 | contig 14763 bp, 15 predicted proteins | sample KBSS33LmetaG_FD_64678 | JGI IMG/M metagenome (GOLD analysis project Ga0070687, IMG submission 64678) | Switchgrass rhizosphere microbial communities from Kellogg Biological Station, Michigan, USA - KBS S3-3L metaG | ecosystem: Host-associated > Plants > Roots > Rhizosphere ... | reverse complement strand
AACGATTGATCGTCTTTGGCTGCGAAATACGCTCGGGTTAATTCTTCGAGCGGTGCCATCAAAGTTTCAGGCACAAATCGGCCACCATATTTTCCCCAGTGTCCCAAGGCATCAGGTTGTGAGAAGGTGGATGGCATTCTGTTCTTTTTTGTAATCTGAAGCTGGTCTTTGGACTTTGGTCTTTGGACTTTTAGCCCCTTACACTCCGGGCAACTTCTCCTGCAACAACGGCGCTACCGCAACCCTGTTCCGCCCGCCATTCTTAGCCACATACAACGCGCCATCGCCCGCCGAATACATTCCGCGTTCTGAAGTTGCGCTATCAGGGCACGATGCAACGCCGATGCTGACGGTTACCTTGCCGACTCCTTCCACTTCGCGCCTCCCAAGAACATCTCGCAGACGATCGGCAGCAGCTGCCGCTTTCTCGCTATTGATTCCTGCAAGCAACAGCGCGAACTCCTCGCCCCCCATCCGTGCTGGCGTATCGTTGTCGCGTGAAACCTCCTTCAGCGTCTGCGCGATCTGTCTAATCACCGCATCGCCAGCCGGATGTCCAAACTGATCATTGATCTTCTTCAGATGATCGATGTCAATCAAAAGCAGCGAGCACGGCACACCGTACCGTCGCCATCTTTCAACCTCGCGCTCCAGGGCTACTCTGAATCGACGACGATTGGCGAGCCCCGTCAGATGATCCAGGTCAGCTCTTGTGCGTAGGTCATCGATCTTCTGTCGCAATGCAACGAGTTGTTGCGCCCGTTCGACTAACAACTCCAATTCTGTGGGCAGTTGAAAATAATCGAACGCGCCTGACTGAAGCGCTTCCCTCCTCTGTTGAATCGTGGCCGGGTCCTTTCCTGCCAACACAAGCGGTATCCCGTCATCTGAATTACTAAGCATCCGCGCTAACTCGCGCACACGGAGGCCGCGTGCGTTCGGGTTGGCAATCACAAGATGCGGTCTTGACCGCTGCAATGAAACCAGTGCCGCCGTGCCGGTTGATACGCCAACGACGTCGATTTGTCTGGCCGCCAGTGTTTCGATCAGTGACGACAAATCGTCGTCTGTAATCAACAGAACACGACCTCGCGCGCGGGCCGCGCTCTTTTGTTTCTTCTCAGCGTGAGCACTCATAAGCGGCTGGGAAAGGCCGATTAACTATATCAGTCGGAGAGGATAAATCGGCCACAGTGTTTAGGGCGGTTAAGAGCATACTCCGCCTCACACTGCCAGCGTCAAGGTTTAACACCTCGAGCATTTCTTATGAACGCCCTTACCAACTCATGGTTCTTCCTTCCTGGCACGTGCTCAAGCAAACTACACGCATCAACTGCGTATGGCCGAACAGAAGCAATAGCGTCTTCGATATTCGACGGCGACAAACCACCGGCGAGAAATAACTTCGGCAACAGATTGCGGTACTTCGCTGCAACCGACCAGTCAACGACGCGACCAGTTCCACCTGGCGTCGATTTGTCTCCAGCGTCGATCATTACAGCCGTCACGTTGTAATCACGTGCGGTACCGTTGCTGAGGTCACTTTGCGAAAGGACTTTGATGATGTACCAATCGCTAAAACCTGAACAATACTCAGGCGACTCGTCGCCGTGGAGTTGAAGGGCGGTAATGCCGGTGGTTTGTGCAATCTCGAGAACTGTCTCTGGTGATTCATTCACAAAGACACCCACCTTCAATAGTTCCTCCGGCAGACACTTGATGATTTCGCCCGCTGCTTCCGGAGAAATATAGCGCGGCGATGGTCGATAGAAATTAAAACCAAGCGCGTCGGCGCCGGCTTCAACCGCCGTCAAGGCGTCCTCTAAGTTGGTGATGCCGCAAATTTTTACCAGGGTCATTATTTATTCGTTTCCGAGCAATTCGGCTAAGGCTTGTCGCGGCGACTTGGCACGCATTAACGACTCGCCGATCAGGAACCCTCGATAACCAACTTCGTTGAGACGCCGGAGATCTGCGGCGGTTTTGAGACCACTCTCACTAATCAGGACGGCATTGGCGGGCGCGCATCGCGCGAGTTTTAGCGACGTGTCGAGCGAAACATCAAACGTGCGTAAGTCTCGGTTGTTCACACCGATCAGTTTAGCGCCGCAATGCGCAGCTCTCTTCATTTCCGCTTCGTCGTGAACTTCGACAAGCGCGTCCATACCAATTTTGTCTTCGGCGATCTCGCGCAACGACGACAAAGGCGCGTCATCCAGCGCAGCGACGATCAATAAGACCGCATCTGCTCCGGCGTTCGCAGCTTCGTACAGCTGATACTCGTCGAAGATAAAATCCTTACGGAGCAGTGGAAGACGAACGGCACTTCGAATGGCCCGAAGATCATCGAGTGAACCGTCGAAGTAGTTTTCTTCCGTAAGCACTGAAATCGCCGCCGCGCCCGCCGATCCATATTCTTGCGCAATCTCCACTGGGTCAGCAGCCTGTCGGATGACACCTTTTGAGGGAGACCGGCGCTTAAACTCTGCGATGATGTTGATGCGATCTGACGAAAGAGCGTCGCGCAGCGCATGCGCAATGGCAGAACGTCGGACGGTCCGAGCAGCGTCGCGAAGAGTTTCAAGAGTAACCGCTTGTTTCGCCGCGGTTAATTGCTGCTGCTTGCGCTCAATTATTTCCGCAAGAATGTTCATGAAAACGTTTGACGACGCAACATGTCGTCGTTGTCCGTAATAAAGTTGGGATCTGTCGTGGTCTACGCTGTTGACATCGCACTCCTAAAGGAGTGCAGAACCAGGTGGACGTCGGGGTCTATAAACATCGCACCCCTATCGGGGTGTTGCTGCGCACTCCGGCAGGAGTGGGATGTTTATAGCCCGCGGACCGAGACGAATCCGCACTCCTCTAGGAGTGCCATGTTTATAGGCCGCGGACCAAACCCGGACGCGCACTCCTTTAGGAGTGCCATGTCCATCACCCAGAACTCTGCAATTCAACTAAGTAACCCTGTTACGAACTGGTGATTCTCGCGAGCTCTTCCAACTTACTTGCCGCTGCTCCACTATCGATCGCATTACTAGCCCGTTGTGCGCCTTCGACTAAATCATCAACCATCCCACCCACGACGAGCGCCGCAGCCGCGTTCATTACAACCAACACGCGGGCTGCATCCTGACGAGAACCATCGAGAACACTTCGAATAATCGTCGCGTTTTGATCCGCGTCACCTCCGCGCAGACCGTTCAGTTCTCCTGCGGTTAATCCGAAGTCTTCCGGCGAGATTTCAAACGTGCGGACTACACCGTCGCGTGCTTCAGCAACAGTGGTGGTTCCAGCAAGCGTGATTTCGTCCAGGCCGTCATCACCATGGACCACCCATGCGCGCTCAGTCCCAAGCGCCGCCAGTGCGCTCGCCATCTTGTTCACAAGGTCTTTTCGCCAAACACCGACGACTTGTCGGGGAGCGCCCGCAGGATTACTTAGCGGTCCGAGTAAATTGAATGTCGTTTGCACCCCCAATTGCCGGCGGATCCCAGCCACGCGCGCCGTCGCACGGTGATAGAGCGGCGCAAACATGAAGCACATACCGATCTCGTTAAGCGCAGCCTCAGAGAGTTCAGGCAGCGCAGCCACATTCACTCCCAACGCTGAAAGCACATCGGCACTGCCCGACTTGCTGCTGGCAGCACGATTTCCGTGTTTCGCAACGGGCAATCCAGCAGCGGCGATCACAAAAGCGGCGGCAGTCGAAATATTGAACGTCTTCGACCTGCTGGAGCCAGTGCCCGCCGTGTCGATAAAGCAGGAATGAACACATCGAACACGTGTTGCGCGCGCGCGGAGCCCTGAAGCCAGTCCCGTGAGTTCTTCGACCGTTTCACCTTTCGTCGTCAGTGCGATCAGGGTACCGGCAATCTGAGAGTCACTAGCCGACTCATCAAGCAAGGCTTCCAGCAGTTCCGTCGCTTCATCGCGGGTTAAATCTTCGCGACGAGATAGTCGAGAAAGAAAATGGTGGAGGTCAGTCATTTATGTCTTTGGAGTGCGACGGCCTGGCGTCGCTTTATTACCGCGAGAATTGCGTTCATGCACCGATATAACAAAGCGACGCCAGGCCGTCGCACTCCACAACAAATCAAAGCCTCAGAAAATTCGCCAGCAGTTTCTTCCCTTCAGTTGTCAACAACGATTCTGGATGAAACTGCACACCTTCAACTTTCATTTCGCGGTGACGCAAACCCATTATGATGTCGTCGTTGGTGTAAGCAGATATCTCAAAACACTTGGGAAGCGATTCCCTTTCGACAATCAATGAATGGTAACGACCTGCCTCAAAGTGATCTTTAAGCCCATTGAAGATTGTCTTGCCGTCGTGGCAGATCTCCGAGGCCTTACCGTGCATCAATACCGGTGCGCGCACAACCTTGCCACCAAACGCTTGTCCAATTGCCTGATGTCCGAGACAAACACCGAGGATAGGTATCTTGCCGGCGAACCGGTCGATGGCTCGCAGCGAAATCCCCGCATCATCTGGAGTACCTGGACCAGGAGAGATCACGATCCGCTCAGGTTTTAATGAGTTGTCAATCTCATCGAGCGTGACTTGATCATTTCGACGCACTTCGATCTTCGCGCCCAGTTCACCTAAGTACTGAACGAGGTTGTAAGTAAATGAATCGTAGTTATCAATGACTAGGAGCATTGTGCTTTGTGCTTTGTGCTTTGTGCTTTGTGCTTTGGCCGTTGGTCTTTGGTCTTTGGTCGTTAGCGAAGTACTTCTACAACCCTGGTTCGGTTGTTTTTAATCGCCCAGTCGCGCGCAGTTTTCCCGTCTTCGTCTTTCAACGATTTGTCGGCACCCGCTTTCAACAACTCCTTCACGGCATCATCGTTGCCGTAAACAGCCGCCCACATCAGCGGTGTTCCGCCAACCTTATTTCGCGCATTTATCTGAGCGCCCTTCGCCAGCAGTAGCTTAATGATCTCGATATTCCCATTCTCTGCTGCCCCGTGCAGTGCAGTATCACCATCATCGTCCTGCGAGTTCACATCAGCACCGCGGTCCAACAATGATTTGACAACGTCCGGCCGCTCACGCCATACGTAACTGATCAAAGCTGTCGTGCCATTCTTGCCGTGCGCATTCAAATCCAGCTTTGGCTGCGATAACAAAAGATCAGCGACATCGTCATATCTGGCTTCGAGCGCATGAAACAAAGAACTACGTCCGGAATTGTCTTTCGCATTCACGTCGGCACCGGCGGCTACCAAGGCCTGAACAACGTCGAGGTGTCCTTGTGCAGCGGCGTTGATTAGCACCGTCCGGTCATTTGCGCCTCTGACATTCAGATCAAAATGGCCGAGCGCAAACGCGTTGATGGCAGCGACGTCTCGTTCCGCCGCAGCATTGAAGAGGCCATCTTTATCGAACGTAAAACCACGCAGTTTCACGAATCGCTCTGCGTTTTCAGGTCTCGGAGTACCAGTATCCGACGACGACGAGGCTATGCAGCCGGTCACGATCAAACAACAAACGAGCGCGTTCAGCAGTTTCAGCACAAACTTATCTCGGTCACTTTTTACAAGGGGCGACCACTGCGCGATTGATTTTCACAGGCTTCTCAGGCTTTTCACCATCAGCTGGTGCTTTATTTATTGCGTCTGCTACCTCAATCCCTTTTGTCACAGTTCCAAACGCAGAGAATTTACTGTCGAGGTGTGGTCCATCGCCTACAAGAATAAAGAAGTGTGTTGTTGCGCTGTTTGGCTCATCACTTCTTGCCATGGAAACAATTCCACGCACGTGTTTGACGATGCCTGGCTCATCAGGAAGCTTGCGTGCCATTCGTCTCGCAAGTTCAGCATTCCACTTCTCACTGGTACTTAAATTTCCGCCTTGAATCACAAACCCTTTAACGGTGCGACTGAATGTGGTGGTATCGAGCGCGCCGGTGGCCGACAGATTCAGAAAATTTCTAACACTCTCGGGCGCGATCTCAGGCATCATCGCTATTTCAATCGCTCCTAGTTCTGTTTCTAATGTCACGCACTGACCCGCCATTTTTTCGACGGACGCTCCATCGAACGGTTCTGGCTTAACTTCGGTTTCGGCCGGCCTTTGATTGCTCTTCTTCGCCGAGTCAGCTGGATTCGCCTCAGTGGTTTGAGCGTCGCCTATCGAGAAGATCGCGAAAATCAAAAGAATAGGGACGACGAAAGAATAGACTCGCTGCATTATCATGGTAACCGTGAACCGGCGTTGACTCTGGGCGCAAACCTCGAAGCTGCGTGGGCGAAACTTTCTGATTCTCCCCGGCCTTCAGGCCGGGGTTGGACGTTGTTTCGTTTTACGGAACCGTTTTAACGGTTCATCGCGTCATACCGATTCTATTTGGCCAAATCTTCGAAAACCGTTAAAACGGTTCGCTCAATTGAAGCGCCAGCTAACCCCAGGCTAAAGCCTGGGGAGAATGAAAACCCGATTCGTCCAACACTCACAATCCATTCTCAGCCATTTCGATCGCACGAAACATCGCGCGTGCTTTATTTACGGTCTCTGCATACTCGTGTTCAGGCACTGAATCGGCGACGATACCCGCACCCGCTTGCACACTCGCCTCTCCATTCCGCAAAACGATCGTTCTGATTGCGATGCACGAATCGAGATTGTCGGCGTAATCCATGTACAAAACGCATCCGGCGTACAGTCCTCGTCGTTCTGGCTCGAGCTCACGAATGATCTCCATCGCGCGAATCTTAGGTGCCCCGGTAACGGTGCCGGCCGGAAAACACGAAGCAAGCGCATCGAACCGATCTAAACCATCACTCAAACGGGCGCGCAAACTGGTAACGAGGTGCTGCACATGTGAATAGCGCTCGATCGCCATCAATTCCTCAACCTTTACCGATCCATAATCCGCCACGCGTCCAAGATCATTCCGGCCGAGATCGACGAGCATCATGTGTTCGGCGACTTCTTTTTCATCCGACTTCAAGTCCTCGCCTAACACCCAATCTTCCGTCTCGGTCGCGCCGCGCTTTCGCGTGCCTGCGATTGGCCGGTAGTCGAGACGCTGACCGTGACACCGCACCAACATTTCCGGTGATGCGCCAACGATCGCTTCACCTGCGATACGCAGGAAGAACATGTATGGCGAAGGGTTGATTGCTCGCAGCGCCCGATAGATCTGGATTGGATCGCCTGCGAACGGGCCGGAGAATTTTTGCGAAAGCACTACTTGATAGCAATCGCCTGCCGCGATGTGTTCCTTCACACGCCGCACCGCATCTTCGAAATCCCGTCGCTGCCAGTTTGACTTCAAAGATCGATGTTCGCCTGGATCTTTTGGAGTCCCCGAAGGAGGCGCCTTCAGCTCTATCTTATAAATGTCGTCTTCAATTATCTTCGTGCGCGCGATTGCCTGGTCATAGAGTTCGCGCAAGCGTGCTTCATTGCCCTGTGCTTCCTCGGTCAACACTATACTGACGATTTCAATTCGCTGCCTTACGTGATCGAACGCGATAATCGTTCGGAAAAACATCCAGACCGCATCAGTTGGAGCGTTTTCAGCGAGCGTCTTGTCGTCTCGCAGAGCAGATTCAAACCACTGCGCAGCTTCATAGCCGACGAACCCGACGGCTCCGCCAGCAAACGGAGTCAGTCCGGCTCGACGCGCCAGTGATCGATTACGAAAGTAATCTCTAACCCATTCGGTCGCGATAACCGGTAATACTTCTTCCTGATCGCCACGTTTGACAATCGTTTGATTAGCCCGCCCGCGCACCACGATCTCCGGAGCAACCCCAAGAAACGAATAGCGAGCAATGCGTTCGCCGCCTTCAACAGACTCCAAGAGAAACGCATCTGAAGTCGCGCCACATATTTTTAGAAACACGCTCAAGGGCGTGTGCAGATCAGCCAGTACAGATCGCACTACCGGCACAACGTTCCCGTGTCGCGCTTCGCGAAGAAAATGTTCGAAAGATGCTGGTTGAAGGTCGAGCATGGTACTCGCGGATCTCGTTTGGCTTTATTAGCGACTTAGCAAAACCTGTTCTAGTAGGAGACCTCGTTTTACTGTAGTTTATTTGACGCCAGCCACAGGCCGCCGTCGACAACGAGTATTGCGCCATTGATGAACGATGCGGCGTCGGAACAGAGAAACAGCGCTGCCCGTTCTATATCGGCAATTCTGCCGAAACGTCCCAGAGGGATGTTCTTGCGTAGCCGGTCTTTGATAGGTTCAGGTACCAAACGACTCATTCCTTCAGTGTCTTCGATTGGACCAGGTGCGATGCCATTCACCCGGATGCCATAACGTCCCCACTCGACGGCAAGATTTCGCGTCAGTGCATCAACTCCGGCTTTCGCCGCAGATACATGCAACTGCATCGGGGTGCCGAGATAATGCAACGTTGCACTGATATTTAGGATTTGGCCGCGGTGCTCTTTCAACTGTGCGAATGCTGCACGGCAAACATTGAACGTTCCCTTCAGATCGATATCGACAACGGTCCCAAATCCATTCGGTGATAACTCTTCTGCCTTACAAAGGAAATTTCCAGCAGCGCCATTCACGACAATATCGATCTTTCCAAACTGCTCGACAGACGTAGCAATGGCGCGTTCCACATCATCTGGGGCCCGAACGTCCGCTGCTATCGGAAATGCGCGACCACCGTTTTCATTGATTGCCTGGGCCGCAGGTTCGAGGTGTTCTAACTTGCGACTGACAAGCACTACACTCGCCCCGGCCTCAGCCAGTGCTCTGGCCACGCCTCCGGTGATGCCGGTCCCGCCGCCAGTCACGAAAGCCACATGATCTTTCAAGAGGTTATTCACAAACATGGTTTCACTCACAAGGTCTAATTAATGCTCGCAAACTCGAAGAGCATCTTCCAGAGAAAATCGGTTTTCGTAAAGCGCTTTGCCCACAATAACACTATCTACCAAGGGCTCGTCGGCGTCTCGCAAAGCCTTAATGTCATCAAGCGATGATATTCCGCCGGACGCTGTCACGTGTAGTTGCGACTCACGCGCAATTGCAATCGTCTGTTCAAGGTTGGGTCCTGTTAACATGCCGTCCCGCACAGTATCGGTGTAGATAATTCGACCGACACCGGCTGCCGCCACTGTCTTCGCCAGGTCAGTCGCTTTCAACTCAGTAGCTTTCTCCCAACCACGCGACAATACTCGACCATCGCAGGCATCAATCGCAACGCAAAGCTTTGATCCAAACTCTGTCGCCAACTGGTCAAGTGTTTCCGTCGACTCGGCAGCAACAGTCCCGATGACGACGCGTTTCACACCCGCATCAATCAACCGTCGAAGATCGTGCGAGGTGCGTACGCCGCCACCAAATTGAATCGGCACATTTACCTTTTGCGTGATCGATCGAAGAGCATTTGTATTGGCCGTGCTGTCGTCGCCAAAAGCTGCATCGAGATCGACAACGTGAAGCATACTTGCACCTGAGGCGACGAAGTTTCGAGCCACGGTTGCGGGATCGTCATGATAAATGTTTTCCGCGCTCTTCCGCCCCTGCGAGAGTCGTACGCACCGGCCGCCTCTTAGATCAATTGCAGGAATAATCAACATTGTGGAAACCAAGTCAGTACCACCTCGCGGTAGGCGGGTGGGTGCGCAGCCATACCTTTCAAGCTCCGCACCAAACTTCGTACCCACCCCGCTACCCCGAGGTGCTACTGACCTCACCTTTCGCTCGACGTGCTAGTTCTGCACTGATCTCACTCAGTTCAACACCGCGCTCAGCCAGCAATACCCACAGGTGATAAATCAAGTCCGTCACTTCGCTAACAAACTCCTGCCGATTTGGATTCTTAGCGGCGATAATTATCTCCGCAGCTTCTTCGCCAACCTTCTTGAGAATCTTATCTAGCCCTTCAGTAAACAAGTACGACGTGTACGATCCTTCAGGTCGTTCGCGATTCCGACGTTGAATTACTTCATACAACTGTTCAAGTTGTCGATCGAGAATCAGAGTCTGCTTGTGCTCTCCTTGGATGTTGTTATGAAAGCACGTCATCTCTCCTTTATGACATGCTGGGCCATGCGGCCGAACCGTTATGAGGATCGCGTCGTCGTCACAATCGACAGCGATTCCCACAACGCTTTGTCTGTTACCGGAGGTGGCGCCTTTGTGCCACAGCTCGTTTCGCGACCGCGACCAAAACCACGTCTCACCAGTTTCGATCGTGCGGCGCAAGCTCTCTTCATTCATGTAAGCGAGCGTCAGTACGTCGCCCGTGTGTGCATCCTGGACTATTGCGGGAATGAGCCCGCGCTCGTCGAATTTCACGATCTCTCTCCATTCATCGAACACTTACCCCTCGGCCCTTCAGATAGCTCTTTGTCTCACCGATTGAGAGCTCGCCGTAGTGAAAGAGTGAAGCCGCCAATGCAGCGCTCGCACCGCCAAGTGTGAATGCATTATAAAAGTGGTCCAAGTGGCCGCAACCACCTGACGCAATCACTGGGATACGGACGACAGACGTAACCGCCTGCGTCAGTTCAATGTCGTAGCCATCACGAGTGCCGTCGCGGTCCATACTCGTCAACAGAATCTCACCGGCACCCAACTCCTCCACTCTCTTTGCCCACTCAACTGCTGAGTGTTCGGTCGCACGACGGCCACCGTGTGTGTAGACGTTCCATGTGGACGCTGTTGTACGACGCGCATCAACTGCCACAACGACACACTGACTGCCGAATGTCCGGGCTGCGTCTGCCACCAACGAAGGGGTCTCGACAGCTGCAGTGTTGAGCGAAACCTTATCCGCGCCTGCACGCAAAACCGCGCGAATGTCTTCAACTGTTCGCAAGCCTCCACCAACAGTAAAAGGAATGAACACTTCGTCAGCAACTCGGCGTACCAAATCCTCAACGATGCTTCGCTTCTCCGCTGAAGCAGTGATATCGAGAAACGTTAGTTCATCAGCGCCTTCCTCGTCGTAGCGCTTCGCTTGAGCGACTGGATCGCCAGCATCGGTAAGCGAGACGAAACGAATTCCCTTCACGACTCGACCATCGGCAACGTCAAGGCAGGGAATGATTCGTTTAGCAAGCATGTTTTATGTCCGATGCGCTTCACGGTCTCTGTGCAACCTCGGTGTGCTCTGTGTCTCTGTGGTGAAGAAACATGCAGCGAACAGCCACCACAGAGACACAGCACGCCGAGGCTGCACAGAGAAGAACCGCTTTGCCCTGCGTTGATCTATAACCACAAAACTAATCTGTTTCCACCGCCTGATTCGCAAAGTTCTTCAACAACTGGAGGCCGGCGTTCTGACTCTTCTCTGGATGAAACTGCACGCCATGAATGTTCTTCTTTGCGACGACCGACGCAAACGTAACTCCATATTCCGTCTCCCCAACGATCACGTCTTTATCCGCGGGTTCGCAGTAGTAAGAATGCACAAAGTAGAAGAACGAGTTTTCACTGACATCGTTAAGGAGCGGCGACGTCGAAGTTTTTTCAACTTGATTCCAACCTACGTGTGGCACTATTAAACTGTCATCATCAAATCTGTTGACCTGGCCCTTCAATAGTCCCAGACCTTTCGTCTTCCCAAACTCCGCGGACTCTTCAAACAACATCTGCATGCCAACACAAATGCCGAGCAGAGGCGTTCCTTGTTCCACTCGATCGATCACGAGTTCCTTCAAACCGTGTCGTTCGAATTCACTCATGCACGTTCCAAATGCGCCGACGCCCGGCAACACCAATCGCTCAGCTGCCAGCAATCTTTCCCTATCACCAATGATTACCGCATCCACTCCTACCACGGAAAACGCTTTCTCTACAGACCGAAGGTTGCCGATGCCGTAATCAATGATCGCCACAGATGACATAGCTACAGCGATCCTTTAGTGCTCGGAATTCCGGTTACGCGTGCATCCCGCTCAACTGCCTGCCGCAGTGCGCGCGCGAAGGCTTTGAAGGTGCCCTCAAGCATATGGTGCGTGTTGCGACCCCGAAGACAATCGATGTGCAAGTTGAATTTCGCCGTCTCCGCAAATGAGCGCCAGAAGTGTTCAGCCAACTCAACAGAGAAGTTTCCAATTTTTTGCCGGCGCGTCTGCACTTCGTAAACCAGATAGAATCGACCCGAGAGATCGACTACACAACGGCACAGCGCTTCGTCCATCGGTACAATCGCCGCGCCGTAGCGATTGATTCCTTTCTTGTTGCCCAACGCCTGACTCAACCCCTGTCCGATTGTGATAGCAATATCTTCTACCGAATGATGATCGTCGATCTCGAGATCGCCTTTACAACGGACATCGAGATCAAACAGACCATGCTTGGCAAATAACTCCAGCATGTGATCGAGAAACGGGAGCCCAGTATCAACCGTCGATTTGCCGATACCATCGAGATTCAATGACACACATACATCAGTCTCTTTCGTCTTTCGCTGAACTGTCGCTTGCCGTGAATGTCTTTGATTCATCTTCATAACAGTCGTCGGGGCAGTAGCCCGGCCGTCAGGGAGGGCTCAAACATCGCAGTCGAGCCCTTCCTTACGGTCGGGGCACTCCCCCAATCTCCTTTAGCGCCGCGATCAATTGATCGTTCTCTCGCGGCGTACCGACACACACCCGGAAATATTCGGCAAGCATCGGATAGCTGCTGACGTCGCGAACGAGGATGTCTCGGTCAAGCAACTCATCAAAGATGCGTCCTGGATCGCGTTTGGATCCGACAACCATGAAATTGGCCCGTGAAGCAACGGCAGTTAGTCCATTGATCTCGTTCAGCTCTGCATACAGTCGCTCTCGTTCCTGAATCATCTGTTGAATTAGTGGACGCAACTCTATCTCGTACATTTCCATTGCAACTTCCGCAGCAATTTGTGAAACGAAATTCAAGTTGTAGGGTAAAAGTGCCTTGGCAATTTCCCGAACGATGTCCGGATCGCCCAGCAGATAACCGACGCGCAGCCCAGCAAGAGCCAACGCTTTTGAAAACGTTCGCAGCACGATCAGATTTTTAAACTCCGCCAAGAGGCCCGCAACGGAGTGTTCAGCAAACTCGTGATAGGCCTCATCAACAGCAACAAGGCCTTTCGACTCTGACAACAATGCGGAAAGATCTTCGTCCGAAAGAACACAGCCCGTCGGGTTATTCGGTGAACAGATAATCGTTACGTCCGGTTGTAACTCGCGAATCGCTCGACGAAGTGCGGCTGTATCGAAGCCGAGCTGCGGCGTTAGACGAACACTTTGCACGTCAGCCTCAAGTACCGTGCTGATCTGTCGATACAAACTGAATGTTGGTTCACAAACCAACACGCGCTTCCCTCGCCCAAGCGTAATCATCAACAACGCCTGAATTAACTCGTTCGAACCATTCCCAGCGAGCAGTCCCTCGTGTGGCCAACCCGAGAAGCTACTGAGTCGCTCAAGCAAGGAAGACGGAACGAAGTCGGGATATCTGGACCAGGTATGCCCAGACGCACGCCGCAACACCTCTTCCTTTACGGCGCGAGGAAGTTCGAAAGGATTCTCGTTTTGATTTAACTTAATCGACGCGCGATAGGGCTTCAGAGAGTAAGCGCGCAACTCGCGAACTCCAGGTTTGATTGTATCGACCTTCGAAAACATGGTCAGCGGACCTCACCTATTCGAATCAATGCGGACTGCGCGTGTGCGTGTAAACCTTCGATAGTGGCAATCGTGCTGATGCATTCGGCGGCATTACGAAACGCCTCCGCCGAATAACGCACGACGTTGGTAGTCGTCATAAAATCACCGACACTTAGCGGCGACGAAAATCGGGCGGTTCCCCCCGTCGGTAGAACGTGATTAGGCCCAGCGAAGTAATCACCGAGCGCTGTCGGACTGTGTTGGCCGATAAAAATTGCGCCTGCATGTTTGATTTTCAGGGATTCACGGTCGGCATCTGCGGTCATCACCTGCACGTGTTCGGGCGCCACCCGATTAACAAGCTCGAACGCTTCATCCAACGTGTCGGTAATGAAGATCGCACCAAACTGCTCAAACGCTTTGCGGATAGTGTCAGCGCGTGGAAGCGTACGCAGTTGCCGGCCGATTTCCATTAACACTGCTTCAGCCAAGTGCGCGCTCGTTGTAATCAACACGGCCGCAGAATCTTCAGCGTGCTCTGCCTGCGCAAGAAGATCAGCAGCGACATACTCGGCGCGGGCATCATCGTCAGCAACAATCACCACCTCGGTTGGACCAGCAATCGAGTCAATGCCGACAACCCCAAATACAAGTTGTTTCGCGGCAGCTACAAACCGATTTCCAGGTCCGGTGATCTTATGGACCGGCGCGACTGTTTCAGTACCATATGCAAGTGCAGCGATCGCCTGCGCTCCCCCAATTGAGTAAACCTCGTTCACGTTTAGTTCTCTTAACGCGGCCGCAACGGCCGGAGCCGACGCCAGGTTACGAGGCGGCGTTGCAACTGCAATTCGCGGGACGCCAGCAACCTGCGCCGGTATCACGTTCATCAGGACCGACGACGGATACGCAGCGGTTCCACCCGGAACGTACAACCCAACACTTTCGATCGGTTGAACACGCTGCGCGAGTTTGATTCCTGGCACGGGTTCCAATTCCCAGGATCGGTTCAGTTGTCGCTGGTGAAATTCGCGGATGTTTTGAATGGCCCGACGGATTGCTTCCAGTACCTTGGGAGCGACGGCGCTCGCAGCGCTTTCGAGCGAAGCTTCATCAACACGAAGTTGCGACGGCTGAAGCTGCACGCCATCGAAACGTGCGGTGTATTCAACCAACGCTTCATCACCACGTCT
>Ga0070687_100000396_pt1 | contig 14815 bp, 17 predicted proteins | sample KBSS33LmetaG_FD_64678 | JGI IMG/M metagenome (GOLD analysis project Ga0070687, IMG submission 64678) | Switchgrass rhizosphere microbial communities from Kellogg Biological Station, Michigan, USA - KBS S3-3L metaG | ecosystem: Host-associated > Plants > Roots > Rhizosphere ... | reverse complement strand
GTAGGTCCAGGTGGAAGTGCCGAATCGCACGAGGGGGGACAATGCCATGACTGCATTGTACCTGGCGGCCTCTATCGAGACATCCTGGAGTCTTTTCGAGGCGCCAGCACGATATCGAACCCGGCAAGAACACCGTAATGATCGGAGGGCCAGAAGGTGGACCCGTCCGGCAGCTGGCCTGGGCGGTCGAGCACGATATGCGCAGTGATGGACCCGGTCCGAGGTGATTGCGGACAATTTCCCCCACACGCTCCATTTGGCATTCGTCGCCGCGGCTAATGTGGGTAGAAAACACTTGCAGCGTTCCCCAGGTGTGGAGATTGCCTGCAACATGATCCGCGGTTCCAACCACTTCCTGCAGCGAGGAAGGTCATAGACGTCCGCCGCGTGATTGGCTCGTGGTAAGCGTGATGGCCTTCAAAGAGGCTCGGCCATTCTCAGCCGATTTCCGATACTCTTCGAACTGCTTCGCGAGATCGCCGGCCAAGGCATGGAAGCACGGATCCTTGTACGCGTACGAATGGATGCTGGGCTTCCAATCGTTATCGATTTCGGTATGGCATGTGCCGCAGGATTCGACTGTGAGGCTCGTGAGACCCTCGGGTATTGTTGATAGGGGATCGCAGGGGCATAATCCGAGCGCAACTCGAAGATGACGGTCGGCTTCACTTCGGTATAGTAGAGATAGATCAGCCCTGTCGTGACTACGATGCCGATCAGGATGCGTATCATCCATCGCATCCGTTCAATCTCCTGTGTCGAAGCATGCGCGCTGTTCGTTCCTGAATTCGAGCGGACTATGTATGGATCATGGGCAGGAGGCCATGGACATTGGCAGCAATCAATAAACTCCCTAGGGTAGTTTGCTCATGAATCAGGAGTCAAATGCATCTGGCGTTTCCGAGTCTGTTCCGCTTCGACTCGGCGTGGGGAAGCGCGTCCTCTTGGTGGCGGCGAGTCTTGCCTTGGCCTATGGCATCGCCCTGGTGACCTTCATCATTCGCTGGATGCATTTCTGGATGCGGGGTCCGTATTTTTTCTCCTATCTCGGCGTCTTTCTCTCCACGCTGGCAGGCTTGCTGTTCTGGTGGGCGAGTCGTCATCATAATGGACCGCTTCCCATCCTCTCAACCGCCGCGTACTCGATTGTCGCGGGATATGTTGCCGGAGTGATCGCCATGGTGTCCTATCCTCTCTTCCACAGCGACGGAGTACAGCACGTGCTCGAAGCCCTCAGATTTCCCACGCCGGAGGCAGCGGTCGCATTTTTCTGGTTTCCGGTCCGGCTGACGACCTGGTTGTTCGGCGGCATCACAGGGGGAATGATGCTGCTCCTGAGCCGACGGTGGGGGCGTATGAGGCCGTCATGAGATCGCGACGCGAGATGCTTTTGTGCTGTGTACTTGTCTTGGCTGCGGCGATGACGTTCCTGGCGGGAGCCACGGTCCCACAGGAGACGGACCGCACGAAGGACGGCCTCATCGGCCCAGTATGGCAAGTGACAATCACCTCCGGCCGAACTACGACTATCCGATCCTACAATCGTGCCGGCGCGCTGATGGAAACCATGAGCCGCGTGGCTCCGTCAACCGAGGAACCGGAAGCCCTGGAACAGGTGCGGAGATTTCTCTATATCTACAACGAGAAGGAACAGCGTCTGCGGGAGATGAGCCAGGATCAGGACGCTGCGCCATACCTCTCGCGGCGCTATGCCTATGATGAGGGCGGACGGCAGCGGGCGGAAGCCGCCTATCACATGTGCGGGACCTTCTCGTCCCTGCGGATCTTCAGCTACGACCCCAAGGGGCGATTGCAGGAAGAGCTGCTCTATCAGTACCGTTCGCTGGCAAAGCGGGTGTATGAATATGACGATCGGGGATTTCCTCACACCCTTCGTTCCTATAAGAATGGTCAGCTCCAGTCGACGATTCAATCCCGCCATGATGCGGAGGGACGAAAGCGCGAGCAAACTGACTTCATGCCGGATAGGACGCCGAGCGGCAAGACCACGTATGAGTATGACGGGCAAGGACGTCTCATGGCGGAGCACTTTATGAATGTGCTTGATCCGTCGCGCGAGGCCACATCGACCTACGAATACGACCTGCAAGGGAACTGGACAAAAAAGACGACTCGCGGTGTCGGAGGTATTCAAAAAGATGCGAGGGGCCAGGCACTCGAGGTGACCGAGCGAACAGTGGTCTACTTCTAGAGCTCACGCGTGGTCCCTGACCTCTGGAAAGGGAGGGTTCGGATGATGAGACTCGTATTCCTCGTGATAGGGCTGCTCGTGCCAGTCGCGGCGGTGGCGCATGATGACGCGACGAACAAACCTGCGGTGACGGTGACGGGCCACGGACAAATGTCCCTGGCACCTGATACAGCCTACGTCACGCTGGGAATGGAGACGACCGGCAGGACGGTTGCCGACGCCCAGCGTCAAAATCGCCTGGTCTTGAACAGGGTTGTAGAGCGTTTGCGGGCCATTCAGATTGAAAATGAGCGGATCCAGACGGCCTCATTCACGGTCTCGCCGCAATACAAGCCGCCCCCAAAACGTTCCGATGTTCCTGCCGGGCCCCCGGAAATCATCGGCTATATCGTCAGTACCACGATGACCGTCGAAGTCCGTAATTTGGACCGGGTCGGGTCGGTGATCGAAGAATCGCTGGCTGCAGGAGCCAACCAGTTCCAAGGTCTGCATTGGACCCTTCGCGATGAGCAACCGGCCAAACTCGAGGCCTTGAAGCAGGCGGCTTCGAAGGCCCGCGAGAAGGCCGCTGCGCTCAGCGAGGCCTTGAAGGTGAAGCTGATCCGGTTGCTGAGCGCGACCGAAGAAAGCCACGTGGTGCGGCCGGTGCCCAAAATGGCTCGCTCCATGATGGCCATAGAGGGGAGTAGCGGGGAAACGGCGGTCTTTTCAGGCGAGATCAAGGTCGAGGCCACCGTCATCCTGATTTTTGAGATCGGTCAGGAGTGAGGGCTGGAGCGATTTTCAGGATTTTCTGGTCATTTTCCTAGGCCTTACTTTAATTGGGACTTGTTAAGGTGAGGACATCTTAGAAAACGGCAATGGAAACATTGCCAAATCCAAGAGAGGGGCCCGCTTTCCGAAAGGAGAGCGGGCTTTTTTATTTGCACGCATTTTAGGCCCTGTCGCGTCCCGCGATGGCGAGTATTGTTTGACATCCGTTTGACGAAGTCTGGACGGAGCAAGTTGCGGAGCCAAGCAGCGATAGCTGCAGTTTCACCCATCGCCGGAGCATCGGGGACCCTCCGCTCGCCACCGGCCCTTTACAAAAATTTTGAAATCTGTACAATAACGAAAATTTTTTGCCTCCGTTCCTATTCCTCGTTCATCCTGCACTCGTTTCTCGCTTCGGACGACGTCACCAGCAGTTCACCTCGCTGAAAGGCGGTACGCATGGCTATCTTGCCGACCATTCGTCCATCCTGCGTGCTCGGAACCCCGGCCTGTCCGCACTGCAAGGACACGGCGCTCATCCCAAACGGGGGTTTCCTGACTTGTCCAACTTGCAATTTGGCCATTACCCGGCAGGCGCTCTTGCAGGACGCGCTCGAGCCGTGTCTTTCGCTCGAGTCTCCCTAAATGAAATCCCGGGAGATTGGTGTATCAGTCGCCATCGCGGGGCTGCTCGCCGTCGTTTTCCTGATCGACTCCCGCACAGAGCTTGGCTTCACACCATGGCTCCTCTATGTGCTCCCCCTGGGATTGACCTATTGGATCACCTCAGTTCACGCGCCGCTGATCGTTGCCGCGGTCTGCACGTTGCTGATGTTCATCGGCTACGTGCTGTCTCCCCCCTTGGTGCCTCCATCCATTGCCCTCACCAACCGCCTCTTCGGGACCGTGACTTTTTTGACGTTGGGCGGGCTGATCATGGCGTACAAAGTCCTGGCGCGCCGTCTTTCGGTGTTGACGGAGCAGCTTAGACAAGAACTGTTCGAGCGCACACAGGACCTTGGCCGCGCTGTTCGCGTGCTCAAAGCTGAAATGGCGTTGAAAAGCCAAGAGCCATCTCCGTTAAGCGAAGAGGAATTGAGCCGCCAACTCACGAACGTGTTGGTTGTGGAAAGCCGGCGCCTGCAGGAACAGTTCGGGCATCTGGAAGAGCGGGAGGTGCTTTTGGCCGAGACTCGGCTGGAGGAGACACGCAACGAATTGGAACGAGTGACCAAACAGTTGGAAGAGTTTCAACGCGACCTGCTCAGCCGAGAGCAGTGACGCGATCAAGGTGGGCAAGCCTTTGATTCTTCTTCGATGAGATTGGCCTTTGCGACGTCAATTTCGACGAACGTCCCACACCGACCAATCCAGAATTTCGAGGAAGCCGGTGGCTTATTCTGAACAGCCGGCGCGATTTCCCCTAGCATTTCATTCATGAAGTTGAACACCTGCATCTCTGGCGCCTGAGGGTAAGCAACGATGGGGCGGTACGTCGTCCCGAAAAGGCCAGGAAAACGCAACATCGGCGAAGCCGGCATCCGACTGTCGTAGCGCTGCATGGCATCACCGCTAGAGTCTCGCAGATACCGGTTTGCAATGGCGGGATCGGCTGTTGTGAATGCAAAGATCAGTATGGCGGCGGCCGACATCCCAAGCCGTTTCATACGGAGAGTTTGACACGGCCATCGGGAAACACAGCTGGCAGAAGTACTGGTTCTACGCTGCTCAGAGGCCCAGTAACGGCCGCCCGAGCTCGGGTCTTGCTTGACCGTCGCCAATCAGGAGGGCGTCTGATGGAGGGGCCAGCTGTTCAAGCGTGGCATTGCGGATGCGTTCGACGCAGGTTTCGCAGATGCCATGCGTGACGCAAGTTTCGGATTGCACGAAATCGAGGTAGGTTGCACACCATGCACATTGCCGCGTCATGGTTCCCTCCTGCCCTAAGGGGTCAGATGCCTTGTGTTGACGAGGGATCATAGGCTGGCTGGTAATGCAGGCGTACTAGGAACTCCCCTAGATCTATCCGGAGGGGTTCGGACCACGCTCACCGTCGCATGGCCATTTTGTATCACTATTACACGTATTTCCGAGCTGAAGCTGGCGGGAGGCCCACATTAGAAAAGCAACAGCTAAGAGCCGGATTCTTAGGACACTTTCCCAGGCGAATATTGAGTACAGGGAACCCCTTGAACTAGAAAGCCCGCTTCCCGAAGGAGCGGGCTTTTTCCATCGCCCGGGCAGGAGTGGGGGTCGCGATACGAAGAGCAGTTATTCTTTGACGACGAAATGCACGCTGCGGTTCCGCTGCATGCAGCCTTCACTGTGTGAGATGCAGAGCGGACGGTCTTTGCCGTAACTCGTGGTCTTGAGCTGAAGGCGCAAACCGAGTTCCTGCAGATAGGACTTGACGCTCTTGGCGCGGCGCTCGCCCAACACCAGGTTATAGGCGGTCGTACCGATTTCATCGCCACGGCCTTCGAGCGTCAACCGAGTGATGCCATCACTAACGAGCCGCTCGGCATTGGCTTCCAGAACGGGAAGCGCATCCCGCCTCAGGACGGCTTGATCAAAGTCAAACAACACATCCGACAAGGCGCCCACCGGAAGGCCGGTGGCGTTGATTGCAGATAATTCCGCCCGCGAAGCGCGCGGCCTCGACGCGGTGATGCTGAATTCCGGAGGAAGAATATGCTTGATCTTCGGTTCATCAATCTGTTCCTCAGCATATTCATCCCCGCCGACTGAGCCGGATTGTGTCGCGCAGCCTTGCGTCAACAGGGACCCGAGACCGAATATGCCCAAGAAGATGAATTGAGCTGGCTTCTTCATGCTGCCTCCTTGCCCCACAGGAAAGTCGTCGTTAACTATTTGATAAGCAAGGGGGGTGCCACTACAGGCGATATGCGCCCGCATCTCGTGTCGGCTGAGAACGCAGCAGCTTGGCCGCAGAGATCATGGAAGAATCGCGTAAATTTGCGATTTAGAGCTGGAAAGGAAGGTCTGGCGAGGATGATCCCAAATAAGACCGGGCGTGCCATGTTTGTACAGGAGTTGCGTTTTTTGTCGCTTCGATTGAGAGATGGAGAAACCCGCGGGACTTCTCGTGGAGCGTCCCACGTGGGTCTCCATCCCTAATCGTCGCTGCTTGTGGGTATTCAACCTGGTCATCGGCCTTTCAGATTTTGGATGGAGCAGGAATTTTTTCCAGTAGCTCGCTCGCGCACTGGCGGATAAGCGCCGTCTCATCGTCGGTCATGCGATCGCCGTGCAGCAGGGCGCTCTGAATCTTTTCATTGATGCTGATGAGATCTCGAATCTCTTTCCTGACATTGTTCATGTTGACCTCCCTGACCGTGGTGCAAATCTTCATGAACGCAACGCGTCACAGAATAATCACCTCGCATATCGCGTCAAGGGGCGACGGGGGCGAAGTCCTAGTTCCAGGGGCCCTATATATTGGGGGGGTCTTCGTGATCCTCCCCGGTCAGCAAAGACACTTCCTTGGCTTCCATGTCCTGCATTTCAGTGAGAATCCCGAGCAGCACCTGGCGCCGCTGTTGGACGGCGGTCTTGGGGAGGTCCTTGGCCTCCTGGGCGGATTCAGGCAGGTTGACCAACGCTTCTGTCTCACCGACAGTCGCATACTTGTACGCTTCGACATACTTGTGGCTCTTGCCATAGAGTCGGCCGAGCAACGCTTCGGTCTCGGTATCGAATCCTTCGAGCGTTGGCAGAACTGGCGTCCGATGATCGAGGTGCTCCAGCTTGCCGATTTGTGCTTTCAACTCATCGCTGCGCATCCGCGGTGAAAACGAGGCATTGGTATTGGGCATGAATCCTCCTTCCGTCGATGCTTTAGCTTCTATAACGCTCGGCTGGGCTCCCAACACTGGGGATTACCCCGGCCGCAGCGGGATCGGGTTCACGACCGCCTGCGAAGCTTGACGAATTGCCTTTGGAGATCGTCGAGTTCCTCTTCCGACAACTCCTCCAGATCGATTAGCTGATTGCGCGCGCCTTTGACGCCACGTATCAATTCATCGAGCTTGAGGTGAATAGCCTTGGCGTCGCGGTTCTGTGTGTTTTGAATGAGGAATACCATGAGAAACGTCACGATCGTCGTGCCGGTGTTGATGACGAGCTGCCAGGTGTCTGAGTAGTGGAAGAGCGGACCGGTTGCCGACCACAGCGTGACGACGACAAGCGAGGCGATGAATGCCCAAGGTGAACCGACGGTGGCCGCCAGCCTCTTGGCGAAGTTGTGGAAGGCATCCGTCAATGTGGTGTGTGGTTTGTCCATAAGCGTCATCCTCCGCCGATGCGATGATGTGGACCTGAATACAAGGCGAACCTAGAACCGCGTGAGAGAGGAGGGGGAGAGAAGCAGTGGCCATCCGATTGAAGGGCAGCGATGGCCACTGAAACCGTGGCGTAACAGCAAGAATGTCAGGCGGCTTTCTTTCTCGGGACTTTGGCGCCTTTCCGTCTGGCTTCAGACAAACCGATGGCAATTGCCTGCTTGCGGCTCTCGACCCGCTTGCCACTCTTGCCGCTTTTCAACGTGCCCTTTTTCCGTTTGTGCATTGTCCGCTTGACGGATTTCTGGGCTTTCTTGCCGTAGCGTGCCATACACACACACCTCCCTTCCAGGCAGGGCACTGTCAGGTGAGAAACCTGCAGACGCCGGCGGGCGCGCCGGCGTCGTCAGTCACTGGTCTTAGTCCGCTCGTTGCAGGGTGGTGGTGTGCCCCTGGTCAGTGATGTACGCCTTGACCATGTCTCCCGGGACAACTTTGTCCATCTTTGTGCTCTTGTCGACGTGGATCTTTACTTCTTTACCGTCACTGTCCTTGATCCAGTAATACTCACCGTCTGTCTTCATCAGGGTCCCTTTCACCGTATCCTTCGTAATCCGCTCTTTCATGGTGGGCGAAGCTTCCTTCTCCGACATCGGATTCGCGGCCTGCGCCACGCCGATTCCGAAGCACAGGAGTCCGGCTGCTAACACTGACATCATGACTGATTTCATGGAGTCCTCCTTGATGGTTGTGAGCGTCGTAAGGACGTACGCATACAAGGGGGAGAATTTCCCCCCTTTCTTTCACTGTCGTACGTGATGTGTGGACGGGATACTAGGAAAGGACCTAGAAAAACCGAGCGGTTATCCTACGAGGTCTGCATCGAACAGATTGAGGGGACGGATGACAACGGCACTGACTTCATTATAAACCGCAATCCGGCCGCCTTGGCGGCGGCGGGTGAAGGTGCCTTCCACGATGACCTGATCGCCTTCCTGCACCGGCACGCGGCTGATCACTTTCAGGGTTCCGGCATTGTCCTTGAGGAGAAATTGATAGGCCGGTTGTCCCTGCTTGTCCGTGACCAGCTGGACGGCGGTCACCTGCCCCATGACCACCACTTCCTTCCGATCATAGTGCTGGGGACGGGCAATCACGTCGGCCACCTCTAGCAGTTCCGCGCCAGCGGGTACCGACAGGAGAAGCAGAGAGACGAATCCGAGAGCCGTCAAAAACGAGGGGTGAAGCAAGGGTCGTCTGGAGGTGTTAACCAGGGTTTTGCCTGTCATCTGCGGCGGTATTATAACGATTTCGAAATGTTTGACAAGCTGGGCATTCTCCTTAGAGGTCTGGCCCGAGTTATTGAGCGCGCCCCTGATTCTTATTCCTTGATCCTTGTTCAGCATGCGTATAGAATGGCACGATTTTTCAGAGAGTTGCCTCAGTTGACTCTGCACTACCTTCAGTTCTCCCTTTGATCCATGAATTCTGTTGATGCGGTGAACTCAAAGGGAACGGTTGTGACAACAGACAGTAGCTTAACCTGTGAGGAGGGCATCCCGTGAGCGATTCAGCGATTATTACCTTTGCGTTGATTGCGGCCGTTGCCGGCATCGGGTACGGTCTGTTCCTTGCGATGTGGGTGTTCAGATTGAACGCCGGCAACGTCAAGATGCAGGAGATCGCTAAGGCCATACAGGAAGGCGCCGGAGCCTACATGAACCGTCAATACAAAACGGTCGGCTTCGTCGCGGCGGTCCTATTCGTGATCCTGGCGGCCGCGGGCGCCGTCTCCGACAAATTCGGAATTCTGACGGCGGTGGGGTTTCTCGTGGTGGCCAGCGCATCGGCCGTCGCCGGGTACGTCGGCATGATTATCGCGGTGCGCGCCAACGTCCGCACGGCACAAGCCGCGCATGAAGGCATGAACGCCGCGTTGACCGTAGCCTTTCGTGGCGGAGCGGTGACCGGCCTTCTGCTGATCGGCCTGGGCCTGCTCGCTATTACGGGGTTCTACACGATCGCGCAATCGATCGCCGGCCAAGAAAAAGCTATTCATGCCCTGCTCAGTTTGGGATTCGGCGGCAGTTTGATTTCCGTCTTCGCACGCGTCGGCGGAGGCATCTATACCAAAGCGGCCGATGTAGGCGCCGATCTCGTCGGCAAAGTCGAAGCCGGAATTCCGGAAGACGATCCCCGTAATCCCGCCGTGATTGCGGACAATGTCGGCGACAACGTGGGAGACTGCGCGGGAATGGCCGCGGACCTGTTTGAAACTTATGCGGTCACGACGGTGGCCGCCATGGTGCTGGCCTACACGATGTTTAAAGGGATGAGCGCCCCAATTCTCTTTCCTTTGGCCTTGGGTGGCGTCACGATTTTTGCCACGATTATCGGAATCTTATTCGTCAAGGTGAGCCCCGGAGGGGAAATCATGCCGGCGCTCTACAAAGGTCTCTTCGTCGCTGGAGGAATTGCCGCCGTGGCGTTCTATCCGATCACCACGAGTATCATGGATGGAATCGGAGGGGTCAGCGGAGTGGACTATTATCTCGCGGCCTTGATCGGACTTGCCGTCACCCTGGCACTGGTATTCATCACCGACTATTACACGTCGAAGAGCTATGCCCCCGTGCAATACATCGCCAAAGCCAGCGAGACAGGGCATGCGACCAACATCATCGCTGGACTCGCAGTTGGCATGCAGGCAACGGCGGCGCCGGTCGTGGTGATCGCGGCGGCGATTCTCGGCAGTTATTGGATTTGCGGCGGCGAATCCGGCGGATTATTCGGCGTGGCGGTTGCCGCCGTGTCGATGCTGTCCATGGCCGGGATCGTCGTGGCGATCGACGCGTTCGGTCCGATCACCGATAATGCGGGCGGCATCGCGGAAATGGCGCATTTGGGCAAAGCGGTAAGAGACATCACCGATCCGCTCGACGCCGTGGGCAATACGACAAAGGCTGTCACGAAAGGCTATGCGATCGGCTCGGCCGGATTGGCAGCCATCGTCCTCTTCGCCGAGTACTCTCGGGAAGTCGCCGCGATCAATCCCGTTTTTGCGGCGTTCGATTTGTCGAATCCGAAAGTTCTGGTGGGGTTGTTTCTCGGCGGTATGCTGCCGTTCATTTTCGGAGCGCTCTGCATGAAGGCCGTCGGCGAAGCGGGCGGCTTGATTGTTGAAGAAGTGCGGCGACAATTCCGAACGATCAAGGGCATCATGGAAGGCACTGGCAAGCCGGATTACGCCACCTGCGTCGATATTGTGACACAAGCGGCAATTCAAAAAATGATGATTCCGGGACTGATTCCGGTGTTGTCGCCCATCATCGTGGGCGTGGTCCTGGGTCCGCAAGCCTTAGGCGGCGTGTTGGTCGGCAGCATTGTGACGGGTCTCTTTGTCGCCATTTCGATGACCAGCGGCGGTGGGGCATGGGACAATGCCAAGAAATATATTGAAGAGCAGGGCAAGAAAGGCAGTGAGACGCACAAGGCCGCGGTGACTGGCGACACGGTGGGCGACCCCTATAAAGATACAGCGGGTCCTGCGGTGAACCCGATGATCAAGGTCATCAACATCGTCGCGCTGCTCATTGTGTCGCTCATCGTCAAATAACCATCACAAGCATGGGACAACTCGGTAACCCTCTAGGCGCCGACGATGGTTCACCGGCTTCCCTTGACGGCTCAGACCTCCTAGAGTATCGTGATCTTAGAGTCAGATGCGGATCCACGATTCCATCCAGGGAGGTATGCGATGGAAAAGCAGGAACGTAAGCAAGAGGTCCGAAGAGAGCCGCAAGGCAAAGAAGAAGTCAAAGCCAACCCCAAGGTTGTCGAGACAGGAAAGAAGCTCAAAGAAGATATCGACAAGCTCGTCGATGAGATCGATGACGTGCTTGAAAAAAACGCCGAAGAATTCGTCAAAAATTACGTTCAAAAAGGGGGAGAGTGATACACTCTCCCTCGTCGCGACTCTCTCCTTCCCAGCTATTCTCGCTTATCGTCACGTCGCTCACCGGGTGCTCATCATCCTCGTTTGACAAAGCCCAAGTGACCTTATAGTATCCGCCCCGACGGTCGTATCTGCTGAAATCTCAGTACGTTACGGCCTTCACAGGCTCAGGCTCGTTCGAGGTGGTATGAAGTCCAAGCTCTGGGTCTTCCGTGAGTTCGATCCGTTCCATCGCGCGACTTTGGCGCAGGCCCTCTCGATTTCCTCCGCAACCGCAACATTGTTGCTTGCTCGGGGCGTTACGACGCCGGATGAAGCGACAAGTTGGATGTCGCATCATGTCGCGCACGATCCCTTTCTGATCCCCGATATGGACCTGGCGGTGGAGCGCCTGCATCGAGCGGTGTCCACGCGAGAACCCATCTGTTTTTACGGCGACTATGATGTCGACGGCATGTCTGCGACCGCCGTGTACCTGTCCTTCTTTGGGTCCCTTGGCGCTCATGTGCGCGCGTATGTGCCGCACCGCAAGCGCGAAGGGTACGGACTCAATGCCGCGGCGGTCCAGCGGTTGCATGAGGAAGGGATCTCCCTGCTCGTCACGTCTGATTGCGGGACGACGTCGCATCGTGAAATCGGCCTCGCCAAGCAACTCGGCCTCGATGTCATCGTGACGGATCATCACCAAAGCGGCGAGGAGATGCCTCCGGCCGTCGCCGTGATGAATCCACATCGCTCGGGAGCGCGTTATCCCTTTCTCGGGCTCTGTTCCGCCGGACTGGCCTACAAGGTGGCGCAGGCATACCAAAGGCGCTACGGCGACGCCGGAGTGCCGGTGGATTCGCTCCTCGATCTGGTAGCGTTGGCGACGGTTGCGGATGTGGTGCCCTTGCAAGATGAGAATCGCGGGTTTGTCCAGCAGGGACTCGCACAGATCTCGCGCGGCGCGCGCTGCGGAATCAGAGCGTTGAAGCAAGTAGCCGGCGTCGTGCGGGATTGCTCGCCGGAAACCATCGCGTTCAAACTGGCTCCGAGGCTCAATGCGGCTGGACGATTGGACCATGCGATGCTCGGCGTACAGCTCTTGACGACCGAGTCGCCGGCTGAAGCGCAACGATTGGCCGAACGGTTGGAAGCGCTCAATCGGGAACGGCAAAAAATCGAGGCCGACCTCATGTCGGAGGCCGTTGACACGGTAAATGGGCAGGAGTTACCTGCGGGGCTTGTCCTTGCCTCCCGACGGTGGCACGTGGGGGTAGTTGGAATCGCCGCGGCGCGGCTGGTCGAACGGTTCCATCGGCCCACGATCGTCATCGCGGTCGACGAACATGGAATTGGGAAGGGCTCGGCCCGAACAGTCGGGGGATTCGATTTATATCAAGGACTTGCAGCTTGCCAGGAGCTGCTGGAGGCGTTTGGGGGGCATCCCAGTGCGGCCGGAGTGACGGTGCGGGAATCGCGACTGGACGAATTCGGTGAGCGATTTGCAGCGGTGGTGTCCGAATGGACCAAAGGCGCCGCCACTGTTCCGACATTGCATGTGGATGCGGAGGTACAATTGTCGGAGGTGACGGCCAGGCTGATCAAGGAGATCGGGGCGTTTCATCCGTTCGGCGCCGGGAATCCTGAGCCGATATTCGCCGTCAAAGGACTGGAAGTGATGGAGTCGCGGACGGTGGGAGAAAAGCACTTGAAGATGACGGTGCGACAGGGACGTTCGATACCGTTCGACAGCATCGGCTTCGGCATGAAGTCGCTGCTCGAGCGGGGCATTCCTGAACGGGCACCGGTCGATCTGGCCTTCTTGCCCGAATTGAACCACTGGAACGGCTATGACCGGATCCAACTGCGCATCCGCGATCTTCGCATCAGCGATCGAGGAATGGCCTGATGCCGAATCAAACCGTCATGGACATCGACCAGCTGCTCGACCGCGTGAAGAGCTATAACGCGGAGGCGGACCTGGGCATAGTACGGAAAGCCTACGAGTTTTCCGCCAAGGTGCATGAAGGCCAACGGCGCCGTTCTGGCGAGCCCTATCTGCAGCATCCCATCGCGGTTGCCGGGGTCCTGACCTCCTTGAAGACCGACGTCACCGCCATCGTGGCGGCGCTCCTGCACGATACGCTCGAAGATACGGTGGCCACACCGGAGGAACTTGAAAGTGAGTTCGGAAAGGACGTGGTCCATCTGGTCGACGGCGTCACGAAGATCGGCAAGATCACGTTCAAGAGTCACGAGGAAAAGCAGGCGGAGAATTTCCGCAAGATGCTGCTCTCCATGGCCGATGACATTCGTGTCGTGCTCATCAAGATCGCAGACCGGCTGCACAACATGCGCACGCTCGAGCACTTGAGCTCTGCCAAGCGGCAGGCCATCGCGGAGGAAACGCTGGAGATCTATGCGCCGCTGGCCAACAGGCTGGGCATCGGTTGGATCAAAAATGAGCTGGAGGATCTGTGTCTCAAACACCTGAAGCCCGATGTCTATGAAATGCTGCGGACCCGCGTGGCCAAACGCGACGAGGACCGGCAGCAGTACATTCAGGAAGTCATCGAGTTGGTGACGAAGGCGCTACAAGATCATGGCTTGCCCGGCCAGGTCTATGGCCGGCCGAAGCATTTGTACGGCATCTACCAGAAGATGAACAAGCAGTCGATCTCCTTTGAAGAGGTCTACGATCTGACCGCCTTGCGCATCGTGACCGACACCAAGATGAATTGCTACGCCTTGGTCGGCGTCATTCATTCCCTGTGGCGCCCGGTGCCCGGACGGTTCAAGGATTACATCGCCATCCCGAAGTCCAACTTATATCAGTCGATTCATACGACGGTCGTCGGTCCCAAGGGCGAGCATGTCGAATTTCAGATTCGCACGGAGGAGATGCACCGCGTGGCAGAGTGCGGCATCGCGGCGCACTGGAAGTACAAAGAGCAGGGCCGCGTGACGGACCGCGACAGCAAGACCTTTGGTTGGCTACATCAGTTCGTCGAGTGGCACCGTGATCTGCCCGACAACCGCCAGTTCATGGACTCAGTTAAGCTGGATCTCTTTCATGACGTCGTCTATGTGTTCACGCCCAAAGGCATTGTCAAGGAGCTGCCGCGGGGCTCGACGCCGGTCGATTTTGCCTACGCCATTCATACCGAGGTCGGCGACCACTGCGTCGGAGCCAAGGTCAACGGCAAGATCGTTCCGTTGAAGCATCAAGTCGAAAGCGGCGATACGATCGAGATTTTGACCTCCTCCACGCAGACGCCGCACAAGGACTGGTTGAAATTCGTCCGCACCTCGCGGGCCAAAACCAAAATCAAGCATTGGATCAAGGTCGAAGAACAGAAGCGTAGCGTGGAAATTGGCCGCCGGCTGTTGGAATCAGAGTTCCGCCGGCACGGCATGGCGCCGGCGCAGATGCTCAAATCGCCCGAGCTGGCGGCCACGGCCCGACAATCAGGCTATGACACGACCGAGGAATTGATCGCTTCAGTGGGCTTCGGGCACCTGCCTGCGGCAAACGTCCTGGAAAAACTCATTTCTTCCCACACAGCACCGTTGGAAACGCGGCCTGCCCCGGCTCCTCGCAAGGCGGTTGCC
>Ga0070687_100000391_pt1 | contig 14898 bp, 28 predicted proteins | sample KBSS33LmetaG_FD_64678 | JGI IMG/M metagenome (GOLD analysis project Ga0070687, IMG submission 64678) | Switchgrass rhizosphere microbial communities from Kellogg Biological Station, Michigan, USA - KBS S3-3L metaG | ecosystem: Host-associated > Plants > Roots > Rhizosphere ... | reverse complement strand
GTGCCGGCGGCGACCTTGGCGAGTCTGTTGATCTCCTCGAGGGTGTAGCCCTGGGGCAGGGTCGGCACCTCGTCGGACCCCCAGTGGGCGCTCTCAGCCACGAGGTGACTCGTCGAGATGGCGCATGGCGGCAACGAGAGCAGCCCCGTCGCCACACTGCGGATCGACCTGCATCACGTCGAGTCCGGCCCACATGGCGCACTCGTCGTGGGCCCACCCTCGGGCCAGGCGGACGGCCCCGGGCATGGTGGTGTTCACCTGCTTGCCGCAGCATCGGCAGGCGAACTCGGTGGACGGCGGAGCGACGTGCTTCAGGTAGTAGCGGATGGCCACCTTGATCTGCTGGTTGACGGTCCGGCCGGTGGCTTGGGCCCGCTCGTTGAGTTCCTGGTACCAGAGGTCGCTGAGCCTTAGGTGGAGCTGGTGACCACGCTCAGACATGGCCGACCTCCTCGATGCGTCGGAGTAGCTGCTGGCAACGCCGGCAGACAGGGATGTGCTGGCTCTTGTTTCGACGGCGGTGGCCGCCCTTGAAGCCGCAGAGGGCTCGGCGACGGCGGTCGAACTGGTCCGGGTGGTAGCGGTCGTCCTCGATGTGCTTGGTGCGGCCGTAGCCGTAGATGCAGGCGTCGGGCTGTTCGGAGGGGATGTCGTCGGGGTGGACGTAAATCCATTCCTCGAACGGGCGCAGGGAGTGGGCGTGGGGCCTCCACCAGTTCTCATGCTTGTGGGTCACGAACCGGTAGCCGCGCTCGTGGCCGTGGAGCGGAGCGCGGGCCTTGGGGTCCGGAGCGAGGGGATCTGGCCCGGTGGCCACCGGGATCGGCTCGGGCGAGGTGTGCCGGCGCATCCACTTCTCGGCCTCTTCCCGACTCTCGTAGCCGGCGCCGCGGTAGCCGCAGGGGATGCAACGCCAGTACCAGGCGATGATGTCGTCCCAGCCGACCATGGCCTTGTGACCGTCGACCTCGACGGGGACCAGCAGGTCGAGATCGAGCTGCTCAATCGCCATTTGAACCGTCGCGCTGTGCGGTTCTCAGTCGGGTGACTTCCTTGGCTACTTCCTCGATTCGCATGGCGAGGTAGCAGACGATAAACGCAAGCCCGGCGACACCGAAGCAGAGCCACGTCACGGTCTGGGCGTCATCCATTGGGTGCGTCCTCCCCGTCGAACTGTGCGGTTCTCAGGCGGGTGACTTCCTTGGCCACTTCCTCTACTCGCAAGGCGAGGTAGCAGACGATGAAGGCAAGCCCGGCGACGCCAAAACAAAGCCAGGTCACGGTGTGGGCGTCATCCATGGGACGGACTCCCGGCGTCCTGGTGCTGGCCGTCGCAGCGCCAGTCGGTCGAGAACGGACCGAGCCGCCACTGGTGGCACCGGTCGGGGAAGAGGGTGCGGCAGAGCGTGTCGAACCACGTCATCGGCCGCTTGCGGACGTACTCCTTCCCCGTCCAGATCACCCGCTCAGCCATCGTCCCTCCCGTCGATATGCGCTCGCCAGATGCGGGTATGAAACCGCTCCCGCCCGATGAAGCCGATCGGGTCCTTCCACGTCGATATGCGCTCGAACTCAGTCTCAGCCTCGCTCTCTGAGCGGGCGTAGACGTGGCGGCCGAGGCGCCAAATCCAGTAATGGTGCGGGCCGTTGCCACCCGACCAGATGATGACGACCTCGGTGCCGTGCGGGAGCGCCTCCACTTCCTCGGCGGTCAGCGGCTCGCCCATCTCGTCGGGAACACGGCCGTAGGCACCCTCTCGGGCCTCGTCGCTCATGCCGACAGTATCGGCGTCTCGTAGCGGCTGGTCAGCCATCGGTGCGCTCCCAGGATGCGTAGGCACCGTCGTCCAGTTTCCCGGTCGTGTGGTAGCCGTGGTGCCCGTCGTAGCGGATGCAGCGGAGGTCCCTCCAGGTCGACTCGCAGCGACCGAAGATGGACACAAGAAGTTGCTCCCGCACCTTCTCCTGGTTGACGCTGGGCGGGTTGATGAGCGTCATCACCTGCTCCCTGGTGACGACATACTCGGCGAGGGGTCGCTCCTGGTCAGCCATCGGAGCGATCCTCCTCGGATATCGGGCCACCGCCGTCGGAGTGTGCGGTCACGCTGCGCCCCCGAAGTCGAGGACTTCCTGGCTCATCCGGCGCGCTGCGACCTCGCAGTACCGCTCCTCAGCCTCGATGCCAATGGCCCGCCGACCGAAGTTCTTGGCGGCCCGCAGGGCCGTCCCACTGCCCATGAATGGATCGGTGATTACGCCGGGCGGGCACTTGGCGATGAGCGCTTCCATGACCTGTAGAGGCTTCTCCGTGGGGTGAAGGCGAAGGGCCGGCGGGGTGAAGTTCGGACTTGGCGCGTTGTACCTGAGGACGCTGGAGCCCCGGTGCCCTGTGAACCCAGAACCGAGGATGTAGACCTCTTCCACGTTGGGGCGCCAGGGCATTGCGAGGTCACCCATTCCGACGTGGTCGCCCTTCTCCCAGATGACAACATGCCGTGTGGCGGCTGGCCGTGGCATCTTCCAGCTTCCGAAGATGAGGGCCGGCCGGTCGCCCCAGAGTTTCACGGCGGCGTCCCTGACGGCGGTGTCGCTGTCGCCAGCGATGCCATGGCCCTTGAACTTGCCGCCCATATTCGAGGCGTAGGCGACGCCGTAGGGCGGGTCCGTGACGAGCACGTCGGCAGTCAGCCAGGCGAGGATTTCGAGACAGTCGCCGTGGTAGATGGTGATGCCGCCCTCGTCGTAGTACGGCGCGACACAATCGGCGTGCTGGCGCTGGTTGTCAGCCATGGGTGCGCTCCCCTCGGAGAAGCATCTTGATCTCCTCCTGCGGGCAGATCTCGCCGGGTTCTAGGTCGAGGTAACCGTGAGCTTGGCAGCCGCCATGGTGGTCGAAGTGGCAGTCACCCCAGTCCACGATCGACTCCAGCAAGTCCTTCGGAACGGCGACACTCTCAGCGCTTATCGCTTGGTGACCCACCTCGGGTGTCGGTAGCTGTCGGCCTCGGGGTTCCCGCTCTCCAGGAACCTCGCCAGTCGCCGCAGGACTCGTCTGAGCATCGTCATGCCCTCCATTCTCTCGCACACTCTCGGCGTCGGGTCGCTGGTCAGTCACCTTCGCCCCCTGATATCGGGCCGGGACCGTCGTTGTGTAGCGCCTTGACCTGCCCCCTGGTGAGGCCGCAGACCACGCACTTCTCGATGTAGAACCCTTGGCCGATCTGGTAGTGATCGGCGTACTGGTGGGCCTGCTGTCGCCGCTCGCATTCGTTCATGACGCCATCTCGTAGCCGTGGCCCCAGGCGTCCCAGCCGAGGCGGGGCGCTCTGGCGAACAGCTCGACGTAGGGGCCGGGGGATACGTGTTCGACAAGATCCATGAAGGCCGACGGCTTCTGTGAATGGGCACCTCGGGACCACAACCACCAGGTTCGGTCGACCCGGTTCGACCATCGCAGCTTGCCGCGTCGGGCGAAGATCACGTACTCAGTCGTTTGCGAGAAAGCGCCGCCGGGGCCGATCCCCATCGGCGGCTTGCACCAGACGAGCGCTTGGGAGAACGAGAATCCCCAGGCTTCTGCGACGTCGAAGGCGTCGCGGAGGTAGCGGTTCGTTGTCCAGAGGTAGAGGTGGGCGTTCGGGTCAGCGAGGTCGGGAACAGGCAACGCCTTGATGGCGTCGACCGTCATTCTCGAATAGGGGAACTGGAGACGATCGTCGGTTGCGCGGTGCCCGTCGGTGCGTTGGGGCGCACCGTGCCAGGCCGCGTCGTAGTACCAAGGCGGGTCGGCGACGATGGTCTGATAGGGCGGCGTGAGCCCATCCCAGAGTGCGACAGTATCGGCGATCTGTGCGGGTTGGAGATCGCTCACGGCTTGCCCCAGTTAGGGAAGTGAACCCGCCGCAAATGCCAAGCATGAACCGTGAACAGCGCCGTCCTGGTCTTCCCCCAGAACCATTCGCCGCACCGATCGCAGGCCCGCTCGTATCCCCCCCACTCCTTCAACCAATGGCTCCCCCACTCCTTCGACCAATGGTCAGCCACCATCGCCTCCCGAGTTCTCAACCTCGGACTCGTCGCCGTCGGGCTCGTCCGGGGCCAGGAACGCCCGCGACGCGGCCCGCTCCGCATCGGACAGGCGGCTATACCCCTCGCCGCTGTCGGCAATGATGCGGCCGTTCGCAGCAACCCTCTTCCAACGCCACTCCCCCGCCTTGTCCTGATAGACGATCGTCTTGTCGGTCATTCGTCCTCCCCTCCCCCGCCGTCGCCCATCCCGGCGTTGAGCGTGGCCATCAGGCCCGCGGCCAGACCATGAGAGACGTAGTAGGGCTGCGCCGCTGGGCCGCAGCTGCCCTGGCGGGTCGAGTCCGACTCGTCGGGGAGCAACGTCACGTAGGAGACGATCCACGCCACAACCATCTCGTCCTCGCCGATCGCCCCGTCGGCATGGAGGTGGGCGACCAGAGCATCGTTGAGGGCCCCTTCGGTGTCATGGGTCACGACGCCTGCTCGTGGGTGTGACCCGGGTCGGCCTGATGGTCGTGGTCGTGGATGCGGGCGAGCTCCGTCCATGCCAGACCTCGCAGGGACAGGTGGTGATCGTGGTCGAGGTGGCGACGGAGGTCGTAGCTGCTTCTCAATTCGGGATACACGTCGTCGCTCATATCGCTTCTCCGCGGGCGCGGCGGCGGTCCTGGGCGGCGTAGGCGTCCTCGAGGTCGGGCCGGTTGTCGGGGATCGGGTCGTGATATGGGGAGCGGGTGTGGTCTTTCGGGCCGGGGGGTTCAGCGGCGTAGAGGGCGTCGCCGGCGGCGTCGTCGGCGTGACGGAGATCCCGCACGGTCTGTTCGATCAGCCGGTCCACGATCAGCGTGTAGGCGTGGATGCGGGCCCGGGCCGGATCAGCAACGGCGTTCCCGGTCGGGTCGCCTACCACCCCGCTGCGGCCGTTCTGGGGCCGTCGGGTGGGGTTGTGGGCGAGGTCAGCGACGAAGGGGTAGTCGTCGGCCAGCTGACCGAGGAGCGAGACGGCGTCACTCACGAGCAACTTGAAGTAGGCCGGTTCGAGAAGCCGGCCGTGGCCCAACCAGCCACCACAACGGAAACAGCGGAACGGGTTGGTGGACCGGAACGGTCCGGACGGGCAGCGGCTCCCCGGCTCGACGTCCTCGGTCCAGGTGAGCAACGAATCGCAGAGGCGCATCAGAGGCCCAACCCGATGAGGCGCAAACCGACAACGATGAACAGGACGAGGAGGGCGAGGCAGACCAGCTCCTCGACGTAGACACGGCCGGCGTCGCTCATGCGGCCCCCTGACGTTGCTGGTAGGTGCCGCGGCAGTCGGCGCTGCAGAACCGGTGGGTTGCCCCCGAGGGCCGAAACCTGTTACCGCAGCATGGACACACCTTGCCTGACGGTATGACCCGACGGCGGCGTAGACGCCTTCGTTCCCGTTCGCTGGTCCCACCCCAGATCCCGCACCGTTCGAAGTTGACGAGGGCATAGTCGAGGCATTCGCTGATCACTGGACATGATCGGCAGACGGCTTTGGCGGCCTCGGTCGACTCGCCTCGGTCGGGGTAGAAAAGTTCCGGGTTGAGGCCCCGGCAGGCCGCGTGGGTTTGCCAGGCTGGTCGGTCTGGCAGGTCGTTCTGCCACCACGATGGCTGAATGTTCTGGCGTCGGTCGATGACACTCACAGGAGAGCCCCTTGGTGGATGACCGTCTCCATGACCGGCACGAGCGGCCGCTGGTTGAGTTGGTCTCGTTCCCGTCTTGCTTTTTCCCACCCTCTGGTTCCCCGCTCGAGGTGCTGGTCGCACCAACCGAGCCCGTCAGGGTCGAACCGCCCGGCGAGCCGGCCGCATGCCACGCACGAGAGCACGACTTTTTCCCACGGATTGCCGGATTGGATGATCCCTGCCCATCTGGTCAGATCGGCGGCCAAGGTGTCGGCCAGCGGCGGATTGCGGAGCGCAGCGGAGGGGTGGTGGACCGGGTACGCCCACCAGTTCCCCGGGTGGCCTGCCATAAGCCTGCCGTGGACCTGGCCGATCTTCAGATCGGGCCGCAACGTAGAGAGCGCGACGGACCCGCACACAAGCACATGCTTTGGGGACAGCACCTCGAGTTGAGCGAGGCGGTTCGGGCCGCAGATCTTGACTTCGGCGCCGGTTGGGGTTCGGTCCGGGAAGCAGCTGACCGTGTTGAACCAGCCCAGCATGTCGGGTTCGATCCCTGCTTCGATGAGGAGTCGACGGAGGAGCTGCCCAGCGGGACCGACGAACGGCCGACCGGCCTTGTCTTCGGCGCGGCCGGGAGCTTCGCCGAGAACGGCGGCCGTCGCGCCCATCGGGGCGTGGAAGGGGACGGGCCCCGAACATGACCGGTGAAGGTCGCACCGGCGACACGACCGGATCTCGTCGCGGACTCTGATCCTGGCTTTCGCTTCGTTCAGCATGGCTGCTCCAACGCGCCGATCAATTTCTTCGCTTTGACTTTGCCGATACCGCTGATCTCTTCGAGTTCGGCGGCGGTGACCAGCCAGCCGATGGGGAGCCGGCCGAAGTGGTCAACGATCCGCGTCGCCAGTTCCGGGCCGACCCCCTCGAATCCCTGCAGGACGTGCAACGCGTATTCGCGGGTGGTGGCTTTGCCCCACAGGCCGGTCGGGCCGGGCCGCCGATCGAGCGACTGGTGCCGGTCCTTGGCTGCCCACTTCTCCAGGTCGCGGCACAGGTCGGCGGTGTCGTGGGCGTCCGACGTGGTCTCGACCCAGATCCCCTTGGCCCGCACCGACCACAACAGCCCGCGGTGTTGGCGTCGGGTCCATCGCCATCCCTGCTCCACCCACTCGCCGTCGATCGTCCAGGTCGGCCGGCCTTCCACCACGAGGACGGCGATCCCGAGGCGCCCGTCGGCCAGGCAGCCGCCGATCATCTGCGCTTCACGGTGGAGGCGCCCATCGTGAACCGACGCGACGAGGTCGTGGATCTCTTTCCGTTGGATGCCGACCATCCGCCCACCAGCCGCGAAGAGCACGTCGACACCGCGTTTCTCGGGGAGGGAGTGGACCCGGCCGAGCGCACGGATCGGGAGCGGTTCGGTGGGCGCTATCAACACCGCTCCACCGTGACGGCCTCGGGGAGTTCGATGCCCATGCGGGTGAGCTGCTGGCCGGCCAGCCAGTTGAGGGCGATGAGGAACAGGGGTGCGGCCTTGGCGTCGACTTCTGCTCGGATGGAGGCGTAGTCGTCGTTGGTGAGATGGGCTGCGACACCAACGCGGACACCTGGGCGTGGGCGGTGGTCCTCGCAGAACTCGCCGTTGTGGGCGATCTTGGGGCAGCGAGGCACGGCACAGGTGCTGATGGCCCGGCCGGGTCCAGACTTAGCTTGCTCGGCTCGTCGGGTAGCGGTCTCGGCGTCGGTGAGGATCCGCGATTCATTCACAGCCGCCACCCTCCGACCTTCACCAGATAATCGAGCGCGAACTTCTTGACCGGGGCCTTGACGAGCTGAGCCCGTTCCCGGTCCTTCACTGTGGTGAGGGTGTACTCGCCGGTGCGCGGCTCGCCGGTCAGGAGCACGGTGTGGAACTGGTAGGCGAGGGCTTTCTGCCCTTCTGGTTTTACGCCGTGGGGGCCGAACAGCAAGCGGGTGGCTTTGTCGTCCTGTTCGGCGTGGACCTTGCCCATCTTCGCCATGCAGATCACGTTGGCGCGGGTCTTGAACAGGAGATCGTTGACCCACGTCTTGTACATGGCGTTGATGACCGACCAGTCGACCCAGCCGCTGAACGCTTCGAGGGACTTCTTGCCGGTCTTGAGTTCCTTCCGGACCTGGAGGAAGTAGTCGCCGATGTCGCTGTCGAAGACCTGTTCGGTGAAGTACGCCTGGACGGTCTCCCACGCGTTCGACACGAGATCGACGACAACCCAGTCGTTGGGGCGGATCACCGACCGGACTTTGGCCAGCGACTCCTTGTACTCCGGCCACTCCAACGCGACGTGGACATCGACGTTGGACAGTTCCGGGTACCCCTCGATCAGCATCCGGTCCCAGGCCAGGTCGGTGTCGATCACGTGGAATCGGGCGTCGGAGTGGGTCTTGGCCGCCATCGAGGCGATGGTCACCGCGGCGGTGGATTTCCCGGAGCCGGCCGGGCCGAACAGCAAGATCCGTTCGAGGAGCCGGTCGTTCACCGGTCGGAGCACGACGCCTCCTCCATGGCCTGGTAGGCGGCCCGGGCGGCGGGGGTCATGGCCTGGTGGAGCAGACGGGCGGAACGGCGCCGCCAGCCGATCGGGGCGGCGCACGACGCGCAGAACACGTCCCGGTCGGCCCGCGACCAGTGCATGGCCACGATCCCCGTTTTCGTCGTGGCCAGCACCTGGAACACGTCCGCCGCGCACACCTCCGAACAGGCGTAGAGATGGCCATCAGGAGTCGACAGCACGTAGCAGCTCATGGGTTGGCGTCCTGGCGGGCCCGGTGGAGCTTGGCGATGAGTTCGGCCTGTTCTTCCGGGGTGAGGTGGGCCTTGGCCTTCCCGAGGAGGAGGTTGTGGGCGGCGACCGCCTTGGCGGCCAGGGCCCGGGTGTCCATCATCCCGACGAGCACATCGGTTTTGGTCGCTTCGGGTCCTGTGACGGCGTAGATGGTGCGGCCCACCGACCGGCCGACCCGCCACGGGAAATCCTGGTAGGCGGGCATCAGTCCCCCACCGCTTTCACCCGCACCGTCTCGACCTCGGACGTCACCTCGTAGGGCGTGACGTCAACCTCGGCACGGAGTTTGGCCAGGTCGATGACGGTCCGTGTCTGCAGCGAACACGACACCGACCACTGGCCGGTGCGGACCTTGCCTCGTTCCCGGACCACTTCGGCCAGCCGGTCCCGGGCCAGTTTCTTCATGGTGTCGGCCTGGGTGGACAGGGCGCGGGCCCGGTCGTAGGCGGCGGCCAGCGCGTCGACCTCGACGTCGTCGACCTTGCTGACACCGGGGAGTTCTTTCTGGTCGTGGAGGAACCGGTACGGACAGTTCCACGTGTAGTCGACGTCGCAGTCGGGGAAGTCACCACGGCGGGCGATCGCTTCGACCTGGGCGACCCGGGCTTTGATCTTGGCCAGCGGGATGGGGGGCTTGTCGATCTCCAACACGTCGACTTCGCCGCTGTCCCGGTTCTTCACCACGAACAGGCCGGGGAGGTCGAGGGCGTGCATGTAGGCGGAGACCTGCCAGGCGTACCGCTGGTTGGAGGCGAACCGGTCGACGACCCACCGCCGGTACGGGTCGCGGCCCATGGCCTTGATCTCGAGGAGGCGGGTCGGGCCGGTCAGGCGGGCGTTGCCGTCGATGTGGCCCCGGATCACGAGCGTGTCGGCCACGGTCAACTCGACCTCGCGCTGCTGGTCGATGACCGTCCAGCCCTGGGTGCCGAGCCACTCGACGATCGCCGGCTCATGGAGGTTCCCTTCCCCCATGCGCAGCTCGGCGGCCTCGTCGAACGGGAGGGGCTCGTAGCCGAGCCGGGCCGCGACCAGCGCCCGGAGGCACCCGCCGAGCGCGGATGCCCGGAACACGGTCCGGTCGGCTTCGACGTACACGGACGGGCGGTTGTCGCTCACGCTGCTGTCTCCGGCACCGAACCCATCAGCATCACCGCGACATCGCCGAACAGGACACACACCGGGTGGCACGGGTCCTGCTCGCATTTGTTGAATCCGCCCGAGTCGTGGAAAAGGTGGTGGGCGGCGGCCATGGCCTTCGTTGCCGCCACCAGGTCCTCCCGCACCTCATCTCGGAAGCTGGCGTCGTCCATGGCCCCTCAGCCCTTCGCTGCCAAGAACCATGCTTCGTCGACCACGGCCCGTTCGGCGTCCGCGTTGCCGTCGACCCCGTCGAGTTCGAACGCGGCGACGATGAAGTCTTCGTGGGTGGCGGATTCCTTGGCCAGTTTCTTCAGCTTGATTTCGAGGACTTTGGAGAGACCGGCGCCGTTGGTCGCCGGCGCCGCGGCCGTTGCGGGGGCAGCAGCAGCCGCGGCGCCCGACGAGGTTTGCCCTTCCCCGACCTCACCGAGGAACGACACGGGCAGCGGCCGGGTTGTCTTGTACTGCCCTTCGCCCTGCTCCACCCGCTTCATGTGGAACCGCAGCCCAGCCCACATCGACGCCTCCATCGGCGTGCCCCGCTTGCGGAGCACATCGCCGGCACCGGCGTTCATGGCCGCCTCGACGAGTTTCCAGATCCCCGACGACTGGTTGAAGCGGCGCTTCTTGCCGTCTTCGCGGACGGCGACCTTCCCGTTGTCCGATGCTTCCCACCCGTTGCCGCACGAGTACTGCAAGGTGACCTCGGGCTGCTCAGGGTTGTCGGTTGGACCGTTCAGTTTGAGGAGTAGCGTCTCGCCGTCGTTGTAGGAGGCGTCGGTCGTGAACCAGGCAGAGTCGACGGTGAAGTCGAAGTCGTCAATGAGACCGGTTTCTGGGGTGAACGGGTCGAACTCGTCGTTGGCCATGGGTTCCTTTCTTGGGTCAGCCGAGCTGACGCGGGTCGAAATGCATGTCGAGGGCGTCTTTCCACCAGCGGGGAAAGAGACGGCCGTTGCGCCGGTAGAAGCGGAGGAACTGTTTGTCGAGGATGTAGATCTCGCAGCGGTCGTCGGCGTGGCGCATCCCCCGGCCGGTCGACTGGACCAGCGACCTGACCGTTTTCACGGCGTACCAGAGGTCCCCGGCCCGGCCCGTCCCGTGCAGCCGCTGGGAGACCTGCGGGTCGCCGGTCGACGGGAACGGCACCTTGACGACCACCACGACCCGGCACGCCTCGTCGTCCAATGACACGCCCCGCTCAAGGGAAGGGGCGAGGAGCACCGACCCTTCGATAGACCGGAAGGCGGCCAGGGCTTCTTCCCGCCCGTGGGCATCCCGGTAGGTGAGGACCGGTCGTTCGTTGCTCTTGGCCAGGTAGTCGAAGAGCAGGTTGTTCAGCCAGTACGACTGGGTGTGGGCCAGAATCGACTCGCCCGGGTGGCGGTCGATGATCGATTGCAACGCGGCGGCGGCCTTGGGCCACTCGACGTCTTTGGTCTTGTAGGTCAGGTCGGCTTTCGGCACTACACGCACCGGCCGGCGCTCGGCCGGGAACGTCGACGGCACCGGCACGTAGGCCCACTCGTCATCGGCCAGGCCGAGCTCGGCGGCCATCTGCTCCGGCGAGATGACCGTGGCCGACATGCACAGCCAGCGGGGGGCGTGGCGCCACAGCAGGTCACCGGCCATCCCGTCGACCGTGATCGGCTTGAACGTCACCCAGTCGGGTTTGGAGTGGTCGTACACCCAGCCGCCGGCGGTGACCCCATCCCGCACGAAGGCCAGCTGCTCGGCTTTCCGTTCCCACTTCCGCTTCCGCTTGGCCTGCTGCGGGTTCGTCGGTTTCTTCGGGTAGGTGGCGACCTCGGCCCGGGCGGCGGTGACGGCCCGGTCCAGCCACTCCACCCAGGCGGTCTCGACGGTCTTGCGGGCGGGAAGGTCAAGGCCGAGACGGGCCCGGTCGCGCGGCCCGACCGAGATCTCGGCGAACCCCATGAGCGCCGCTTCGAGTTCGTCGCACTCGTCGGCGATCACCAGGTCGGGCTTGAACCGGCCGACGTGGTTGGCTTCGGCCAGCAGGTAGGCGGTGTTGAGTACGGCCAGGTCGGCGGCCAGGGCGGCTTTCTTGTCGACCTCGTAGGCGCACAGGTCGACGTCGAAGCACATGTCGCAGGGGGTGCCGGGCGCTTTGGTGCAGTCTTCGCAGGTGATCCGGTCGTAGCCTTGGGCCGGGTCGAAGCGGTCGGGGAAGTTGAGCGTCGGGTAGTTCGACCGGCCTTTGAGGACCCGGGCGTAGGGGAAGTCGCCGAGGACCTGGCCTTGGAGCTGCTTGGTGGTGCAGGTGTACACGGCCTTCAGGCCGAGTTCCCGGCGGGCGAGCTCGCCGATCAGCGTCTTGCCGGAGCCGGTCGGCGCGTCGAGGAACACGACCTTGACCCCGGCGCGGAAGTGGGCGACGACGTCGACGACGGCGGCCCACTGGTGGGGGCGGATGGCGGTGAATCGGGCGGGGAGCGGCGGGGCGCCGAAGCGGGGGTCCCCGGGGCTGGGGACCTCGTCCGAGGTTGCGGCGGCGGCTGCGGGGGCGGCCGGAGCTGTGACCCCGGTCCCGGCCCCGGCCCCCCCGCTCTCCACCGTCGGCCGCGGCCGTTTCCGGTGGAGGATCACGGCCAGGACGTGGGAGCAGATCCTGGCGGCCCGGACCTCACCCCACGCCGACGTGTAGCAGGAGCAGCGGTACCGGTGGGCGGCCGGGTCGAGGGTGACGAGGTACGACGCGTGGGCGTCGCCGAGTTTGGGGTTGCCGACCACCAGCCACCCGTCGGGATGGTCGGTGACCGTCCGGCGTTCGGCCCGGTCGACCAGGGATCCCGGGAACTTGGCCTTAGCCGCCTCGACGCTGGCGTCGGCCGCGGTCTCGGGGGTGAACGGGTCGAACGGCTCGGCGGCCACGGTTCTCACCACGTCTCCCGCCGGGCTTTGTCGACGATCGTCTGGACGTGGGACCGGTGCGGCTCGTCGAGCCAGTCGTCGTCGAGGCGGGCCTCGGCGTGCTGCAGCGCCAACCGGAACCCGGGCTGGTTGCTCAGCCGGCGGCATTCCTCCAGCTCGCCCTGGAGGACGTCGACGTACTTCTCCCGCTCCGTCCGCCGGTAGGTGAGGTTCTCCAGTTCGGCCACCCGGGCGGCGGCGGTGACGATGTGGCGAATCTCCCCCTCGAGTTTCCCTTTGCGGTAGGTGACGCCGAGCCGCTGGGCGAGGTACCAGATCCGGTGGTAGACGGCGTCGCGGACGATGTCTTCCGGGGAGCGGTAGTCGAAGTTGCCGGACGCCACGATCTGGGCGAGGACCGGGAACACGTCCGGCCGGAACGCGACCCGTTTCTGGGCGGTGTGGCCTTTGTCGTCGCAGGCGGGGGTGACGAACTGGTCGGGCGAGTAGCCGTCCTCGGGGGTCCACGGATCAGGGTCCGGGAGAGGGTGGAGATGGCGCGGCAAGGCAGAACCTCCGGTAGGTGACCGGTGGAGAACGTTGGGACTTGTCGGTGCCTTGAAGGCGAGTGGCCCGGGGTCTGGAGACCGAATGTCAGGGGGGCTACCGAGTGCGGTTGGTGGCTCTACCCCCCATTAGCGGTGAGGTCGTGAAGTTTCATACCGGCGGGATCGTCCGCCACTATCCCCACTATTAGGCGGAGCCGGTTGTTCGGACACACGGCGCCCGAGCGCCGGTTCCCTCTCCCCCCAGACCCCCCTCTCCCTCCGCGCACGCGAAAGCCATGAAGCCATGGTCCGAAAGGTTGGCTTGATGGCTTTCGCGTGCGCGTGCAGGTACTCCCCCTACTACGTAGGGGGAGTCGATCCTTGACCGGCCGGTCAGGGACCTTGGGTCAGCCGAGGTCGAAGCCCTCCAGGCCGGCGGCCAGCTCCGGCTTGGACTCGAGGTAGATCCGGGTGGTCTCGATGGAGTCGTGGCGCAGCGCCCGGGAGATCTCCTCCAACGTGGCGCCGCGGTCTTTCATGATCCCGGCGAAGGAGCGGCGCAGGTCGTGGGCGGCGACGTGGCCGAGCCCGGCCTCGGCGGCCCGGGCGGTGACGATCCGGCCGAGGGAGGATGACCGGGCCACCGGTCGGCCCCACTGGATCTGCCGGTAGCGCACCTGCGGGGCCGGGCCGCACGGCCGGCCGACGAGTCCGGTGACCATGCGGGGCACGACGGGCAGGTCGTTGATGGCCTCGGAGCCGTAGCCGGTGATGTACCGCGACCGCCAGTCGAACAGCAGCTTGTGAGCCGCCGGGTTGAGGGGGACCTGGGCGGCCTTGCGGCTCTTCCCGAAGAAGCGGATCAGCCCGTGGGGTTGGGCGGCCAGGTCAACGTTGAACCAGCGGAGCCCGTTGAGTTCGGCGAGGCGCAAGCCGGTGTACAGGTACATGGCGATGACGAAGGCGTCCCGGAGCCGGTCGGGGTCGGAACCGTCGCCTTTCGTGGTGGCCACCAGCAGCCGGGCCCGCTGCTCACCGAGCCAGTGCTTGGGCCGCACCCCCTGGATGGGGCCGTTCGTTCGGGCCTGGGCCCGGAGCCGGGCAGCAGGGTTAGCCTCGGCCAGGTGGACTTCGGGGGCGCAGGCCCAGTCCCACAGCATCCAGCAGATGCTGAGCACCTTCTTGCGGGAGATGTCGGCCCGCGGAGCGCCGTCCTCCCGCAGGAAGATGAAGTCCCTGACCTCGTCGGGGGTGATCTCGCAGAACCGGACACCCGGCCGCCGGCGTTGGAGACGACGGTCGAACGTCTCCATGGTGGCGAGGTACTTGCGGCGGGTCGGTGGCCGGAAGCCGATGTCGTCGGCCCATTGGCGGGCGGCGGTGTGGAGGTACGGGCCTCGGATCATGATCTTCTCCTCGCGGGATGGCCCTCGTACCCCCCATTTTGGGAAGGTTCCTGAAGTTTCATACCCGACGTGCGCATCAATGGGGTGCCCTGCACAAGCCACGGACCCCGAGGTACAGGGTTTACTCGCCGTGGCCTGCGCCGCTGTCCTCTGACGCAATCATACCCGGTGGGTCTGGCCGCTACGACCGGACAAACCCGGCCGGTTCACCGTCTGCCAGACACCTATGGTTCACCGAAGTCGTAGTCCAGCGACAGTTCGAACTTCTCGCAGAACGGCTTGCGGAGAATGAGGACCCGGGCGCCGACGCGAACCGACGGGAGCTCGCCGCGGTCGACGGCTCGACGGACGGCCTGTTCGCCCATAGGAATGGCCCGAGCGGCCTGCTTGACGGTGATCGTGGCCTTGACCGGCT